>Ga0316206_1000798_pt1 | contig 35193 bp, 29 predicted proteins | sample 6monthpyrite_MG_FD_204942 | JGI IMG/M metagenome (GOLD analysis project Ga0316206, IMG submission 204942) | Microbial mat bacterial communities from mineral coupon in-situ incubated in ocean water Damariscotta River, Maine, United States -... | ecosystem: Environmental > Aquatic > Marine >...
GAATAACCGCAATAAAAGCACCCATCGTACCGCTGATTGCAAACATAGGTAAAAATGCTGCGATTGTGGTTGCGGTAGATGCCATAACGGGCCAGAAAACTTCACGTGCCCCCACATCCGATGCCTGCCGTGCAGACATGCCCATTTCCATGTGACGATACACATTTTCATTCACGATGATAGCATCATCTACAATCATGCCGAGTGCGATCAGAAATGCAAACAGGGAAACCATGTTGATGCTGTAACCCAGGTAATTCAGAATAATAACCGCAACCAGAAAAGATACCGGGATACCCATTGCGGTAATCAGCGCGACACGGAAATTTAAAAACAGGTACAGTGACAACAACACCAGAACAAGCCCGACGATACCTGATGACTTGACTGTATTCAAACGCGTACGCACAAATACAGCCGTATCATTAAATGTACCGATACTTATCCCCTGGGGCAATTTGTCAGATAAATTTTTAACATACTGATGCACCCTGTCAGAAAGTTCAATGGTGGATGCCGACGCTGTTTTATTAACAGTAAGGTTCACAGAAGGCTTACCATTAAAACGACCAAGTGTTAATGCTTCTTCAAGCCGTCGCTCTACTCTGGCAACCGCATCCAGACGAAGCTGACCTCCGGAAGCATTATGTCGTAAACTGATCTGACGAATTTTATCCGGTGTAGGTACAACCCCCAGACCACGTAAAACAATGTCTCCTTCCTGCGCCTTGACCGATCCACCTGGTATATCTTTAAGGTTCTCGCGCAAGGCACGTGTCAGCTCAGCAAGCGAAACACGACTCGCAACCAGTTTGACAGGATCAACAATAACCCAGAGTTCCCATTCACGTTTTCCCGCAACGCCCACACTGGCAGCACCCTGTATAGCCTGCAATTCCCGCTTTACCTTCTCGGCGAGATCAAACAGATATGACTGACTAACGTCTCCATATAATGCAATACTGATCGCAGGAAAACGCGTTTCAAGACGAACAATTTCCGGTCTGTCAACATCGTCAGGCAAGTCAGTAATCTGATCAACCCTGTTACGTGCATCCTGTAAAAATTCATCCACATCCGTTCCCGTTTTAAGTTTCACCAGAACGGTGGAAATGCCTTCGTTACTCGTGGACTGAATTACATCAATATCAGGCATGCCATCAAATGCTTCTTCAATTGGCAAGGTTACCTGGCGTTCAACCTCTTCGGGAGGCGCACCCTCAAAAATAGTCGTTATCTTGATAATATCTTTTTCAATAACAGGAAACATTTCCTGCGGCATCGCAAACCAGGCCAGTACTCCCGCAAGCAGAATAAATGCCAGCAGCATGTTGACGATCAATGCATTCTTGATTGAATATCGAATCAGTGACATTAGTCGAGCCGTTTTGCCTCGGTGACTTTAACATTCTGCCCATCAGACAATGATGCAACATCACGCATGACTATTTTCTCACCCACACTCAGCCCTTTCAGGATGACCTGGTCATTACCCACTCGCACCCCGGTTTCCACTTCTATACGATTAAGTTTTCCATTACTGAAACGCATAACAAAACGCTTCCCATCTTCATAGATCAATGCAGTTGCAGGAATGACAAGCATCCGTGGTAAAGTGGGTAATTGAATTTCAGCCTTCACCATTTGACCAGCAAAACCGGTACCGACAGGTAAAGACACCCTGACCTCATGAGTAAATGTTTCTCTATCCGGATCTGTCTGAATTGCTATAATTCTGCCGCTGACTTTCTTGCCATCCAGTATTACTGTTACAGGAAGACCAAGAGACATACGATGAGCAACTTCCCCCCGGATTGATAACGAAAATTCCAGGTGCTGGTCATCAACCAGTTCAACCACAAACTGTGCAGGTGTGACATAGTCACCCGCCTGTACCTGAACACGGTTTACTTTACCCGCCCAGGGACTTTTTAACTGACAGTGCTCCAGATTTCGCTCTGCACGTTCTAACAATGAACGTTTGCTGGCCAAACGTGCAGCAGATGATTTAACACTGAAGTCCAGACGTGCTTCATCTACCTGCAACTGAGCCAGCCGCTGTCGGGTACTATCCAGCTTGACGACTGAGGTTAATGATTTTTTTAACAATCGTTGCTGACGACGAACTTCTTTCTGTTGTAACTCTCGATTCTTTTGCGCAAGTTTAAATAATTGCTGATCACGCAAAACACCCGCCTGCTCTATCTGCAACTGGGCGCGAGCGTTATCCACCTGATTTTTATAGTCACGCGCATCCAACTGTAGTAATACCTGGTCTTTCTGCACCAGATCACCCGGTTCAATCAGACGCTTTATGACCTGGGCACTGACCTCTGCATGAAGCAAGCTATTGCGAGAAGGTTTCAAACGCCCCATAAGTGTTTCTTTTACAGTAATATCTTTTTGTACGACCGTGAATAACTGCACCCGTGTTTGTGGCAAAACCTTCATATCTGATGATTTTCCGGGTGCTGTTATCTTCAGTAACAGCAACAATAAGACCGTGGCAACAATAACCGAGATAACCGGATGCTGACGATAAAAGTGTTTATTCAAGTTCATATTCGTTTATTTATTTGATTTCTCTGGTATTGTCCGTATTGCTGAACATACCAGCAGCAACACTTAATCATTGTTTCCCTAATATTCTCATTTAGTTTAACATTCATATCTATGAAAAGTCAGACGAAGTGAATATACCATTGTTTCAGGCGAAAACCCTTAACCCACTGCTTTTTCTCGCAATCACTTTGCCTGGTTTAAGCAGTTTTGCAGAAACTGACAATTTGCTTGTCTGTGAGCCGGATATCATCGACAACACCCCGATTTCCAGCATACCTCAGAAGACAACCATTTCAGCCGATAATTCATCCGTAAAAGATGGCTTGTTCAGCTTAACGGGGAATGTACTGATTCAAGGTGAGCAACAAAATCTGCAGGCAGATCAGGTACGTTATAACAGTCTGACAGGTGATGTCGACCTGACAGGCAATATTCGTCTGAATCAACCGGCTATATCTATCAAGGCTACACGAGGACATGCCAACACAAAACGTCAGTCAGCTGAAATGAACCAGATCGAGTTTCAACTTCGACAGTTACCAGGTCGTGGAACGGCGAGCCGATTGAGCTTGCCAAACCTTCAGTCTGCAACATTACACCGGATCACCTATACGACATGTCGTAAAAAGAAACAGGACTGGGTACTGAAAGCAGATCAGGTTGAACTTAATCATACAGAAGAAATCGGTGTTGCTCATCACGCATCACTCTGGTTCAAGGGCATTCCATTACTGTATTTACCGCGCATGTCATTTCCGCTCAGCGAAAAACGTAAAAGTGGTTTTCTGTCACCTCGAATATCACAATCAACCAACAGTGGGACCGATATCAATATCCCCTGGTACTGGAATATCGCACCACCCCTGGATGCCACATTCAATCTGCGCCATATGTCGCGCCGGGGGGCTCAAATTGGCATGGAATTCCGCCATATGGATAGAAAAGGTCAGGGGCAACTCAAACTCGAGTACCTTAATGACTCCCTGACTGATACCGACCGCTACCTGAGCACCTATCTTTATACGGGTAGGCTTGCTCCACAATGGACCGCGAACGTAGATCTTAATGAAGTATCTGACACACAATATTTTACCGATCTGGGGCAAAATCTGAATTTGACCAGCATTACCCATCTACCGCGTGACCTGAGTGTTCGTCAGGACAATGCCATTGGCTACCTGTTATTCAGATCAAATGAATATCAGGCCGTTAACAGCATCAACCTGTATAAGCGCTTGCCACAATTAAGCGTAGACCTGAAAACTGAAAATCACCGCGGGTTTCGCTACAGCATCAAAGGTGACCTGAGCCGGTTTGACCATAATGATAACCTCGTAACCGGCAACCGCCTTGATCTGACCACCGGTATTGAATATAACTGGCAGCGAGCCGCAGGCTTTTTTCGACCCGGCATGAAACTGCGCCATACGCGTTACCAGCTACAAAATACAACGTTACCCGACACACCGGTACGAAACCTGAGTATTTTCAATATAGACAGTGGCCTGTTTTTTGAAAAACCCGTTTCTCTCTACAAAAGAAATCTAAATCTGACACTTGAACCCAGATTATCCTATTTATATATACCCTATAAAAATCAGGACCAGTTACCCGTCTTTGATACAACCATTCCCGATATACGTTACGAACAATTATTTAATGATAATCGTTTTACCGGACCTGACCGCCAGTCTGATGCCAACCAGTTAACATTGGCGCTCACCAGTCGCCTGATAAAAAACGATAGCGGGCAGGAGTCCTTACGCGTCAGTGTGGGACAAACTTTCTATTTTGATGACCGCCAGGTTCTCCTGCCGGGGCCAGGCGTTGATACTGCTAGTACCTCCAACCTTGTGGGTGAACTTGAAGCTTCACTCGGGTTAACAAAAATCAGGATTTCGGGTCTGTGGGATAATGATCAAAACCAGCCCGACAAAGCCATTATGCAGCTCAATTACGTACGGGACACACGTCACCAGCTCAGTACCAGCTACCGATACCAGCGCGGCCTGTACGAACAGGCAGACATCAGCACCCGCTGGAAACTGAACCCCCGCTGGAACACTATTGCACGCTGGACCTGGTCTTTTCGCAATAACCAGACGGTTGAATCGCTCGCAGGCCTGGAATACAGCACCTGCTGCTGGTCATTACAATTCGCAGGACGCCGCTACCTCACAAATAATGGCGCTCAAATGAGCAATGCTTTCTTTATCCAGTTGAATTTAAAAGGATTAGGTGATATTGGCCAAAGTATTAACAGTCTTCTGGATGTTGGTTTACTTGGCTATCAGCAGCGAAGCACAGTACAATAAGGCTTTATTGTTAACTAATTCAGAAGTCTATCCATGAGAACGATTGCAATCTGGCTACTAAGCCTGTCCCTGATGACCACCCTGGTATCCACTGCACATGCAGCTGAACAACCCCAGGCAATTCCACTTAATCACATTGTCGCCGTTGCAAATGATGATGTTATCTTGCGCTCTCAGCTTGATAAATACCTGCGTGGCGTCATACAGCGACTACGACAACAGAATACCCCGATCCCTCCAATGAAAGTCCTTGAAAAACGTGGACTTGAAAGACTGGTTTTGCGTTCTCTACAGGTGCAGCGAGCAAAAACAACCGGTATACAGGTAAGTGATGACAGCCTGAATGACAGTATCCTGCGTATTGCCCGAAAAAATAATATGCGTCTGGAAGAATTCAGACAAGCGCTGGTTAATGAAGGTATCGATTACAATAAATTCCGTGAAGATATTCGCAATGAGATAATTATCGGTCGATTACGTAAACGTGACGTCACTAACCGTATCAACATCACCGAACGTGAAATTAAAGACTACCTCTCACGACTGAAAAAACAAACCGCAAAAAACAAACAGGTCAAATTTTCTCATATCCTGATTGGGTTACCGGATGCCGCGTCTCCTGCACAGATTCAGGCAGCGCGAAAAAAAGCCGTGAAAGTTATAAAATTATTAAAAGAAGGAGCCGATTTTTCTCAAACAGCCGTCTCCTATTCAGATGGCCAGAAAGCCATGCAAGGGGGGCATTATGATTATCGCCCTGTTAATCAGGTACCACCATTATTCGCCAAAACACTGGTAAAACTTCAGCCAGGAGAAATCAGCCCGATTACCCGCAGCCCATATGGTTTTCATATTATCAAACTGGATGCCATCAAAGGTGAATCCAGAAAAATGGTTTTACAAACACGTATCCGTCATATCCTGATTAGTACTTCCGCACTCATAAGTGATAAAGACGCGCGTCTGCGCCTGAACCAGATCAGGGACAGACTCCAGAACGGGGAAGACTTTGCAACGCTTGCACGCGCACATTCCACTGACACCGTTTCTGCTAAAGAAGGTGGCAACCTCGGCTGGATCGGCCCTGGCGAAACAGTGCCCCAATTCGAGCAGGCCTATGCCAATCTGTCTGTCGGCAATATCAGTAAACCGTTCAGAACCAAGTATGGGTGGCATATTGCCCAGGTACTGGAACGACGTCAGTATGACAATACTGAAAAACTGCAACGTAATATTGCCATTAATAATCTGCGTAAACAAAAAAATTCGGAAGCCCTGCAAGCCTGGCTGCGACGCTTACGTGATGAAGCTTATATTGAATATCGGCTGAATCAACGCCGTAGCTAATATCTGTCACCTTGCAAACCCGACCTGACAACATCGTCATTACCAGCGGAGAACCCGCGGGTATAGGCCCTGATCTTTGCATCAAACTCATACAGCAGGATCTGCCATGCCCGGTTACACTTGTCGGAGACCGGGAACTGTTTCTTCAACGAGCTGCAGAACTCGGACTGCCTTTTGAATCCAGCAATCAGGTCAAGCTGATAAACGTCGCACTCCGGGCACCGGTTAAAAGTGGTCTGCTGGACAAAACCAATGCGCAATATGTGCTGGATATACTTGATGTCGCCGTACATGGCTGCCTGAACGGTGAATTTCATGCCATGGTTACGGCTCCGGTTCACAAAGGCATTATCAATGATGCAGGTATTGCTTTCAGTGGTCACACTGAATACCTTGCTGACCAATGTCAGCGTAAACAGGTGGTAATGATGCTCGCAACTCATGGCTTGCGTGTAGCACTGGTGACCACTCATTTACCTCTGGCCGAAGTCAGTCAGGCTATCACTATAAACAGACTCACTGAAGTAATCACCATACTGCACCGGGAACTGCAACACCGCTTCAATATTGAAAATCCGACTATCTACGTTTGTGGACTTAATCCGCATGCGGGTGAACAAGGTCATCTCGGCAAGGAAGAAATAAATATTATTGAACCAGCCCTTGAAGCACTCCGTCAACAAGGGCTTAACCTGATCGGCCCGCTGCCTGCTGATACATTGTTTACACCGAAATATTTACAACATGCCGATGCAGTACTCGCGATGTATCACGATCAGGGGCTGCCGGTGTTAAAACATAAAGGTTTTGGTAACGCAATTAATATTACTCTCGGGTTACCTGTAATACGCACATCGGTAGATCACGGTACAGCACTTGAACTTGCAGGCACGGGTAATATTGACATAAACAGCCTGTCACTCGCCCTGCAAACTGCTCTGGATATGCAATGAGTAAAGCCGGTAATCACAAACCCAGAAAACGTTTTGGCCAGAATTTTCTGCACGACCAGAATGTCATCCAGAATATTGTTTATGCGATAGCGCCTCAGGACGATCAAACACTGGTTGAAATCGGCCCGGGCCAGGGTGCAATAACCCGTTTATTACTGGAACATTGCAAACAACTACATGTTATCGAAATTGACAGGGATCTGGTCCGACATCTGAAAATACAATTTCCGGCAAATGAAAAATTGCTTATCCATAATATAGATGTTCTGAACTTTGATTTTAACTCGCTGACCGCCGATCAACATCTGCGACTGGTTGGTAATCTGCCATACAATATTTCCACCCCGCTTCTGTTCCATATTTTTAATCATGCACACAATATTGAAGACATGCATTTTATGTTACAAAAAGAAGTGGTCGATCGCATGGCAGCCACACCCGGTAGTAAACGTTACGGCAGGCTGTCTATCATGACCCAGTATCATTGCGAAGTGGAACCTTTATTTGATGTCGCACCAGGCTCATTTAACCCGCCACCCAAGGTTAAATCCAGTATTGTGCGATTAATACCGCACGCAAAAAAACCGGTAACGGTCACTGACTACCTGCAATTTGCACACATAGTCAATCAGGCTTTTTCATTACGGCGTAAAACCATGCGCAACGCGCTAAAGACTATAATCAGTGAACAGGGATTAAATGACTGTGATATTGATCCGACAAAACGTCCTGAAACTATCAGCCTGAAGGAATTTGCTACAATCAGTGATTACATTTCAGAGCATCCCGAGGAATCTGAATAAATCTTTCTTGTGATAGTCAGGCAGTATGCTTATTTCCAGCGATGCCCGACACTAAAATACAGAGCAGGCCTGTAATAATCGTACCAGCTCAAATCACCCGGGCTAGTTTTATAATTAATCTGATTTGCATGCATGTCTTCTTCAAGCCCCAGACTCAGGGTGACATGGGTATTTGATGGTAACTGTTGTGAGATGCTCTGGTCGTCCAGACTATTCAGCTGAAAATGAGCCATGCCACCCTTCACTGACGTTCTGACCCCTTTTCCACCTGGTAATAACCAGCTGGTTCGGGTATCCGGCAGCAAGGATTCGGGTAAAGCCCCACCTGGCAACCATTTTACTGAAGAATCATCTAACTGAGTTGAAGTCGAGAAATCATTCCTGAACAGATAATCATCTGCCTGGACGATGGTTGTGAGAAGCAATCCAATAGTCACTGCCAGAATCAGAATCGCCATTGAATCAGGTTTATGTTGGTGATGATGTCGCATTGTTTACCCGTTTTGATCATGTTTTTATATCTTATGATCAGTATGGTTATGATTAGCTCAGCTAACCGTGAACCGCTTCACAAACAGAGTAAACCGCTATTGAATACCGTTAAATAACTAATTTTATATAAATCAGTCAGATAGGGTTCCCGGAAGGCTATTCTGCCAACTCCAGGTCGCCAGAAACTGCGTCAAAGCCCGCTTTTGCGCACTTTTCATCAATTATACCGGAAGGAGCGCCGCTGACACCCACGCCACCCAGCAACGTACCGCCAACGGTAATGGGTACGCCGCCATCAGCAATCAATAAACCCTGTACCTTCGGTACAGAGAACGGGTGACTGAAACGCGACTTTAATTTAGATGTAGCCGTATTAAATGCCATAGCCGTATAGGCTTTTTGAAAACTGATTTTAAGCGTAACATCAGGCGCAAGTACATCACGCAAAACGACCTGTGTATTCCCCCCCCGATCAATTACCGTCACCGCGACCTGCACACCCTGCTTACGACATTCCTTGATCGATGCGCGGGCAATACGGAGTGCGGACTCCATTGACAAGCGTTTTATGCTGATCAGCATAGGTTGCTCCTCAGCCCGAAGAATCGGGCTGAGAAAAGTTAAAGACATCGTTAACAGGATAATCAGTAATCTTGACATTTTCATCTCCTCCAGGCCGGACATATTCCGACTTTATTCGGGTATCAAACTAATATTAACGTCTGGCGCCGCCCACAGGCATCTGGAACGGCTGGCCATTTACTGTAGGTATGCCGTCTTTAATTCCGGCTTTAAAATGATACATGTCACCATCTTTGACAAACATCTTAGCCGCAACCAGTCCAGACATGCGCTTGTTCACACGCGATTGCGCCATTGTTTTCAGCTGGTCTTCCGTATACTTGATTTGAGCTTCCTTGAATTCCTTGCGTATAGTAACCAGTGTCATGGCAACCATGAGTTTTTCAGAAATCTCAACATCCACTTCTCCCACCAGAGCATTCTTGATCAGGAAAGGATTGGCCAGTAACGCTGGCTTACTGGTATCAACGCTCAAACGCGCAGAACCCATCATATTTCCAACAGTAGAACGCAAGCTCAATTCGGGAATTTCCACAATCGGGCCCTTGGTCAACAAATTACTCATTTCAGCCATCATTGTTGTGGCCATCATCATTTTAACCTGATCCGGAGGAAGCTTACCCTCGCTTGCAGCATTCACTTTTTCCTGAATACGCGCCAGAGCACCCGCATCAAGATTCTTTAGTCCAAATTTAAACACGAAGGGTCCGTATTGCTCGCCCGAGGCAATAACATTGGCAACATTCAGCGACATATCCATATGTATATTATCACCTGTAGCACCACTGTTAACGACCATGGCCGCATCAGACATCTTGAAATCAGAACCTGACAAGGCCTCTTTAAACTCTATCTTGCCAATCTTGAAATTTGCATTTCCGAGTGATAAACCTTCGATACCTTCTTTCGAATTTGACTCTATTGAGAATGACTCCATCAATAAAGTTCCTTTCTTTGAAAGTACTTTCATGAAAGGTGCCTTAATATCCATTTTTGCAGACTTCATCCCTCCTGAGAAACTGATGTCACCTCTCAGTCCTTTCCATTCCAGATTAGCGTCGCCTTTTCCAAGGGGGCCATTCCAGGCTGGAATATCAATTTTCACATTTGTATTGCCAGTTAAAGCAAAAATAACTTTCATACTGTAATCAATATTGACAAGGCCTTCTGTGCTATCAATCCCTTTAACAAAACGGGAATCCATAGTTCCGATCACCGGTATCATCGAAAGACCGCCATTCATAAAAGGAAACGGCCCATGATAGATAGTGCCACGTAAAACCAGCTTTGAGCCTGCCGCTAATGGCATTTTGGATTTTTTGATGCTGTCAGCCAGCTTACCGGAGGGCTCTGCCTCAAGAATTACCTGAGTTGTAAACCAGCCTTTTTCGGTTTTGATAATCGTAAAATCAACAACACCCGACTTGTTAGCTTCCGCAACCAGTTCAGCCAGACGCGCATCTGCCCAGAACCCGAAACCAAAAGGAGCCGCTGCACCCAGCGCCACCAGTAATAACAGAATTACAATTACCTTTTTCATCATTTTCCCTTGTTTTCTATCTGACTTGAATTCAGTCATTTTATGATTATTAATATCAAAAGCTATCAGACATTGATCCAGGGACCAGCCTGCATTTGTTGCCGACATCGTCTAACGAGGTACGGTTAATGGATTCCAGTATAAATAGATCAGCACACGAAACAACCCGTTTTTTGCCCGGCGTACCACATTTTTAGTAAATTTTGCTGGATTTGACAAAATATTGACTCGAATATAATTCAGGAGAACTGCCCTGCTTGTAATCCCGGGGTATATTCGCAACAAGATACGTTTTACAATAGAACAATATTCAGTGAACACGTATTTAAAATGACGAGTAATAGTATGACCGAAACACCTGATTATCACATTGACGTCGAAGTAGAAACCAATTACATCGATGAACAGTCTGACCCGGCTAATAACCGCTATGTGTTTTCGTATACGATCACCATACGTAACACCGGAACAATTCCGGCCAAATTAATGACCCGTCACTGGATCATTACCGATGCCAATAATTACACCCAGGAAGTCAAAGGTGATGGTGTTGTAGGTGAGCAGCCTCATCTTGAACCCGGTGAAGGATTTCAGTACACCAGTGGTACTGTTCTCGATACGCCCATTGGCAGTATGCGGGGTTCCTACCAGATGGTAGCGGATGATGATATGCATTTCGAAGCAGACATTCCTACTTTTACCCTGAGCAAACCGAACGCACTACACTAAATTTACTACATATCCGGATAACACATGAGTACCTATGCCATAGGGGATTTACAAGGCTGCCTCGAACCTTTGCAGTCATTACTTGAAAAAGTTAACTTCAAACGTAAAAAAGATACCCTGTGGTTTACAGGTGACCTGATAAACCGTGGCCCTGAATCTCTTGAAACCCTGCGTTTTATAAAAGAGCTTGGTGACAACGCCATCACAGTACTCGGAAATCATGACCTGCATTTTCTTGCTGTAGCCCAGGGCTTTTCGAAAACAAAATTTGATGACACTCTTGATGATATTCTCTATGCACCAGATGTTAAAAAACTTGTAAAGTGGCTAAGACACCGCCCCCTTTTTCACCATGATAAAGAACTTGGTTTCAGCATGATACATGCGGGTCTCCCTCCTCAATGGGACTTTAAAACGACAAAAAAATGTGCCCGGGAAGTAGAAGGTATCCTGCAAGGTAAGGATTACAAGGATTTTCTTGAAAATATGTATGGCAACCTGCCGGATCTATGGTCAGACAAGCTGACCGGCATTGATCGATACCGCTTCATAACCAATGCCTTTACCCGGCTGCGTTACTGTGACCATCAGGGGCGACTGTGCCTGAAAGCAAAGGGACCTATCAATAAAAGCAATACTGACCTGATCCCCTGGTTTGAGTTTAAAAAACGCGCCAGTAAAAAAATGAATATCGTCTTCGGTCACTGGTCTGCATTAGGCCTGTATCAGGAAAAACGCATCCATGCGCTGGATACCGGTTGCCTCTGGGGTGGCAGCCTGACAGCCATGCGCCTGGAAGATGAGAAAGTTTTTTCAGTAAAATGTAAAACATACTATTGATTTTTTATTCTGACACCCGGGTTTCCTGTCTGGCGGGTTATACCAGACAGAGTAAACACGATACATTTGCTCTGATTTCAGCAGCATCCATATACAAGCATCTCCTTATCCGGAACAATTTTCCTGCCGTAGATACCTTAACCAGATAATACTTAGCAGAATCAGTGTCAATAAAGGTAATACACCAATATTGACTATCCGCCAGCCATACAAGTGCTGCAACGTACCCGCAGAAAGAGAAGCCAGCGCAACAGTTGTAAATACAACAAATTCATTCACAGCCTGAACCTTCGCGCGCTCATTCGGCGTATAGGTTTCTGTTAGTAATGTCGTCGCACCAATAAATAAAAAGTTCCAGCTAACACCTAATAAAACCAGGGCAACCCAGAAATGAGTAATACTGGTACCGAGTAGATTAATAATTACACAGGCAAATCCGGATATAGCACCTGCAAATAAAATATTATTCAGGCCAAATCGCTGAATTAGCTGACCTGTGAAAAATGACGGTGCAAACATAGCCACTACATGCCACTGGATAACAAATGAAGTATCACTAAAGGGCATTGAGTGATGTTTCATCGCAAGCGGAGTTGCAGTCATCACCAGTGACATAACACCATAACCAAACATGCCACATATCAAGGCGACGATAAATTTCGGCTGCTTTATAATGACCCTGAGTGGCCTGGCAGGTTCTACGTGTCTGTTTGAATCTTTTTTATACGGGGCTGGTAACTTCAAAAACATCAATACACCCAGAGAAATACCATAAACTACCAGCAATGAAGCATAGCTACCTGCAAATTGTGCATTCTCAATCCAGTTTCGTGAAAAATTTGCCAGACTCGGGCCGATAAAAGCGGCTATTAATCCACCCGCCATAACAAATGAAATCGCCTTGCTTTTCATCTCGGGCGCGACTGCATCTGCCGCAGCAAATCGATAATAAATACCAAATCCGTTAAACATTCCTATAAAAATCGCAGCTATAACAAACAGCCAGAAGTCATTATTAATAATAGCCGTCATGGCCAGAAATGAACCTGTTACACCAAACCCGACTGCAACTATAAAACCACGTTTTCTGCCTATCCGGCTCATCAGGTAAGATGCAGGGATACTGGTCAACATAATCGCTATAAACTGAACAGCAAGAGGTAAGGTTGCAAGTGACTTATCTGTAGCAAGACTCAAACCCACCAGTGCAGAGGTCGTTAGTATCAATGAGTTACTAATCATCATCATTGCCTGACTGGTTGCCAGCAATGGAATATTTCTGTAAAAAGAATTCATTAGCAGATACTAGAATATATTCTGTGGAAGATCATCAGGAATATTTTCAGGTGTGGCTTGCATTTAATACCTGCATATATTACAAGCAAAAAAAAGAGGACATCAACCCCTCTTTTTTTATCTCCTGACCAGGATCAATGTTAACGGTCGTTACCGGATACGTTGTACCTTGACTGAAGAAACTTTATCATTAAACCCGGCATTCACGAGACAGCTGTTACTTGATGTGAATACCTTCGCATGTCCGCGAAAACCGGCATACTCATAAACCGTTACTTTATACCCGCGTAACACTCTCAATGCTGCCCCCCCGATCTGGAAGGCACCGTATGTTCTCTGTTGACCCACTATAACAACTTTAATATAGTCTCTGGAGCTAGTATGAACATAACTATCAAGAGAGCGCATGAATGGAATTTTTAAACACCACCTATTATGGAAACACAATACAAGACTGGTTAATTTCACTGGGGATTATTCTTTTTGTTGTTCTTCTCGGAAAAGTCGTTTACTGGCTGTTTTCAAAAATAATCAAAACTGTTACCTCCAAGACCAGAAGTAAACTCGATGACATTATTGTCGACCTTATAGAAGAACCTATCGTATTCATGTTGATCGCGACCGGTATCTGGTTTGCATTTACCTTACTTACCCTGCCTGATGCATTCTCGACTGCGATTGATAATTCGCTGCATATTATTCTTGCCATATTAATAGGCTGGCTAGCAGTGCGCCTATTTGAAGCGTTCTATGAAAGCATCCTTCTACCCTGGTCCGAAAAGACCGAGAACGATCTCGATGACCAACTCATGCCTATCCTGCGCAAAGGTATACGCATGGTCATATGGAGCATGGCGATCGTTATCGGCCTTAATAATGCAGGCTATAATGTTGGCGCTATCCTCGCCGGTCTGGGTATTGGAGGTTTGGCACTGGCAATGGCAGCGAAAGACACCGTCTCTAATATTTTTGGTGGCTTCACCATTTTTGCTGACCAGCCATTTCGTATCAATGATCGCGTTAAAATAAAGGGTTACGATGGTACGATCGTCGAAATAGGAGTTCGTAGCACACGCTTGCGTACACTCGAAGGGCGTATCGTTACGATACCCAACTCCACATTCACTGACGCACCTGTTGAAAATGTGTCTCAGGAACCCTCCCGAAAAATCAAGCTGGATCTCGGGCTAACTTATGACACCACACCGGATCAAATAGAACTTGCGATGGGAACATTGAAAGAAATTATTCACAAAAACACCTGCACTGAAGAAAAAGTCATTATAGCATTTAATGCATTTGGTGATTTTGCCATGAACGTTATGTGCATTTACTACATCAAAAAAGGTGAGAATATTTCTGACGTTCAGACACAGATCAACCTTGAGATTCTGCGTCAATTTAATGCAAACAAACTTGAGTTTGCTTTCCCGACACAGACCATCTACAGCATCGATGCCACTCAGGGGTGAAAGTCCTCTTACAAGGCACGTGAAATAGCGACTTTCCAGCAAACAAACATATTGTATTATTAACAATCAATATGTAATAATTTCTGCTTTAATTAAGGAAGCATTACATACAGGAAGTATTTAACATGAAAAAAACATCTCTCACCTTTATCTTTATTCTGCAACTGAGCTTGCCCACTCTGCTTCTTGCATACGAAAATGTAGCCGGGTCATCTGACCATCCGTTAATAAGCCCCTACCCTGGATTTTATATCCAGAGCTATGCAAAGCATGACTATGATGAAGCCGCGATCATGGTTGGTAAATTTGACAAGAACAAAACAACTGCAAAAATAAAGTCAATTGAAGGCAAAATCACAAACATCAAATACCAGAATAAAAAGCGTGATATGAATGTTTCAGTTATACAACTATATCGAAACTATGAAAAAGCCTTGAAAAAACTGCATGCAAAATTCTTTCTTGCCTGCAGAGGGAAAGATTGCTTTCTCAATAAATCGACAGATTTTGGTCCATATATTGGCAACTGGTATAACAAAATGCCACTTATCTATAAAGGTTTTAATAGCTCTTTTGGCTTTGAGTTTGGCATTTTGTCTGCTGAAATCCCTCTCAAAAACGGCAAAAAAATATTTATCATGATCACTGTTGGTGTTGACAATCCCAACAAAAAAAGAACCCTCCTCATGAGTTTTATCGAACCCGAAACACTCAACACTGACAAGGTAGCCATAGGCAGCCCGGATGACATTCAGGCAGGTATCGATACATCAGGTAAAATTGAATTACGTGGTATTTATTTTGATCACAATAAATCAACTATAAAATCAAAATCCATACGTACCTTAAAAATAATCGCCAGTTATCTTTCTGCCAATAAAAATCGAAAATTTTTTGTCGTCGGCCATACAGACAATACAGGCAGTCTGAAACATAACATTACGCTCTCACGCCAACGAGCAGATGCTGTTCTTAATGCACTGGTCAATATGGGAATCAATCGCAATCAGCTTAGCGCAAAAGGCATAGGCCCTTTCTCACCTAACAGCCCAAATAAAACCGATGAAGGTAAGGCCCTTAACCGTCGGGTTGAACTCGTTCAGAACTAGGTTTGATATTTCTAAAAAAAGAATGGTCATCAAATATCACGGATGATATTTTTTATATTAGTTTTCCTTTGATAATCATATAGGCAATCAACACCTCATTGATTTCTGCAATACCTTATTTACTTAAATAATACTTAAAAAAAACACCCGCGCAACCTGAGATCAGGGTCATAACGACCCTTTTTATTCTACGGCTTACTGCCACCTTTCCCTGTCAAACTCATTACAATAGCGACAATAAATAACACGACTGAAACTATAGTAAAACCTATCCCTACCCCTCCATCTAGTGACATTCCACTTATCAGAATAATTATTGCAATGACAACAATTATATTTACTGGATTGCTATTGTCTTTACCTGTCATTCTGCACCCTGCCACCACATTAACTATCGATGCTTTCCTCTCAGGAATACCTTGCTCTATAAGGTTTAAATCACCACTCCGCAAAACAAGGAGCGGCTCTTCCTTACCTGCGAGCAGCCTGTCTACACTGGCGATATCTTGCATCACAATTATGATATGAACCACAATTGTCTGCTTTTTTACGCGGACACTTGCGCATATAGCTTCGATACTTATTTCTGCAAATAGATTCAGCATCCCGCCGTCGATAATGCTTACTACGCGAACCACTCGTATAATATCTCACGCATTCATTATATTGTTTGCTGCCATGACGAGAACAATTCAGAACATATCTATTATTCTGAAGAACCCGCGACTTACACGTTCTTATTTTATCAGCACATCGATTATAGATTGCACGGCAATTTCTCTGCTGAGTTACCGGATGTAATGGCGGCGTGACTCTGCCACGGCCACGATGCTCGTTAGTGTTTACGCGAGGGGCATCCTTATAATACCGCCCTCGTTTAAATCGGAAGTACGTACGACAATTTGCACCTGCTCTACGATGTGTTGTATAAAAGTGATATCTTATTTTTTTGTATCGCTTGAGCTTCTTCGGTAACCGGTTTCTCTTGGATATTCGCAGACGAGAATATCCGATCAAATCATTATCTGTACCCAGAATATTTTTGTAACCTCTGGCTATCAATTTTGCAAAGGGGTCTTCAGCACCAGATATTTCCTGCCCTGGAGGAGTATATTTATTGCCCGCCTTCCCTTCTACATAAGCAGCAAGGTACTGACTTAGCACATCAACTGTTTTTCCTCCGTTATCATTTTCCCACATTAACACCATTAACTGCAGATCACGGGGTTTTCCTCTCCACAATAATCGCTGAGGCCTGTTAGCCTGATAACCCGGTTTAACATTTTTATACAACTTATTTCTTGACGGTAACGTTGACTTATTTACACGACCCTTACGGTCGCGAACATATATATTTATAAAGATTTCATTAGCAGGGTAAGCAATACTGTCTTTCTGTATACGGCTACATGACATGCCAGAATAGTAGAGCTCCTGATAGTAGCCAGAAAAAACCGGCCCCATCATCAATAACAACACCAGGCCTGACAGAATTTTTATCCCGTATCTTTTCATGTTACTTCTTCTTTGAAACCCACATGGCTAACCGGTGCCGCATGGATTTTTGTGACACCTGATCTTCAGGAATAGGCTGTATCAACTTATCATGAACAAGCAGACGATAGATATACTCGATTTTTTCATTTACCGAATCCGTAGCTTCAAATTCCACCACACCTCGATCTTCACCATATTTTACACCTGCAGCAATAGCTTTCTTAACGAGTTCTTTTTCATTCTTCAACTTCGTCATAATATCTCCGAAAAAATGTCCCGGCGAAATTTATTATTAAAACTAATCTCGCTTTTTTCTGTATCTTTTTACATTAATCACAAATAATCTGATATTGGTTACTACTTACCGAACTCTTATAATCTGGTATGAAAGATCATATCCCAAACAGGTGAGGTTACACCCATATTTTTCTGATGGTTTTGATGATGACGTTGATGATATTTTTGCATATAGCCCATATAACCACCTGTCCACTCAACATGATGAATCAAAAAGTGGAACAAGCCATAGAATATATAACCTAAGAGAAAACCTGAGAAGAATGAAGAAACACCCGCCAGTAAAAAAAACTGGCTGAATATAATCGTGAGAATTATCGCTAGTACACTCGCAAAAAAGAAAGGTAATGAGTCAAAACCTTTTGGATTTTTATGATGCCCCCAGTGACCAACTACAAATGACCTTGTCAATTTCCGTGGTTTACTATGAAAAAGCCTCGCATGAACAAGGTATTCAAAAAAAGTAAAAAAAATGAACCCTGCTAAAAAAGACTCAATAATTTTCAACACAGAAAAGCCATGCTGAGCCAGAGCAATTACCATCAGTAACACAATGGCAAAGGCGTCCACACCAAACCCCAACCAATAATTCCATCGTGTTCTACTTATTCTATCAATCAATCCCTGCATTCCCAAACCCCAAATCCTAAAATACTATTACTAAGTAAGACATTCTATTCCATTCTACCGTAAAAGAACCCGGAAAATTCAATTGCACATCACAATACTGCGATGAATGCAGAAAGATAAATGAGTCTCATTCTCATATATAATAATACTACAAACCCGTCTACAGCAAGTTCATTGTAAATATGAATTAGAATTATCACCCCCTCCTTTCTTATTTATTATTCAGTGAATGTAAAGTTCAAAGGAAAACCTCTTTTTTTGCTGTAGTATATAAAGATTGATTCTGCATCCCTGTTAAAAATCACCCAGAGGAAAGGTATAATGAATAATTTTATAAAGGCCCTTCTATGCAATAGTGTGCTTACTGTATCAGGAGTGTTCTTTGTATCTACACTGGTCTTTGCAAAAGAAGATAACGCCCCAAAACAAACCCTGCAGAAACAACATCATAAGAACAATAGTCACATCGGAAAGACGCACCATAAGCGTGGCCAAATGCATCATGGTGCTGTCCACCATGGTGGACATGGAATGATTGCAAAAGGCTCTGATAAATTCCCGACCACAAGTTATAACGAGTCAAGGTCTGGCCGCTCTGTCGAGAAACCACTACAACCCAGGATACATGGCGACCCTGTTAAAGGAAAAGCACTGGCCTATGCGAGTAATAAAGGGCGCTGCCTGTCTTGCCACATCCTAGAAGCTGATGGCGTTCAGGGCGGCAATGTCGGCCCGAACCTGAGTACTTACGGGAAATCGGGAAGAAACCAGAGCTATACTTTTCAGCAAATCTGGGATGCAAGAGCACATAACCCCAATACGATAATGCCACCCTTTGGTACCAATGCAATTCTTACAAGGCATGAAGTCGCACATATAATGGCATATTTAGACTCACTTAAAAGTTTTGTGAATGCACCCATTCGGGCACAACTTCAAAAACGTAACTATTATATTGCCGGTGAAGATTTTACCCTTGCTGATGTTTATATTGAACAAGGTGAAGCCATCTTCCGCAAAATTGCCCGGAATGGTAAATCATGCGCATCATGTCATTCATCTGCGAAAAGTAAAGGCCCCGGCCTGGAAGGAGTTGCAGCTACCTATCCGAAATATAATCCTGAACTAAAGCACGTTATAGGTTTAGAACAACGCATCAATATCTGCCAAAAAAAATACAAGCATAGTAAACCCTATAGGCTGGGTAGCATGTCATCTAATGTATTGACGGGTTACATCAAGTTCCTGAGCCGCAGGATGCCCATTAATGTGACCACAAAAGGACCCGCAGCTGCGGCTCTAAAACGGGGCAAGGTGTCATTTTTCAAAAAAACGGGGCAGCTTAATTTATCCTGTGCCGACTGCCATACTGCACATGCCGACAAATGGCTACGTGGACAACCACTCAGTGCAATCAAGCCAAAAGGTAAACACAGCTACACTGCCGCTACCTGGCCAAAACATTTTATTGCAGGGCATGATCTAGGTCTGATCAGCCTCCGTCAGCGCATCAGACACTGCCAGATAGTAACCAGAACCTATCCTTTGAAACTGCATGCACAGGAATATACCGACATGGAGTTATACCTAACGACGTTGGCAAATAGAACACCAATGTTGGCACCAACTAAAAGCAAACTCAGGGGGAGCGATTAGCTAAATCATGAAAAAATGACATGAGCCAGTGTTAAACAACCACTTTTTTTATTTTTCATAAAAAACTTGTTTCAAATCAATATTTATTAATGTCGGTATTGATAGCATCAGGTAATTCATGCTAAACGAGAGCAATAGATAATGAAAATATCTACCTTAATCCCAAGCATTTTATCTGTTTTTTTATTAAGCTTTTCGACATATTCCTATTCTGCTACCTGCAATATAGGAAAAAAAATAACAAAATCACCTGGCAATATTCGTATCGACTATGCATTCATGCTAAAACCTACAACACCCAGATGGACAGGTGGCTATCATCATGATGCGACTTTTTATAACAATTTCAGGACATACAGAGAGCCTATGTCCGTCAGTCTTTGCAGAAAACTGGCCAGGATACGTGCTGATACGCTACTTAGGGGTAAGATGCGGGTGCCTTATAAAGTATGCGCTATAACCTATCTTGAAAATATCATGGTATTTCAAAGTCACTACTGCACACGCTGATTCAGTGATGCATTCCAGAAACCGGGGGCAGGTCATATCGTAGCGATACTGACGCCATTTTAATCTCCGATCACTGATATAAAACCTGAACCTCTCTGACCCAGAAATTATTAATTTTTCAGATTTTCTGTTTTGAAGCAAAGTTCAGATATCCAGAATTGCACCAATTTGGGTATCAGGAATAACACTAAATCGAAATAATGGATTATTTTGGTGCATTATAATTCATGCTGGTACAGGCTTTTAACAACATCCAATCGATATCCTCTTGAACTACTTAATAAAACTCATGTTTTTTCTTGCTTTAAGCCTTATTACAACATTGGTACGTAATCTGCTTAGTAAACGTAGTAGATACAATTAAATTACTTTAAAACTGCAAAAATACATTCAGTTTAATTCAGCCAGTACTGGGTTATTTATGCGGAATACATTTAAAAACAGGCATAGATAGAGGGATTAAGAAATGAACGCAAACGCATCACGCCAACAGGCAGTTAAAGATATAACCAGCAAATTGACTCCAGTAATTAAAAAAACAGAAGCACTGGAAGACATCTGGGCGATAGATGTTTTTAATTTATCAAAAATGGAAAGCGTGCTTTCAAAAAGCGCATTTGAGAGTATTAAAAAGACGATACAAACTAATGAAGCTTTAGATGAAGAAGTCGCTGAAGAAGTCGCTATTGCAATGAAAGAATGGGCATTGGCTAAAGGCGTAAAATTCTTTTCACACATTTTTTATCCAATGACAAATGCAACAGCAGAAAAGCATGATGCCTTCATCGTTACCGATTTTGATGGTGGAGCTATTTCAAAATTTAATGGCAGCCTGTTAATTAAAGGTGAGCCTGATGGTTCATCATTCCCTAATGGAGGTATCCGGGTCACTAATGCGGCACGTGGATATACTGCATGGGACCCAAGCAGCCCCGCATACGTTATGCAAACAGAAAATGGTGCTACCTTAATGATCCCATGTGTGTTTGCCTCATGGACAGGTGAAGCATTAGACAAAAAAATACCATTACTACGTTCTAACCAGGCAATGAATACAGCGGCACAAAAAGTCCTTTCACTAATGGGCGAAACAGAAATTGCGCCATTAAACTCAAGCTGCGGTGCAGAACAGGAATATTTTCTGGTTGACGCGGAATTCGCAAACGCCAGACCTGATCTACTATTGGCTGGCCGTACTTTATTCGGCGCACCATCAGCAAAAGGTCAGGAATTTGATGACCATTACTTTGGTGCTATTCCCTCACGTGTTCAGGTGTATATGCAAGATGCTGAAGATCAGCTCTATCGCCTGGGTATTCCTGCCAAAACTCACCATAATGAAGTTGCACCTGGCCAGTTTGAAATAGCACCTTATTTTGAAGCCGCCAATGTTGCAGCTGACCACCAACAATTATTGATGACGGTATTGCAAAACACAGCAAAAGCTCACGGTTTCGTTTGTTTGATGCACGAAAAGCCTTTTGCTGGCATCAATGGTTCAGGTAAACATGTGAACTGGTCAGTGGGAAACGCAACTCAAGGTAACTTGCTTGACCCGGGTGATACACCTGAAGAAAACCTTAACTTCTTATTATTCTGTGGTGCAGTTATACGTGGCGTACATAAGTACGGCCCATTACTCCGGGCGGTTATCGCCTCAGCCAGTAATGACCATCGACTAGGCGCAAATGAAGCGCCACCGGCTATTCTTTCTGTCTATTTAGGTAACCAGTTAGAAAAAGTTTTTGAAGATATAGAAGCAGGTAAATTAGCACCAACGGATAATGGCGGTGTAATGGATTTAGGTTTGTCTCAAATCCTCAATTTTAAGCGCGACTCAGGCGATAGAAACAGAACATCGCCATTTGCATTTACAGGAAATCGCTTCGAATTTCGTGCTGTTGGCTCATCACAATCTGTGGCAGGTCCATTAGTGGCAATGAACACTATGCTTGCGGATTCACTTGACTGGATTGCCAACAAACTCGAAGCTGAATTAAACGCAGGGGCTGATAAAACGGTTGCCGTAATCGCTGTGTTAAAAGAACTAATGTCACTGCATGGTAGTGCTGTTTTCGGTGGCGATGGTTATTCCGCTGAATGGCATGAAATGGCAGTTAAAGAACGCGGTCTTAAAAATCTGCCGACTACTGCAGATGCACTTCCGTACCTACAAGATGAATCTATCATAGAACTATTTAAATCAAGTGGAGTATTAACGCCTGTCGAATTAGAAAGTCGTTATGAAATTTATGCAGAGCAATATCTCTTATCGATAGAAGTAGAAGCCAAGCTCGTTGTTAATATGGCCAAAACATTAATATACCCGGCTGCAGTCAGTTATCTTGGGGAATTAGCAGAAGCGGGTACCGGCATGGAAAAACTGGGGATCAGTCTGGATAATGCGACAGCGAAAATAGTTGCGGCTGAAACCAATGCAATGATGGACGCTGTTGCTGAGCTTAGCGAAGCAATGGAAAAAGAAAGCTTTAGCTCAACTAATGAACACATGCAATATGCTGCAAGCACTATTCGAAGCCTGATGGATAAAGTTCGTGTGCATGCAGATACATTGGAAACTGAAGTATCTGATGTTTTATGGCCACTACCTAAATATCAGGAAATGCTGTTTTTGAAATAAGAACCAAGTCGGATCAGAGAGCAATAGATACTAGCAGCATAAATATTGCTCTCTGATCAACTACGACCATCGCGCAGTGTCTGTATCGGAGGCAGCGCCAATACACTGCGTGTACCCAGCAAACCCGCAATGACGACGATAACCGTGCCTGAGACAATACCGATAAATACCACGCCAGGATCAAAACTATATTCAAATTTAAAAACGGTTTCAGCCAGCAACCATGCCAGCGAAGTGGCGGAAAGCCCCGCAAGCAAACCTGACAACGCACCCAGCAAGCTGAATTCAGCAAACAAGCCCAGCATGAGTGTTTTTCTACTCGCGCCAAGGGTACGTAACACCGCGTTTTCGAATCGCCTTTCATCCTGATTGGATTGAATCGCCGCATACAACACGGCCAGCCCTGCCATTAATGTAAACAAAAATATAAATTCGACCGCCAGGGAAACGCGATCCATGATTTCTCGCACACGTTGCATAATGACATCGACATCGATCAGTGTAACGTTAGGGAATTCAGCGACCAGTTGCCCAAGTTGCTGACGCTGCACTGAATCAAGATAAACACTCGTAACCCAGTTAGCAGGGTATTGTTCCAGAACACCCGGTGGCACCACGGTAAAAAAGTTAATATTGAACGTATCCCAGTCAATATTACGTAGATTACTTAAGGTCAAGTTGATTACAGTGCCATTAACATCGAAAGAAACGACATCATTTAACTTTAACCCCAGTGTTTTAGACAGTTTTGATTCCAGCGACAACAGCGGTTTACCAAAGTCCTCTTTGCTCCACCACCTTCCGGAAGCCAGTGTATTATCGACCTGCATTTTTTTGGCCCAGGAAAGATTGAACTCACGTGTAATCATGTGTTTCGCACGTTCATTGTCATAATCAGACGTTCGGACCGGCTTACCATTCACCTTCACCAGTCGGGCTCGCACCATTGGATACAACCTGGTATTGACCACGCCCCTCTGTTTAAAGTACGCGCTGACAGCATCAACCTGATCGGGTTGCACGTTGATCACAAAATGATTGGGTGCATCCGGCGGCAAACTGCGTTGCCAGTTATCCAGCATATCGGAGCGAACAGCTGACAACAACAGCAACACCATAATCCCCAGACCAAATGCCACAATTTGTATGACACTGCTTGCAGGCCGCCTCGAAATATTCGCAAGCCCGAAACGCCAGGCAACGCCAACGCGTCCTCGAAGGCGATTCAGCAGACGAATTAACAGGTAAGCGGCAAAGGCCAGTAACATTAGCGTTACCATAATTCCACCAAGTACTGTACCAACGAGTTTCAAATCACCTATCTGCCAGTACAGCAACAACGACATACAGATGAACACGGCCAGATAAACAAACCATGCGCTTACCGTACGGATGGGGACATCTCTTCGCAAAACACGTAACGGGGGAACACGACGCAGAGATAATAGTGGCGGCAATGCAAAACCTGTCAACATCACGATGCCTGTCGCATATCCCAGTAACAAAGCTTTAAATGAGGGTGGAGGTAATCTGGCGATGAGCAGTTGATCGAGTATTTCTGTAATAACAAACTGTGTAAACACACCGAACAAACACCCTATTGTGCTGGCTAACAAAGCGAGCCATAACATTTCCATGGCGAATAAGCGGATAATGGTCTTCTGTGAGGCACCAAGGCAACGCAACATCGCACTGGTATCAAGATGCCGACTGGCAAAACGATAAGCAACTGTTGCCACAGCAACACCGGCAAGTAACACACTGATCAAAGCAGCCAGGCCAAGAAACTGCCGCGCCCGTTCAAGTGCCGTATTCAACTCCGGACGACCCTCTTCAACTGTCAGTATGCGTTCTCCCTGACGAAGATTGTTACTGATAGTCTGCTTATAATTTTCGATATCCTGCGGCAGCCCTGAAATCAATACACGGTACTTCACCAGTGCACCAACACCGATCAGCCCAGTTGCATCGACATCCGTGTGGTTCATCAATACACGTGGCGCAACACTAAACAGATCTCCTCCACGGTCAGGTTCAAAGCGTAGCACCTTACGAAGTGTAAACGTCGAAGAACCGAGCGTGATAGAGTCACCAATTTCAAGTTTGAGTAACTGTAGCAAACGTGCCTCTACCCAGACATCACCAGGTGAAGGAATTTCGATCGTTGCTTCATCGGTGCCGAATGGTGTATCACTGACGCGCAATACACCACGCAATGGGTATGCTTCTGAAACGGCTTTGACTTCAACCAGCTGTGGCTTGTTATTACCAAGTGCTACGCTGCGAAACTGTTGTGCTGTTGCAACCTTAAAATCATATGCGCGCATATCTTCGATGTAGTTATTCACCGCAGGTCTGGAGGATGTAATCACCAGGTCTGCGCCGATCAGCTCAGCAGATTGTAATTTGAGACCACGCTCTATCCTGTCAGTGAAAAATCCGACAGCGGTAATACTGGTAACAGCAATCACCAGACCGATGGCGAGTATAGTAAGCTCACCGCCGCGCCAGTCACGCCATAACATACGCCAGGAGTGTTGCCATAAAAACAGAAAACCTTTTTCAGGTGCGGCTTCACTCATGAGATGTATCTGCATCGTCCGAAATAAGGTCATTGGTAACCAGCTGCCCCATATCGAGGCGCAAGCGCTGCTCACATAGTTGTGAAAGCTGAATATCATGTGTTGCCATGATCAATGTTGTACCCTGTTCCGCATTGAGTTCAAATAATAGATCGATGATACGTTTTCCGGTTTCGCTATCAAGATTACCTGTGGGCTCATCAGCAAACAGGCAACGAGGCTGCGTGGAAAAGGCCCGGGCAATGGCACAACGCTGCTGCTCGCCACCTGAGAGTTGATTCGGATAATGATGCACACGCTCACCAAGACCAACTCTGCTGAGCAATTCTTCTGCTGACTTGCGCGGATGCGGTGCCTGTGCAAGTTCGAGTGGCAGCATGACATTCTCGAGTGCGGTGAGACCATGTAGCAACTGAAAATCCTGGAATACAAATCCGACCATTTCAGCGCGTAGCGCTGCTCTACCGTCTTCATCAAAGTCATTGAGATTGTGATTATCGATAATAACCTCACCGTGTGTGGGAGTATCCAGCCCGGCAAGCAAGCCTAAAAGTGTGGTTTTACCTGAACCGGAAGCGCCCAGAATAGCCACAGAGGTACCCACATCGATCGTAAAGTTGATATCATTCAGTAATGTCAGAATACCCTCGCGGGTTGACACTTGCTTGCCCAGATTACGGGCCTCTATAAATACACATGGTGTATCGGTTAACATGATGATAAAACGCCTCCAGTTCTTTTTAGCCGTTTTTTGCTGTGCTTCATTATTCAGCAACCCTACTGCATTCGCTACAGATAAAAAACCCGCCAGCATTCTGGTTTTGGGTGATAGCTTAAGCAGTGCCTATGGCATCGATAGCAATCAAGGCTGGGTAGCACTGCTACAACATAAACTAACCCGGAGCGATTATAAATACCGGGTAATCAACGCAAGCGTCAGTGGTGACACAACCCGTACCGGTCTGGGCCGAATTGAAACAGCACTTCGCAGTCATAAACCTGAAATCGTTATCGTTGCACTCGGCGGCAATGATGGATTACGCGGCCTCGCTTTTTCTGAAATTGAAAACAGTCTGGTCAATATTATCGAACGCTGCCAGCAAAGCAATGCCAGGGTGCTACTTATTGGTGTTCGCCTACCCCCCAATTATGGCCCGGTTTACACACAAAAATTTGCCACCCTGTATCAAAACATTGCTCAACGTTTCGACATACCACTGGTTCCCAAAATACTAAATCAGGTAGCAGGGAAGTCTGTGCTGATGCAGCAAGACGGTATGCATCCAACAGCAGAAGCGCAACCACAAATAATGCAGAATGTGTGGTCAGGGTTAGAGCCATTGCTGGTAAGCAATAAAAATAAAGCGACGAATTGACAAATGCTGACTTAATAACAATCATGAGCAAGGAAAAATGAGTATGATTCCTTTTATTTTTTGTCTCCAAGCAGCCGTCTGACAACAACGAAGAAGACAGGGACAAATAAAATACCAAGTGCTGTGGCACCAAACATCCCGCCCATGACACCTGTACCAATGGCCTGACGACTGTTTGCGCCCGCACCGCTGGAGATAACCAGTGGCAACACACCTAGCATGAATGCAATCGAGGTCATAAGAATAGGTCGAAGTCGCATACGGCAGGCTTCCAGTGTGGCATCCAGTAATTCGCGCCCCTCTTTATGCAAAGTGTTCGCAAAGCCAATAATGAGGATCGCATTTTTAGCCGAAAGACCAATCACCGCGATCATCCCCACTTTGAAATAGACGTCATTTTCCAGTCCACGTAACCAGGTGAAACTTACTGCACCCAGCACACCCAGCGGCACCACCAGCATTACCGCTAACGGCACAGACCAGCTTTCATAAAGTGCGGCGAGAACAAGGAATACCACGAGCAAAGATATCGCGAATAAAACAGGTGCCTGTTCGCCAGATAAAATTTCCTGAAACGATTGTCCCGACCATTCGAACCCTATACCTTTGGGTAACGACGTTTTTACAATTTTTTCCATTGCCGCCATGGATTCACCCGAACTATGTCCCGGAGCCGCCGCGCCATTGATCTGAATAGCTTCGAAACCGTTGTAGTGATCTACTGCCGGTGGCGCCATCGCCCAGCTTGCGGTAACGACACTGCTTAACGGCACCATGTTCTTGAAACCATCTTTACTGCCAGTAAGATAATAACGACTCAAGTCATCCGGTTGACTACGGAAGGGAGCATCCGCCTGTAGCAGTACCTTGAGTACGCGACTTTGATAATTAAAATCATTGGCGTAGACCGGCGCCATCATCAAATGCAAGGTATCGTAAATATCGTTCAGCGATATCCCCATTGATTTCGCTTTCAGCCGATCGACTTTCAGTTGTACTTCAGGTGCATCTTCCAGCTGATTAGGTCGCACACCGGCCAGTACCGGATTTTTACCCGCATCACCCAGCAGAATATTGCGCGCCTTTAACAGTTGATCACGGCCCAGACCCGCACGATCTTCGAGTCGAAAATCAAAACCACCAAAGCGGCCAAGACCCCGAATCGTCGGCATGTTAACGACGAAAATACGTGCGCCCTTGATGCTTTGCAATGCACCGTTGGCCCAGCGAATAAAGCCTTTAACGTGCTCTTCGGGTTTACTGCGCTCATCCCAGTTCTTGAGACGAATGAAACCGAGGCCAACATTTTCACCCTGACCGACAAAGCTGAAACCGGCAACATCCAGTACCTTGTCAACCGCCGGGTTTTTCTGAATAATGCTTTCCATTTCGCGCAGAACCTCACCAGTGCGTGCGATGTTTGCGCCGGGCGGGAGCTGAATCAGAACCAGAGCATAACCCTGATCTTCTTCCGGTAAAAAGCTGCTGGGCAAGCGACTGAAGACCAGTATGGCAAGACCTACCAGAAGCACAAAGGCCATCATCCAGCGAGGCGTGTGACGAATCGCCTGTGCTACCCTGCGCAGGTAGGCGTTGTTGAAATTCAGGTAAAAACGATTGAAACCCCGCAGGAAAGCATTGGGTTCACCATGCACCGGTTTGAGTAAACTTGCGCATAATGCCGGGGTAAAACTGAGTGCCATTACGGCTGAAATAAACATCGAGATCGCGATAGTCAGGGAAAACTGGCGGTAAATAACACCCACACTTCCTCCGACCATGGCCATGGGAATAAACACCGCTGCAAGCACCGAAGTCATCGCGACTACCGCACCGGAGATCTGATCCATCGCCTTGCGTGTCGCTTCTTTTGGTGACAGGCCTTCTTCGGTCATGATGCGTTCCACGTTCTCTACCACCACGATGGCATCATCCACCACCAGACCAATCGCCAGTACCAGAGCGAACAGGCTGAGTACATTAATCGAAAAACCGGCTAAATACATGCCAGCGAACGCACTGGTCAATGCAATCGGTACCACCAGTGTCGGGATTAACGTTGCGCGCAGATTTTGCAGGAACAGCAGCATGACAAGAAATACCAGCACCACGGCTTCAAATAACGTATAGATCACTTCCTTAATGGAAATACTGACAAATGTGGTGCTGTCATATGGGGTGAACCAGCTTACTTTGGCAGGAAAATACTGTGCCAGATCATCCATTTTGGCGCGTACTCTTTCCGCCACATCCAGCGCGTTTGCATTGGGTGCCAGCAGAATAGCGAGTCCCGCGATCGGCTCACCGTTCACATGCACATCATGACCATAAGATTCCGCACCTAGTGCGATACGAGCAACATCCCTGAGATGAACTACAGCTCCATCGGCTCTGGTACGCAGAATAATGTTTGCAAACTGTTCAGGACTGTTGAAGCGACTTGCAGCGGTAACACTGGCAGTAAATCCCTGTCCACTCAGTGCTGGTTCAGCGCCGATATTACCCACAGCCACCTGTACATTTTGTTCCCGCACTGCTGCCAATACCTGCGTCGCGTTCATACCATAACCGCGTAATTTGTCAGGGTCGAGCCAGATACGCATCGCGTAGGCCGAGCCAAACAGGTTAGCGCTACCCACACCGGGCACACGCTGAATTGAATCCATTACCTGCGAGGCAATAATATTATTCAGATCATAGGTATCAAGAGAGGGATCGGTGGACTTCAGTGCCACGACCATAAGGAAATCGTTATTCGCTTTGGCAACAGTAATGCCGTTGCGCACCACGTCCTGTGGCAAACGTGATTCTGCAGCGTTAACCCTATTTTGTATTTGCACTGCGGCAATATCCGGATCAGTGCCCGTGTTTAAGGTCAGCGTAATTTGCACCGAACCATTAGCGCGCGAAGTGGAACTGAAATACAGCAGATTATCGATACCGGTAAGTTGCTGTTCAATAACCGAGGTCACGGTTTTTTCCAGTACTTTCGCGCTGGCGCCTGGATATTTAGCGCTAATACTAATCTGCGGTGGAGCAATAGAAGGATAAGCGGATACCGGCAATTTGAAAATTGCAGCACTGCCGGCCAGAGTAATCAGAATAGCGATTACCCAGGCAAAAACAGGACGATCAATAAAGAAACGTGACACAGTTTATTCCTCAGTGCCCGGCGGTGGGCTTGGTGACTGGCGGCTTGTCAGAATTCGTAGAAGATGCCTTGATGACAACGGCCATACCACCTGGTCGTACTTTTTGCAGCCCGCTTACAATGACCTGGTCACCCTCTGCAAGATCACCGGTAACAATCCAGTCGGTCTGAGTCATACTCCGGGTTATTACCCGGCTTTGTTTAACTTTACCATCGGCAGCGACCACCAAAACATACGCACCGCTTTTATCACGTAACACCGTTGCCTGTGGTAGCAGAAAAGCGTTATCAATATAACGCTGCTTCATACGCAACTTGACGAACATGCCCGGCAACAGTTGACGTTTGGGATTGGGTACAACTGCGCGTAATGACACCGTGCCGGTTTTAGAATCAACGACCAAAGAAGAAAAATCCAGAAGACCCGGCTGAGAATAGGTTGTGCCATCAGCAAGGATAATATCCACCGGCTGATCACTGGTGATTTTTTTGCCTGTACCTTGCTGTAATTGTTGCAGATCGCCGACCGACTGGCTGAAATTCACATAAATAGGATCGATTTGCTCAACCGTGGTGAGCTGGGTTGCCTCGTTCTGCCCTACCAGCGCACCTTCTGTAACCAGCGCCCTGCCCGCATAACCGGAAATAGGCGCTGTCACCGTGGCAAACTTCAGATCGAGCAGCGTTTTTTCAACATTTGCCTGGGCTTGCTTGACTGCCGCCGCACTGGTGCGCTGATTCGCCAACGCGGTGTCCAGAGATTGTGACGCCAGTAAACCTTTGGCAGCAAGGTCCCTGGAACGCTTGGCAATGAGCGTGGCATTATTGGCATCGGCCTGCGCCTTGACGAGTGCCGCTTCATTTTCATTCAGCGCTGCTTGTAACAATGACGGATCGATCTGGAACAAGACCTGCCCCTGCTCAACATCCGAACCTTCTTTATATACCTGTTTCAGTACGATCCCGGCAACCCTGGCGCGCACCTCGGCAACCCGGCTTGAAGCCAGTAACCCTACGGTGTCACGTATTATCGGTACGGATTCAGCATGTGCAATCACCACTTTCACACGGGGTGTGGGTGAGGCCTTAGGTGCTGAAGCCTTATCGCAGGCTGACAACAGTAGCGCTGCGGAGCAAATAAAAAATAATGTTAGCGTAAAATGTTTCATATCAACCCTGGTATTTACTCTTTATCAAAGCTATCAACAATGATAGCGCCCATAGAGGCTGGCATAGTTATTACTATCAGGCGCTTAATCGCTATTACTGGATCAGCACTCAATGGAAATTTGTTCAAGGCAAATAAAACCAACGCTACCACTAAAGCCGCTATAAAGTATGCAATAAATATCCTGCTTATGAAAATAGTAATTCTATATTTTATATTCGCCTGAAATACATTTTCATATGCGAAAAAACCCAGGAAAATAACAGATAATATAAAAATAAAAAGCAAATTCACTAAAGGCAGCGTTTCACCTAACTTCCATGCTTCTTCCGAGAATGATATAGGCACAGCCAGAGCGAATGCGCCAATAGCAACCTGACTTGCATCTTCTAAATTGAAGCTGAGGTTCATATGTTTCTGCCTGACGTGAAGCTAAACAGCCGGTACTGTGTATCAGCGATACTCATATGCGACATATCATTTTCTGTAAGACCCATATTCGGTACTATAAACCACTTAGACTTTTAAATGTATTACAATTGTTCATGTCGCCACTTGCCAGGCCGACCCTGAACCATTTAACTCGTTGTTCTGAGCTGCCATGTGTGAATGAATCCGGGCTTACATACCCTTGTGACTGTTTTTGTAATGTATCGTCACCTATAGCACTTGCAGCAGCCAAAGCTAAGGCATGGGCTGCACCATATGCCAGTGTAAATCTACTATCTTCTGACAGACCTTCTATTTTAGAATCCTGTAGTCTACGCTTTGATGAGCCTACCATTCCGTCAAACTCATTCTGGTCTGGCAGTTCAGATTTTAGTTTATTAATTTTTACAAGATTATCTAATGGCGTTAATGTTATTTTCGTTTCCTTTTACCCATAACTTTGTCTGTTCCATCAGTCGGGTTAAAAATGAATTTTTCTGTTTCAATTTAATTCTAATTTGCTTTGCGGTGTAAATTGATGGGTTGATTGGTCTTCCAAGAGATTTCTCTGCATCAGTTAGTACTTCCATCACATCAGCATAAGCCACTATATCTGATATCAACAGCAAATCGATATCACTACTGGCAGACTCTTCACCCCTGGCGATAGACCCATAAATAAAGGCCAGATCGATCTGGTCATTTAAAGGTTTTAATGCTGCACCAAGCACATCTACAATTCCAAAGGTTTTTCTAACAATACCCAGTAATTCATGATAAACGGGATTATCAGGGTTCGCATGATAGTGATGTTGATTCCCCTCGTGAGATACAACCAGCAAACCCGCAGAAACAAGTCGACTTAATTCCCTACTGACAGTACCCCTACCCATATCCGCAAGACGTACAATTTCGTTAGTGTAAAAGCTACTATCAGGCTTGCCATACAATATACTTAAAACACGTTGCTGTGTTTTGGTAAACAGTGCATCAGCGATACTTGTATGCGATATATTATTTTCTACAGGACCCATATTGGGTACTATAGACCCCTTTTTGGGTCTTTACAAGAATTTTTAAAGTATCGCTAACAGCCATGCTTTTCTGGATTTATAAAGACCTTCCCACAAGTACCTACGTCTATTGGATACCGCTATATATTGTTATGGCAGGCGCGCTTTTTCGATCAGGTCATATAGCGGTTGTTGTACTTCAGTACGCATACTATTGGCCACTACACCAATCTGGGCCGCAGTGGCTTCCTGATTAAATACAAACTGGCGCCAGACTTCAGCAGGATAGCTGATCAGTGGACGTGCAAAACCGCCATGCGCTTGCAGTGTAATGGCATTGGTATGGTGGCTCTGTGCCGTCATACCATTAAAAGCATGGCAACTGACGCAGCCGTTTTCATACGTAAACACTGAATGAAGCTCCTTTGGTAACTTCCATAGCCACGCCAGAGGGTCCTTTGCTACGCGCGTGAAACTGTCACTCGTCAGGCTGTAGAGTGACAGATGCCGGGGAATGAATTCATCAGGTGGTGGCTTGAGGAAATACAGAAAAGCGCCCATAGGACGTACGCTCAAAGGCCTGGGGGCAGTATCGGTCAGCCAACTGTATTCTCGCCGGGTTTCGTAAAACACCGAAAGCTTGAACAGGTTTTGCTCATCGTCCAGGCCTACCACGATCACGGGTTGATAAGGTTTCAGTTTTTCCAGATCAAAATATAATCGTTCATCGCGAATATTCTTTGTAACCAGATAACGACCCTTGCCAGACTGCGTCAGATCAAGATATTCATTCAGATCGATGGCATGGAATTGTTCCAGAGGCCAGGCATTCAACATATAGCTGTTACCCTGCATTAGTCTGACCAGAGATTGTACGAAGCGCTCATCAATGGTATGGCTTTTTATCAGCGATTTGTGCTTCCAGAAGTCTTGTGTCGTCAGTGGTGGCTCATGCCAGAATCGTCTGGCAAGCAGACGCTTATGAAAATAATCTCCACCGGATTCCACATTCATAAATGCCAGCAGATAACGCAATACCGAATTACCGTGTTCTTGCAGTGCAATAGTGCTCAGGTGCGTGTTGCGTGGCATCACATGATGATGGACATTAGTATTACCGGCCGCTCTGATCTTACGCATATATTTTCTTGTGTTGATACTGAAACCCGGTAAATCCTTTTCTGCCGACAGCAATAACACAGGAGGTAATTGATTTTTTATATGCGCAATGGGTGAGGCATCGGAGCGCCTGGCTGCATCTTTGCCGAAAGCTCTATTATACAATGCACCCTGTTGGGGTGAAACTACCGCTTGTTCGCTGACATCAAATATACCACTAATGATCACTACGCCTGCCAGTTGCGAGGAAGTAAGATTGTAACGACCCAGATACTGTTCATCCTGTGCCAATAGCGCAGCGAGATGGCCGCCGGAAGAATGGCCTACTAAATAGATATTTTTGGCATTATACCCATACTGTCCGGCCTGACTGATTAAAAAGGACAAGGCTTTAGCGACATCATTTATCTGGGCAGGGTGTAAATGCTCAGGCGCAGTACGAAAATGCAGTTGTGCAACGGCAATGCCGCGCCTTGTCAGCTCACCAATACTTTCCTTGCTTAGTAAAAACCCCTGTGCAGGATCAGCCCAAAAGCCGCCGGGTATAAACACCACCAAGGGCGCTTCAGCCGTCGGCTTATCCGGTAAATGCAGATCCAGTGTTTGTTTATTCGATAATGCCGATGCAACCGGCTGTGTATAAGCAAGATTAATAAATAATTTCTGTGTCGGCTGCCTTGTGACAGATTTGTCCGACACAGGGGTAATGGGCGATTGCCTGGATGTTACCCAGTAATAGCCAATGGCCAGTAATGCCAACATAGCCAGTAGAATCAGGAAAATAGTGATTTTATTTTTCATAATCAACAGAATTAAAACCTTATGTTAGGAAAACCGGGATCAGATCTTGCATTTTACACATCAGTTAAAGAAGTTAAAGGGGTAAGTTAAAGGGGTCGGTGACAAATGCGTCTCATTCTCATATGAAATAAACAGCTACTTCTTCTTCCTCAACGGGACGCCCTATTGATTGCATCACACTGGATATGCCATCCGCTCTTTCTGGTGTCATAAGCAAATGCACATGGTTGGTCATTAACACGTAAGCGTGCAACGCAACCTTGTATTTTTTACAGGCATCATT
>Ga0316206_1000799_pt1 | contig 35173 bp, 22 predicted proteins | sample 6monthpyrite_MG_FD_204942 | JGI IMG/M metagenome (GOLD analysis project Ga0316206, IMG submission 204942) | Microbial mat bacterial communities from mineral coupon in-situ incubated in ocean water Damariscotta River, Maine, United States -... | ecosystem: Environmental > Aquatic > Marine >...
AACGCCAAGGTAAGTAAATGATCAATCAACACTTGCATCAAGTCCAATCCAGCTCAAATAGCAATAATTATTCTCATCACGAAAACTATCATCAACTTTCACTTTAATTGTTTGGTCTGACATATATGCTGAAAAAGCCATTGAATACTGCTCTTTACCCTTGTCATCATTTATAATAAGTATTGACACCAAACCAGAAGCATCTACTTGACACCCCCCCATTTCAGTCAAGCCTACAATTAAGAAAGCCGGACCTTCCATCGATATCGATTTTATTTTTCCAGTAGCATGGAATACACCTGCGTACGCATTAAAGCATGCACCCAATGAAACTATCGTCATAATTGAAATTAATATCTTTTTCATTTTAGAACCTTATATTTTAGGCATTATAAATAAAGACTTTATAAATAAACATTTAATCACTAAATTTCCTTTTTGAAAAATCCAGATCTAAATGGAGGAAATCTAATTTTTTAAATGAACATATACAAATAATTACATAAAAAGAACTAATCTATATTTTCTATCCAACCATTTAACTCAATATCAATAGTAGTAAGATTGTAGCGTCAGGCAGTACCTATATTATATGCCGCCATTGATAATCGCTTCACAGATATTTTCGCACTTATAAGTAACGTTAATACCCCTTACCTGAAACACTCGTCAGGTTTAACTATAATTTCAGTTATAGTTTTATTGTAATCAATCTGAGATCCTTGACATCAGCAGCGAGCACAAAAAAGTCTAGTGATAGTATAATTAACATCTTATTCGTATTCTAAATCATTACTTTTCATATATTTAAAATAAAATACCTATTTAGCTAATAATGCTTACCCTCTTTCACAACTTTCAACACTAACATCAGGTTTTTTTCCACTTTACCAGAAAAAATTATTAACTTTAACTAGCCTATCCTTACTGCTGTATAGTAGCTATAAATTTAAGCCAACAAAGTTAAACGCTATTACTTATAACAAACATCGCCTCACTCTTTCAGGCACTCTTTTCTCCCAAGCGCCCATAAAATATATTCATTAGCATTTCAACCCTGTTTGAATGTTATTTTTACCAGAAACAATCGTCTGGTTTTTCATCTGCAAGTTGCTTTATATAATGAATAACCTCTTCTTTCGCCTTAACAGTTCTCCCTATATTTTCAGCAAATCATTTCATTCCTATGAGATGTCTTTTGCCAGATTCATTCGAAAGAAAAAATTTAGATTTTGGACTAGTTTTAAGGAGTGCATTCGCTTCGATACCGCTAAAAAATAGTGTCTTTTATAATCTGAGCCACGTACAAACTCCATTCCATTTGGCAACTCATTATTATTTAATATCCATCAGTCATATTAGCAGGCTCTGGTTTTTGGTAAACCATAGCAGCTTAATTACATGTTTTTTTACCTTTTAAGTGAAAAATATTTTAGAAAAAAAGAGCGGTTTCTCTATCCTCTGATACCTATTCAGAATTCGATTTCTTATCAAATTTTAATCTCCAACCCTTTCATCCTGAACTAAACGAAAGCAGCCCCTGATACCCCTCTTCGTATAAAGTTGAACTGTTCGGCGACACTTTAACTCGAAATAGTACCCAGCTTTACCCTTTTTAGCATTACGATAATTTTCTTTTTATGTGTTAATAAAACCTCGATTATCATCAATAGCCTTAAATTGCCCTATATACTTACCGTCTTCAATCTAGTCCTCCTGGCTTTTAATAAAGAAAAACAGGGCTAATCTCTCAATTGGGCTTATTTTAAAGCGTACGTACCATAATCCACCCAAAAAATTAACGCTTCAAATAAATAAAACTATCCGCATCTATAGTGAATGTAGGCCTTCCTCCCGGCGCATTACATTGTGCAATCACTATGCCAACTATTTTATTTGCAGCAGCTGCTGTCATAGCTATACTCAATATATCTTTCTTCGCAGGGTTGTTGCTAGTCACCCAAACTTCAGGTGATGCGCATCCTGCAAGAGGGTAGGCGCTGGATAAAACAATAAAAGCAGCCCCATCTCCATAAACACCCACTCTCTCCACATATGCATCATAAGCATGTGAACTAGTCGATACCACAATCATAGATAGTATTAAAAATATATATTTCATGATTTAAACCTTTCTTATAAGTTAATAAATTAATTGGAAATAAATTGTGTCAGAGCACAATAGCTTCTAATATACATAATAAAAACCCTGCGTTTCTTTCACATATGGCCTTCCTACTTTACCAGGAACAACTCGTCTATTTATCATTATTTCAATCTTCTCTTTAAAACGGCCACTGCCTAAAACTAATTCTTGATTTAATGACTCTCTAATATCATGCAACTGTTCATAATCTAATGCATTAGAAAACAGTTCTCGATAATTATAGAGTCTTTCTTCTTTAACTTCTGAAAGCGCCATATAAACAGGATGAGGAGTTATGCAGCCAACATTATCACCGTAAGCATTAGTTTGATAACTTGACCATTTATATTCACCAGGCACTTCTGTCATATTTGCTCTTACTGGGTTCAATTCGATATAACACATACAAACTAAAAAATAATTATTTGTATCAACCAAGCTTGCCTTATATCGCCCTTCCCATAATGTATCTGTTCTTTTATATACTTTATTAATATAGCGAACATATTTAGCACCAACTGACTGCATCATTTTTTTTGAACCAAACATCAGCACCAACGAATATTAGAAACAATTGTGCTCTGGCACCAATTAATTATATCGTCTGTCCTCTGTAGTAATACCACGCAAATAAAACAGTGTAACAACACAAGTCCTTCTTACTTTAGAAACAAACCCTTAATTAAATAGATCTGTCCCCTTTTATTCTTCTACCTATATTAGAAACAATTGTGCTCTGACCCCAATTAATTTCGTAGCGATACAAAACAAAAACCATCTAAACACTTCACCTATATTAGAAACAATTGTGCTCTGACCCCAATTAATTACAAGACACTCCATTTAGATCAAACTCACCCAACAATACTAGACCGCTTGTTACGATATGTATCTGTGTAGGCACAGCCTCTGTCCATTTATAAGCCAATACAGGGTTACTTATTAAAAGCAAGACCAATAAAAGAATATGTCTTTTCATTTTTATCTCCAATACTTAATAAAACATTTATAAGTGAGCACCACACCTTAATGTCACCTCTAACTAGAACTTATCAATCCAAAACGCATAACCATCGGGGACAAATATACCTCATAATCTATCCACTTTTGTAACTCCACCTAAAGCAGACATTCCTTAACGATCAGCACAATCAGGTACAAAGACGACACGTAAATCATTCATCGCGAAGCGATACAAATCAAAAACCAAGCCACTTCACTTACCTATATTAGAAACAATTGATCTCTGACCCCGTTTTTGCTGACCCGTCCTTGCGTGTGGAGACGACACGTAAATCATTCATCGCGAAGCGATACAAAACAAAATCCAAACCAATTGACCTACCTATATTAGAAACAATTGATCTCTGACCCCGTTTTTTTCTTATCGTAAATCATTCATCGCAAAGCGATACAAAACAAAAACCAAACCACTTCACTTACCTATATTAGAAACAATTGATCTCTGACCCCGCTTTTTTCCAATTAATTGTTTTTCCGTTTTTACCGTTTTTCGTTTTTTATTTAAGACCTTCTCTAATTGCTTTTTCTTCTATATCTTTTCTTCGAATTTTATTACCCGCATCATCAGACTCATATAGCTTGAAACGTTCTACTATTTTTAATATACCTGCATCCACTTTAGAACTTTTTTCTTTTTCATTCTGGGTCATAGAAACAAATTCAATTAAAACATTCTCACCATATTGATCTATTATTATTTCAATGAGTTTATTTAAATCAAGCGTCAATAACATTTTTAAATTATGATAGATAATTAAAAATTTTTTTGTGACCATTATTTTTATCTCCAAACAAGCCCACTAACATTATTAGTAAAGCTGCTAAGTGATTGAGTATTAACTACAGCACCAGATGGGTCCCAATACCTAACTACACCATTACTAATTGACTCAACATTTACAAAATGACCAGGGTTTCCACCAAGCCTCGCTATAAAACTTCCATTCGATGCAAGACCTGTTAATTGATCTGCTGTTGGGTAAGCATATCCACCTCTCCAGCCAGTTTGAAACCTATTAAGATTTGCAGCAAGAACTTCAGGTTCAAGTCCTCTATTAAAGCCTCTTGTTAGGTTAGACTGAAACACATTAATACCATCGCCAGCTAAGATTCTCTGCCCACAAGCCATACCACAAGCATTTGGAGTAAGTTGACCTCCAGAACCACCAAAACCTGAGCCCGCGGGACCAAACAAATCATCCCCAGCTCTAAGCAAAGAACCAGCACTCCTAAACCGAGCAATACTACCAATCAAACCAAGCGCACTTGTGCTATCAGAGTCAGAAAAAACTGTATCAAACGCCAGTACGATCGCTAAATCAACACCTCCGATAAAATCAACCGAACTAGTCGCACCACTTTGTAACGTAGATGCATACGCATTTACAGAAGCAGCCCCTCCATAATCATAAGCACTTACATCGGGCACAGCACCAAACCCACCAAACCCAAAATTAACATCAACAGCATCAAAATAACTAAATGATAAATCAGTTACAGACAACCCATAATCAAGATAACCTAAATCAATATCAAAATTACCAAAATCCATATCTAATGTGGGAATATTCACATCAAATAAATTTGTATTTACATCGATATCCGTATTGACATAATCCGCAACATACCCAGTAGGATCAGTAAACGACAAAGGATTATTCATAACATAACTATAACGATTAAAACTCTGAAGATTAGTAGGATCTTGAATATATGGATCAGCACTCAAAAAGCGCCCTATCTCAGGATCATAAATACGACCATTCATATGCACCAGACCAATATCATCTAGCTGCTCATGACCTGTATAACCCCGTGTTGTATTTTGCGCAGTAATTGCAGTAACTGGGCTTTGCCAGTTACTGACATCACGGTAGCTACCAAATGCGGAATAACTCAAACGTTCTAAAACATTACCCATTTCATCGGTAACAACTTCAGTTGAACCCAAATGATCTTTAAGGAAATATTCTGTTTTATTAGCAACATTCGTTTTTGTTTTATGTACAGCCACCATATTGTCACCGGCATAAATAAAGTGACGATGCTCTTCAGTGCTGCTTGCATTATCAATATACTTTTCGTAGTGAGCTCCCGCATCCGTATTTGGGTTGAGGTAAACAGTCACCCCTTTTGATGTATTTTGCAACGTACGATTACGCTCTGTATCATAGGCAAAGTAACTATTGTTTGAACCCTTATTTATGTTTCTGGGTTTATCAAAAGCAGTCCATGTCACACCTCTACCATTACCACTGATAAAGTTACCGTTTGCATCATATAAATAACTTGCGTTGACAGCACCTGTAATACTTTCAACTGCGTGTGGGCTTGTGCTACTGGTTTTATATGTATAAGTACCTACGCCTGGCTTTGTCGTGATGTTGCCTAAATCATCATAAACCATGGTGGTTGTGCCAACACCCGCTAGCGTTGTATCTTGCAGTCTATTTAGATTATCGTATGTGAATGTTTCAGATAGACTATTTATCACATCATCACGTGATGACAAATTGCCAATTGCATCAAAACCATATTGATTAAACTGCAGTGTTGTTCCACTACTTGTTGCGGCATTAATTAGATTAATTTTACCCGATTCAGGTTTGAATCCTCGTAATATATTAATTCCATTACCATAATCACTATTCGAAAACTGACCATCGGCAGTTGCTGTATTACCCTGCCAAAAAACTGTTGTCGGATTTGTTGCATCAACAACCTGATTTAAATAACCTGAGCTGTTGTAGCTGTTCTGTACTTCAAAACCTGTAGGGTACTTAATTGTTTTAACTCTGCCATCATTAATATCGTAACCATAATCAACCACGTAGTTATTAAATAATATGTTTGAGCTTATAGTATCTACCCGACCTAAGGCATCATAAGTAAAACTTCGATTAAAACTTAACTCCTGCGTTGAACCAGTTGAGGTTAACTTACCTATTATTAAGGTGTCATAAACCCAACTACTGACATTTTCAACTGAGCCCGCTTCTGTGTAATCTGTGCGTTTAATTAAACGACCTAATGAATCATATTCATTCAGGTTACTATATAACGCTGCACCTATGGTGTGTTTAGGGCTGCTTACCCAGATTTCTTCACCCAATGCATTAAAACCGTATGTCCACTCACCCATATCTGGGTCTTTCATTCTTACTTTTCTACCCAATGCATCAAATTCAATTTCAATTTCATTTAACAATGGGTCTATGGTTTTCTCTAACCGGCCTGTCAGGGTGTTTTGATAGGTGTAGTTAATTGTTTGAAGATTGGCATCTTCTACCGAAACTAATTGCCCTATTACATTCTTGACTTGTTTCTTCGTTTGTACTTTTCCTTCGAAGCTAACCGTATTTGTTATAGATAAACCATTATAAGATGTTTGTGTATTAACACCTGCTGGACTATAACTATTTGTAACTCTGTTTAACTCATCATAGGAAATTTGTGTTGGATACTGACTTGTTATATCGGTACTGAAATAAGGTCTGGATGTAGCGACACCTCTATTGAAAGAATCATAATTAGCATCTACATAGACCAAGGTACCATCAAAACCTAATGATTCTTTACGAATTTCATTCGCCTTTGCATCATAATAAGATGTTATTGGGCTTAAGAACTGGGTTAGGCCATCAGTTTGATACTCTCTTGTTGTAACTGAATATAGAGACTGGTGCCCTGGATGCGTTAAAGATTGCGACATATTTGCCACATAGGCCGTTGTATTCCAATCACGCTCTGTTGATTTTTGCGTGTTATCTGCTCGTGTTTCTAATGTTTGTCGGCCAAATGTATCAAAGCCCCAATGAGTAGTATCATTTGTATTTGGGCCATCTAATTCTTTTAAAACACCAAACTTTGTATCATAGGTATGCGTTTCTGTGTGACCAAGATCGTTTGTAATTGTAAACGGGAAACGCCCCTTACTTTCATAAACTGTCGTTGTGGTGCGCGGTTGAAAATAACTGATGTTATCACTAGTTAGTGTGTCTAAGGGTGAGAGAGTTTCAGTGTTTACATTACCAAAACCGTCATATGTAAAACTTTTATTTAATTCATTAACCGAGCCTTTAGCTATGGTTTCTTTGGTCACACGCCCAATACTCGGGGTTCCGTTATCATATTCAAAATCAATAACAACAGCAGGTGAAGTGCCATTCGATCCTGTTTTAGTGACGGTAGACTTATTTAATAAGCGTTTTATGGCCCAGTTTGTGGACGCACTGTAATCGTAGTCATTGACTGCTGTAGTAGTGAAAGTATCACTATTTGTATTATCTACAGACACTACCGATTTATTAGTTTGATTGCCAAATAAATCGGGTGTTATAATTGTTGTTTTAGTGCTTACTAATAACGCCGTATTTAAATCATATGTTTTAGCTTCAATCTCATTTAAATAAGGATATACACTGGTTACGTTATTAACACCATGCTGTAAATACTTATACGAGGTTTCACTAATATTATTACCACCTAACTTTGTTATGCGTTTTTTATCAGGTTGACCAATAAATGGATATGACTGATTATAATCAGTTATTGTCGTTATATTTTTTTGTAGATCAGTTAGTGTTTGTTGTGCAAAGCCCAGAAACCCTCTATTGCGATTAATCTTTGCACCAGAATAAGTGTACTTATAATTATTGACATCAGCTATAGCATTACTAACAGTTAATTCACTGACTACTTGCTTAGGGAACTGAACATCTAGCTCATTTAATGGATCTGTAGTAACAGTTCGGCTGTATACACCTGGATCTGCTAATGTCTTATACGTAAACTCAGTTGTGTTGCCTAATGAGTCGGTTATTTTTGTGATGTTTTTAGAATTACTAGGACCTTCTGAGAAATAACTTGCTTTTGTGCCTACCATGAAGAGGTCTATTACGCCATCGCCATTATAGTCACCTGGTAACATTTTGTAAGCAACACCTAACTGTTTAGGGAGAACTGTACCTGTCAGCTTTATCTTACTAGTTCTACTAAACCTATTATGCGGGGTTATATAATACTGCATTTCAACTATCGCTTCATAATCACCAGTCGACAAACCCTCACTATTTAAAATCGCCAATGGAAAACCTTTTTGTTGCGAAGGCTGCTCAAAAGCTACGCTCTCATTTTCAGGGATTTCATATACTTCAAATGCACCAGAGTCATTACTTAGTACTTTTATTTGGCTAATTATTATATTCTGCGCGATGGTTTCTAAGTCCTGTTGATAGCTTATAGCCTCTGTCACAGGTAATGTAGATGACTCTAATAACCTAAAGCAACGTGCTGTAATTGAATTTGTAGAGCCAAAATCAAATGTGAAATCAATATCTGTAGAGTCTAGATTCCCACTATTAATTTGAAAACACTCTTGATTTCCCAGTACGTCAGTACCAGTTGGATAACCTGAGTCAGAAACAGATGCTATTTCACTAGCAACATTAGGTGTTACATCTTTACAAGCACCTCCATTAATCAAAACATCGGCATCGCAATATAAATGCTTTGTTGTACCCACTATATATAAGTCAGTACGGCCATCGCCGTCATAATCTGCAGGTAAAACCTCGTGATCTATACCTAATGCAGGCGGTGCATATTTACCTTTAACACCTGTTTGCCAGAACTTATCTAATGTTTTAGTACAACCCCCTAATTTAGGACCTGGACAAAAATAACCACCATCATCTGCCAGTATATAAAAGTCATCATACCCATCACCATTAAAATCACCTGACTGTGTGCCATAGTAATGTGAAATGTTAGAATTCATTGACCAAGCAAGAGCAGATAAACCTGATGATGAGCCATATGCAATTTGCTCCGTCTCAGGGTACATTACATCATCATAACCATCGCCATTGAAGTCACCAAAAACTATTTTATCAAAGCCGCCGCCTCCTGCGCCTCCTGTAATATTTTGCATAGTGACGCATTTATCCTCAGTAAAAGGAGCTTCTGCTATACCTGGCCCAGCACACATTGATGCATAAGCATAACCAACAAAATACATATCTGTATAACCATCACCATTAAAGTCACCGGTATGTGCTGTTACACCTTTCATCGAAGTACTAATGGTTTGAATGCAATTATCACCTGTTGCTATGCCTGGGCCCGCACAGAATTTTGAATTCGTTTCTCCGAACAAATAAATATCAGCATAACCATCACTATTAAAATCACCTCGGTGTGCTTTATAATTATCCTTCCAATTTTGAGTGCTTATAGAAACGCAGTTATTTGTTGTTGAAATTTCAGGTCCAGCACAGAAATAGCTATTAGAAGTACCAACTAAAATCAAATCCGTGTAACCATCACCATTAAAATCACCATTAATTGATTTGTATTTAGATAACCAGTCATCCGTAGTCACAAGCTGCGTCTTATGCTTAGCAACAGGCTCAGAACAACCCTCATCCCAATTTAGATGTATTGGACGCTTACACAATTCGGGCGTACTACCATCACATTCCTGAATATCTGTTAGTTGCGATTTGTTATTAGCAATATTCGACTTATAAGACATTCGATAGCTTTTAACCAAACTGCCTTCAGAGTAGGTTTGAATATTACTAATTCGCTTTGATCGCGTTTCTAAAGTATCACCAACATAAACTGTTCTAACATCAGGGTTTTCTTCATAGTTGAAATTTACTGATGCAAAAGCAAGTAATGCCTGAGAATCATTCGCTGTATAATCAATTCTACAAGGCAAGTATTCACCTGTTTGCAGATTATCAACTGTACAACTAGAGGCCGTATTACCTGCTTCAGCGTAAAAATACTCGATATAATTATCAGAGATATCAATAACTTTATTAACAGCCCATTTTTTGATCTCGACTCTTCCATTGGCTTCTATAGCTGAATCCGGAGTTTGGCCGTAATATTTTATATTGCCTGATTTAGTTTCTACCTCAAACGATGCTGGTCCACTACCTGATTGGCCTCTTGAATAAATACGACTAAAACTATCAATTTCAGTACGGTACTCTGTACCATCAGCACCATACGCACCAGTCACAGCAATCAATCGCTGACCATCAAGGCAGAATCGATCATTTACATCAAAGTTTACATTTGATTTATATCCATCCAATAACTCTGTTGCACGACAGCGCGATACATTTGATAAACCGCTAATACTTGCGCCCTGCCCCATATAACCATTAGCTTTGGTACTGCTGTATGTAATGCTCAGTTTTGGTGCCATATTTGACGTTGCTGGCGGCACAACTATCGGTACACTAAATTGCGAGGCACCTGAAGCACTAACGCTTGTTGTTATTTTTGTATCACCAACGATGTAATCACCTAGTACATTGGACTGCATACTACTGTCAATTGAGCAATCGTTTGCAAAATTACCACCTGGTGGCGGTGGCGGCGTATTATCAACCTCCGACGACCCTACTATTTTACCATTTGCATCATAATAAACCGTAACTGTTCTGTATTGATCGAGTGTAAAAATACGATAAGACGCAAACGGCTCACTTACCTGATTTTGAATACTTATAGCAGTACAGGTCACTGAACCAGCTGGTGAGCCACAACTAACCACCAACCCAGCATCATAAGCAAAATCAACCCCATACTTCTCAGCATTCATCCATATAATCGGAAAACCATCGGGGGTGATAACAATCTGTAATTCATTTTTTTCAAATAATGTTGTGACGGCTTTTGCCTGCAAGGGCGTTAACGCCATTAACATTACTGCCACTAAACCGAAAATATTTGATTTAAGATTGTTTGATTTATTCATATGGTTGCTTTTTTTATTGTTATTTATTGCGCAATAATGCGACGTTTTTCGGGAGAGAGATAGCCAGCTTAATTATCAGATGGAGGTATAAAACGGTTTTTATCCGTAGATATAGAAGGGATTAATAAAGATTTAAACGGCAGACAAATAGTCACACACAAGCGTAAACTTGCAGACGCAAGTTTATTTGAAAACAAACTTCTCATTTTCCCTACCCTAATTCCTTGCCCTGTCTTACAAGCCCTAATGGCGCATTAACACAACATTTAATGCACTGATACTTCTATTCTGATAACAACATGTTGCACAGAATTATTATTTTTTTAATTTGAACTTATTGCAACGAAGGGTATCAGTAAAATGTTTTGCGTTCAATTTAATCTTTGTAGGTTTTTTCCTACAAAACCTTTGAATATTAGGAGTAATTTTGATTTTATTGCTATTTAGTAACGTTTTTATAATTGATTTATAAAACCGTCCTGTGTCATCGGACACAGGACAGCAACACTCACCTATTTAATTATTGTCAAGAAATTGCTTTCACTTAATCTACACAAGCGGCGTGTAATAAGCACTAATGAAAACTATTAGGCCGTATAATTTAAGGCTAACAGGGTTGGGCAAGGGTTATAATTTACTACCCATTACTTAGAGAAAGGATTTCTGGTTTTTTGTATGGTGAATTTATCTTTAGCCCCTTCATCTTCAGTTTCAACCAAAGAGTCTTTATCAGTTATTGACGATTCTTTTTTATCGCCCTTCTTTTTATTGGCATATTTAGTAGACTGAATTTCTGATAATGCGGTTTCTTTATCAACCCCCTCAAGACTAAAACTTCGACTGTAAGGTTTATTCTTTTCAAATTTAAGCGATGTGTTTACACGTAAATATATTGTTTTAGCCTTTTGTAAATTTATATCAACTTTCTGCAGCCCGGTATAACGCTCGTCTATTTCCAACTTTACCGTATGTTTGCCCTGTGGCAAAAAGAAATAACGATGACTGCTGTTTTTAATATCTGTTATTTTTTCACCGTCAATAACTATCTCCGGTGATATCATTATATTCGACATGGAATACGGGCGATAAACATATAACGCTGTTTCAGATTCTGAAGATGGTTTCACTTCTACGAAGTTTGATTTTTTTGAAACACATGCTGTAACTAATGTCATAAACAGCATTATTAAAATTAATTTATTCATTAATGACAAAAACCTTATTCTTTTAAACCAAGTATATGCACTGAACTCATACACTATATATGTTTCGTAATTGCCTGTAATAATACATTAACTGCATTTCAACGTTCTTATCTAAAGCCCTGGCACGTTCGCTTAACTCAAGACTGGTATATTCCACCTGTGTTTTGCCACAAAATAATATCCAGTTACCGCTATAAACTTCACATATATACAGATCTGCAAAGGTATTACGTATGCTTTGCATAATTTCTGAATCATCATCAGGTAAAACATGCAGGTTAATTACTAACCAGCCCTTTTCACTTAACGCTTGATGGCAGCTCTTAATAAAGCCAGTGTGCGCCTGAATCTCACTCATTCCCTCAGCTATATAAAGATCACTTAATAACAGATCAATGCTCTGTGATTTTGCCTGTTTTATATAAACGTTAGCATCTTTACATATGACTTTTAAACCGGCTTTTTGCGGCAAGTTAAACCATTGATATGCGACATCTATTACTGATTGTCTTATTTCAACTATACGTGTCAATAACTGCGGATAATAATGGTTAAAATAATGCCCTAAACTACCACCACCCAGTCCCAGTATAGTGACGTTTTTTGCGTCTACAAATAACATACCCAGTATCATAATCTGGGTGTATTCATGAGCCAGATAATAGGGTTTATTCATATAAACACAGCTTTGCTGCAACCTGGAATCAAAGCTTAAAATTCTTTTATCCCCTTTTTCCAGAACCACGATCGGGCCCATTCCATCTTCTGTTCGGTATAACTCTTTAACCATTCAATATATCTTATGCTTTTGACCAGACTCTCGACCTTAACATGAGCATAAGGTAAGGTAACAACTTATTTAATCAAGCCCCTAAATCGACCCAGTTAAACAAACCTGTACCTATGGATTTATACCAGCAGTTATTACAGCTTGATCAGCAATATATCTGGCACCCTTACTCAGCGCTGGGCAGTGACTTGCCCGTCTTTCCTGTGGTCTCTGCCCATGGTGTACGCCTGAAACTGGCGGATGACCGGGAGCTAATAGATGGTATGTCATCATGGTGGTGTGCCATTCATGGTTACAATCATCCACAGATGAATAAAGCCTTAGAAAACCAGTTACAAAATATGAGTCATGTGATGTTTGGTGGCCTGACTCACCCACCGGCTGTTGAGCTGGCTAAAACCCTGGTTGATATCACGCCTTCAACCTTGAACTCTGTATTTTTCAGTGACTCCGGTTCTGTTGCCGTTGAAGTAGCGATGAAAATGGCTATTCAATACTGGCAGGATAAACAAGCCGCTAGCTCATCCCAAAATACCAAAGAGAAACAGAAGTTTCTAACTGTACGTAACGGTTATCATGGTGATACTTTTGGTGCCATGTCGGTTAGTGACCCGATAACGGGTATGCACAGTCTATTTAATCAGTCACTTGCACAACAGGTATTCATTGAATCGCCAACTAGTGCCTTTAATAACAACTGTAACGAGTCTGATATTAATAATCTCAGAGCCGCACTGCAAGAAAACCATTTACAACTAGCTGCCTTTATTATTGAACCGGTTGTTCAGGGCGCAGGGGGTATGCACTTTTATTCTGCTGATTATTTAAATAAAGCACGTGAATTGTGTGATGAATTTAATGTACTGTTAATCTTTGATGAAATAGCAACGGGCTTTGGACGCACCGGAAAACTATTTGCCTGTGAATTCACAGAGATTCAACCAGATATTATGTGTATAGGCAAAGCATTAACTGGTGGTTATTTAACGCTGGCTGCCACACTCACTAATGACAATATAGCCAAAACCATATCAAATGGTAACCCCGGCTTATTTATGCATGGCCCGACATTTATGGCTAACCCCTTGGCCTGCGCTGCCGCTAATGAAAGTATTAAAATACTGTTAAACTCAGACTGGCAGCCTAAAATAAAACAGATTGAAGGCTGGTTAAGTGATTCACTTGAAAAATGCTCTAAGCTTGATAATGTTGAAGATGTAAGGGTACTGGGTGCTATAGCAGTAGTTGAGTGTAAAACGCCAGTGGATATGAAAACCATTCCCACGGCATTTGTTAATAAAGGCGTGTGGATTCGGCCTTTTGGTAAGCTGATTTATTTGATGCCTCCGTATATCATTAAACAACATGAAATTGAGATTTTATGTAATGCTATTTTTGAGGTGCTCGAGGCCTAAACAGGTTTACATGTTTATTAAAGAACTGAACTATAACAACTAACCTACAACAATTATAAATAAGGAATAATTTACAATGATTATTGAAGAAATATTAGGTTTAATTTTTAGCTTCTGGGTTGGTCTGGCCATCCTGATTTTCATTCTGATTAAATTTTCTATTAAATTTGTTCCACAAAACAGGGCTTTTGTTGTTGAACGTTTTGGAAAATTCAATAAAAGCATGGAAGCTGGTTTGAACTTTATGATTCCTTTTATTGATAAAGTAGCTTACAACCGATCATTAAAAGAACAGGCAACCGATGTACCAAGTCAGGGCGCCATTACCAAAGATAATATTTCTTTAATTGTAGATGGTGTTTTGTATATAAAAGTACTAGACCCTTATAAAGCATCATACGGTGTTGATAATTATGCCTACGCGGTTACACAGCTTGCTCAAACAACCATGCGTTCAGAAATTGGTAAGATTGATCTGGACAAAACCTTTGAAGAACGAGACGCTTTAAACGTAAATATTGTTAATAGTATCAATGTAGCGGCTGAACCCTGGGGTGTACAGGTTTTACGTTATGAAATAAAAGATATTGAACCACCGCGTTCCGTACTCGAAGCAATGGAACGACAGATGAAAGCGGAGCGTGATAAACGTGCTTCTATTTTAGAATCTGAAGGTGAACGCCAGTCTGCCATTAACGTTGCTGAAGGAAAGAAACGGGCTACTGTATTAAATGCTGAAGCAGACCGTGCTGAACAGATACTACGCGCCGAAGGTGAAGCTCAGGCGATTATTGCGGTTGCAGACGCAAAAGCAAAAGCCATTGAAACGATTGGTAAAGTCGCTAATACAGAAGAAGGCCAAAAAGCCATTCAACTTGAACTTGCTGGTCAGGCAATTGAAGCCAAACATGCCATTGCTAAAGAGTCATCGGTTGTCTTACTACCTGAAAACCAGAGTAATGCGTCAAGCATTGTGGCTGAAGCAATGACGATTATTAATACTTTAAATAAAAAAACATCTGAGTAAGCACTATGATAGCTGAATACATCAATACACATCAGGCTGAGTTCTGGATTATGCTTGGCTTTGCTATGTTAGTAGTTGAAGTAAGCATGGGTTTGGTTACCGGTTTATTATTATTTGGTGGTATAGGCGCAATCATTACCGGCTTTTTAATGATGGCGGGTATATTGAATGAAACCTGGGAAATTGGCCTTGCCAGCAGCGGAATTTGTGCTGCTATCACAGCCGTTCTTTTATGGAAACCACTCAAGAAATTACAAAATACCGATGTGCCTAAAAAGGATAACAGCAGCGATCTGGTTGGTTATGAATTTATTTTGCAGCAGGACATAACTTTACTATCACTGGGTACAACACAATATTCAGGTATTGAGTGGAAGGTTGAAATTTATAAAGATGCAGGTGTTGATGAAATTAAAGCGGCAACACGTGTGGTTGTTTGTTCAGTAGAAGTGGGCAGGTTTAAAGTCAAACCTGTTTGATTTTAAACTATCCGTTCTTATTGGTTTTGATTTTTATTCCCTCTAGAACTAGCCAAAAGATATTTCCATCGAGGGGTAAAATCACAGGGATGTGATTTTAAGCTCTGCAAGCCTGGATGGTGCATCTGAACGACCCGGGAACAGAGTAAAAGTTACTCAGTACATAGTAATAGTTTTTAATCGCATTATATTTTTTGGGCATTCTCATCGTTTTTTGATGAGAACTAGCTAATAAAGGGCGGCTATTATTGGCTTACTTTTCCAAACCTATTATCATGGGCTGCAGACAAAAAAGTGAGTCGCCACAAAGGCGATACCTTAGAAATCAAGTTCCCATATAGTTAAAGCATTGCAAGACCTTAACACCCCGTTAGTGAGAGCACTAAACATAGATAAATGTTACTATTTTTTTATAATTTCAATATCATCTCCAATTGAAATCCTCCCTCCCTGCAAAACCTTAATACAAACACCACTATTATAACTAAGCGCCAACGCTCTACCCTTGCCTTCTATTTTATTAAGGTAACCACAAGGTGGTCTTTTTTTATCATAACTAAATAAAACTTCACCAATGCGAAACATTTTTCCTTCCAGCTGTTTTGTTTTTAAGCCTGAAACAACAAGGTTACGCCGATGCTCTCCATGTCTAAAAGTGAGAGAACTCCCCTTCTCAGCTAATATCAAATCGTGTTCTGAAATAAGCGTAACCTGGCAGGCTTCTACACGGTGCCAGTAACCCTTACCTGAATTATATCTATCACCCTCTAAGCCACCTTCTTTTATGACATTAACGGTTTCAACTAATTGCATAGGCTTACCGCCACTTTCTGTTATAAAAATAGCTGTCAATTTTGCACTTTCAACATTAACGCCCAGAAACTGAACTATCGATTTAATAAAACCTAACATCCAGTATTCACCTGATAAATCACCATTTTCATCTCATCATTGCTTATTTGCTCAATATAATCCCTCATTTATGGCATAAACACCATTTTCCGGACGAAGTGTCGGCATAATAGTTACGACAGTAATAACCATTTAGGTATAATGCAGCGCTTTAAAAATATGCTCTGGATTTACGTTCCAGCTCGCAGTACACAGGTAAATACTATGTCACAAGTCGTTATTAGCGCCTTATATCACTTCGTGATTCTTGATAATTATAAAGAATTACGCCAGCCCTTATTAGACCTTATGTTAGAGCATGACGTTAAAGGCACACTTTTATTGGCTCGTGAGGGCATCAACGGCACCGTAGCAGGCAGCCAGACGTCAATTGATACTTTACTTAGCTGGTTAAAGTCTGATGCTCGCCTGGCGGATCTTCGCCACAAGTCATCTTATGATGAAAATATGCCTTTTTACCGAACCCGTGTAAAACTCAAAAAAGAAATTGTTACCATGGGTGTTGAGGGCATAGACCCAAATCATGTCGTAGGCACGTATGTAAAACCAGAAGAATGGAATGCTTTAATTTCAGACCCTGATGTCACATTAATCGATACACGTAACGCTTACGAAACTTCCATCGGCACATTCAAAAATGCGGTTGATCCGCTAACAGAAACTTTCCGTGAGTTTCCTGACTATGTTAAACAAAACCTGCAACCTGAAAAACATAAAAAAGTAGCAATGTTTTGCACCGGTGGTATTCGCTGTGAAAAATCCACAGCCTACTTAAAAGAACAGGGTTTTGAGGAGGTTTATCATTTGCAGGGAGGTATATTGAAATACCTTGAAAATGTTCCTCCGGAAGACTCTCTATGGGAAGGCGAGTGTTTCGTATTTGACAACCGTGTTAGTGTTGATCACTCATTAGAAAAGGGTACTTATGACCAGTGCCACGCCTGTCGATTACCGATTACTGAAGATGACAAGAAAAGTGAAAAATTTATTCAGGGGGTTAGTTGCCATCATTGTTTCGATAAAAAAACCGAAGCACAGCGCAAACGATTTAGTGAGCGTGAGAAACAGGTTCAATTAGCCAGATCACGAGGTGAAGAGCATATTGGTTCTGCTGCGGGAGAAGCCGGCATAAAAAATAGAGAAATAAAATACAAAAAACGAGAAGCACAAAAACATCGTTAACAGATTTTTTTCTGTTTTCACTTTAAAGTTTATTTTAAATACTGTGAGAATGAGCAGTTGAAAAGATACGTGCTTTTGAATAATACTCTGTAACTAATATATGGCCCCATAACTGGGGCCTTAATTCATACTAATCTAGTAAAATTATAAATCTTCTGAATTACATGTTTTCATTAAACGAGTGATCCTAAAACCAAGCACAGCAAAAACTGTTATTGAACCAAGAACACCAAAAACCGCCAGAATTGCAGTTGCATCTACCATCTTAAATCTCTCTATACTTAATAATCTATTGGGGGAGGCCTCACGGCGGAGTGCAATTTAATGGATTTCTAATATGATTTCAACCCTAATTATCTGGGGTTATTAGGCAAGCTGAATATGACTAAATAGAGTTATTATAAATTAACGAAGCTTTAAACTATTACTGGCAATTAAATCGAATTAAACTCAATTTAAATTAAAATTTACTCTGAAACCAGCTGACTATCAGGGAAAGCATGTGATCTCGATCTTTTTGAAGTGTATAGGTATGATCCGCTTCTTCCAGAAAATGAACATCGAGGTGATCTTTAAAATCGATTGATTTAAAATTATCTCTAAACTGTTCAGTATAGTTAAAATATTCATTCAAACCACCTGAATAGATATACATCAGCTCAGTATCTCTATTCATCAGGGCTTTTAAATCGGCAGTAATTTCAGCTTGTGGTGGTGTTTCCCAGTAATCAACCCCTTCAAAAGTTCCGTATGCTGCTTCATTATCTATTAATCTCTCTTTAATCAGCTTTAAAACAAACAGAGGATTAAGTAACTTATACAATTTATTAGCATAACGCTTAATCAAAAAATTTAGTGTTGGGTAAGAATAGGCATCAAGCATTACAGCGCCTTTCACTCGCTCATCATGGCAGGTAATAATATGAGTATTCATGGCACCTGTGCATAAACCCACAGATACAAATTGATTTATTTTATAACGCTTCGTTATAACATCCAGTGCAGAACTAATTTCACTTACTGTACGCTCTTTATAAGGCAATGTTGTTTTATAACTTGTACTATCACCGATATTTGGCAAATCAAATCTAAATACTAAAAACCCAAGGCTGGCTAACTCTCTGGCCAGCACAACAGTCATACGATAGGGACCAACTCTATGAATTAAACCCGAGTTTAATATAATAATTGCCGGCTTATTTTCATCAATACTGTCAGGCACACTGACAATACCGAGCATATTTTTTTCTGGCCCAAATTGAATTACTTTTTCATTCATTTAAACTGTGAGCTCTGTGATTTTATCAATTATTTTATTTGGCATGATCATATCTTCGATTTTATCAAGTTCACTCCACTCACCACTGCCCTCTTCACCAGCAATGCTAGTGTAATCGACGTTCAAACCGGCGCTGGTTAAATCATCTTTCAACTTATTATTAGACAATTGATCAACAGATGATAATAAATAAACATGCTCATACTTTGTATTTAAATTTTTATTTATGACGCAGCTCTGAATTTCATCAATCAGTTTATTATTAACGCTAAAACCTAATAACTCGGTTGCAGTATCATTGTTTACAAATTCACGTGGTGCGGCAAATCGATTTGAATCCACCAGCATGGCCTGATGCATATTTTTTAAATCCTTGATGTATTGTTCACCCGACGTTAACGGATCCCACAGAATTAAATCTTTTACTTTTTTAGATTGATACTGCGCGGCCAGCACGGCACCCATTCGTAAACCTATAATAGATATTTTCCGCACACCAGATAACTCTATTAACTCATTTTCAGCTTGTTTAATATTATCCATCCAGATAGATAAATCGACATCATCAAGCTCGCCAGCAGAGTCACCGGTCGCAAAATAGTCAAACCGAAACACATGACAACCCGCTTTTGAAAGCTGTTTAGATAGTTGTACTATAGCTCTATGTGAACGAATATATTCCTGAAAGAAAGGATAACAAATCAACACGGCGGTATCCCCCGCTGTTTGTGAAGCAGGCGCATGATACACACCAAATAATGACTGACTCTTATCTCCGAAAAATGCCGGTTCCATACCTATCTCTTTATTTTTCAACCACTAACATATTATGGTTATTATTAAAATCCATCTTTTTTATTTAGTCGTAAAAAGCGCCGACTGAACTTTCTTTTTTAATCGACCAGCTAATGAACTAGACTCTTCTTTGCCCTGATCTGTGTTTTTCAATAGCGTGTCATTATTTGCTGGTATATCGTCATTGTCCGGACATTGTGCCGCAACTTGTCCCAGGGTGTCCATAACCATTGGCCTTAATTCTAGTTGAACACCTATTTCGTCTTTTAAACGCGTGATAACTTGCATAGATAAAAGCGAATGACCTCCTAGTTCAAAAAAGTTATCGTTAACCCCTACCTTTTCAATATTTAAAACATCCTGCCATATTTTTGCCATAATTTTTTCATTTTCAGATTCAGGCGCAACATAATCGTCTTGATTAGAATCGGTATTAAACGGTGTAGGTAAGGATTTTCTATCAATTTTTCCGTTAGGTGTTAGCGGAAACTCTTCCATATATATAAAATGCTGGGGAATCATATAATCAGGTAATTGAGCACGTAGGTGTTTACGTAATTGCGTTGTTTGTATTTCATCATCAACTGATAAGTAATAAGCAACTAATCTTGTATCACCAGGAGTGTCCTCTCTAACCACTATTACAGTCTGTTTTATATCTGCATGATTTACTAAAACGTTTTCAATTTCCCCTGGCTCTATACGGAATCCACGTACCTTAACCTGATTATCAAGCCTGTTTATATATTGCAGATCACCATCTTCATGCATGCTTACCAGATCACCAGTACGATATAAACGTTTCCCAAAATGATTCACAAATCGCTCAGCCGTTAATTCATCTCGATTTAAATAACCGACTGTGACCCCATCACCACCTATAAATAATTCACCAGGAACACCTACTGGCTGTCTATGCTTATTACTATCCAGTACAAACAGGCTCGTATTCGATATAGGCTTGCCGATGAGTACCTGTTTATTTTCATCTGTTACCTGATAAACAGTCGACCAGACTGTTGCTTCTGTAGGGCCATACATATTCCAGACTTCATCTGCACGGCTCGTCAACTCCGCAACAAGATCTGCGGGCATAGCTTCACCGCCACACAACACTTTCAAACTTTCTGTCTGTTGCCAGCCAACGGATAACATCAATCTCCAGGTGGCGGGAGTAGCCTGCATGACTGTAACACCAGACTGTTTAATTTTTGTTAATAAAGCATTCCCATCAAGAGTTGTTTTTCTATCTGCGATTTCTACTTTTGCACCGCAGATCAAGGGTAAAAACAATTCTAGAACGGCTATATCAAATGACAAAGTTGTTACCGCCAATAAAACATCATTAGATGATAGGCCAGGTTTAATTTTCATACTGCTTAAGAAATTAACAACTGATTTATGCGCTACCTGTACGCCTTTGGGTTTACCAGTAGAACCTGATGTATATATTACATAAGCAATATTTTCAGAAGAGATAATTACATCTACTGGAGCTTCTTCACAGGCATTTATAAAATCTTTAGATTTATCCAACAATAAAAGCGCATAATTTGAACTAGCCAGGTCATCTTCAAATTCTTCTTCAGTAATTAATAGCTTTACATTTGCATCTTGCAAAATATATTCAATTCGCTCTTTTGGATATTCGGGATCTAATGGTAAATATGCTGCACCTGTTTTATGAATGGCCAGCATTGCCACAAGCATATCAACTGAGCGTTCTACACATAAACCAATTAGGTCATTACTCTTTACACCCTGCTCAATTAAATAATGTGATAATTTATTCGAACTTATTTCTAATTCGTTATATGACAGGCTTTCAGCATTACAGGAAACAGCTTCTCGATCTGGCTTATGTTTAACCTGCTCACTTATAAGCTGATGCAAACAGAGCGACTCAGGATATTCAGCTGATGTTTCATTCCACTGATCTAATGTCAGCAGTTCTTCATTTGAAATGATTGCGGCGTAATTAACAGGTTTATCATTAAACTCGGCAATATTTTGTAAAATTACTTTGAAGTGCTCTAACAGTCTTGAAATAATATTTCCATTAAACCGTGTACAGTCAAATATACAGTTAATTAAAAAATCATTATCAGGCTCAACACCAATTGTTAAAGGGTAGTTTGTCTGCTCTCTAACATGCACTGATTCTATTGAAAACCCCAGTTCATTTTCATCCGAATCAATATTTGGATAATTTTCAAAAATCAGAATACTTTCAAATAATGCCTGTTTTCTGGGAACTTCACTCCACCTCTGAATTTCCACAAGCGGACTATGCTCATAATCTTTTGACTCTAACTGTTCGTTCTGACATTCTTTTAACCATTCAAACACAGTTACGTCTGAATTTATTTTAATTCTGACTGGCAGTGTATTTATAAATAACCCCACCATTTCTTCAACGCCGGGCAATTCTGCAGGGCGACCTGAAACGGTGCTACCAAAAACCACATCAGACTCACCGCTGTAACAACTTAGTAAATATGCCCAGGCACCCTGTACAATAGTATTAAGCGTCATTTGATGCTGGCGTGATAACTCTTTCAATCTGCTAGCAGCCTGCTCAGATAAATTGACACTTAATTTTTCATAATAAGGAACAACATCAGATCCTACATAATCCTGGCCTACACCAATATTTGTGGGAGAGCTAAAACCCTGTAATGTTTTTTTCCAGAATTTCTCAACTTTTTGCATATCCTGATCTTTTAACCAGGCTATATAGTTTCGATAGGGAGCTGTTGGTTTTAGCTGTATAGTATTGCCATTATTATATGACTTATATAAAGTAAACACCTGGTTACAAACTAATGGGCCAGACCAGCCATCAAGTAATAAGTGATGAAAATTCCAGATAAACTTATACTCATCTTCAGCAAGTTTTATAAGTACCATGTTCATTAATGGTGCTTTTTTTAAATTAAAGCCTTTTTCTCTAAACTCAAGCAATAATGTTTCAAATTTATTATTAAATAAAGATTTATCGACATCCGACCAGTCCAGTTCAAGCCATTCTAATTCAACCTGTTTACGCACTACCTGTAACGGTCTGTCTTTTCGCTCCCAGATAACCAGACTTCGTAAGATTGGATTATGATCAACAACTGCTTGCCATGCTCTCCTGTAATTAGAAGAGTTAAATACACCTTTATATGTACAGGTGTATTGCTCGTAATAATCCGTAGACGAAGCCACTGCCAAAGAGTGAAATAACATTCCTTCCTGCATAGGTGAAAGGGGATAAATCGCTTCTATATTTTCTTTATTACTCAAAATCTTATCCTAATCACTTAATCTTCTAACATGTCTAATAAGTCACCCAGCTCATCCTGATCTAAATCTGCATCAGGAAAATCAGATGCTGAAACCCCTCCTGACTCAGGTGACTGGCAATGTTTAATCAGTTGGCGTAACGCGCTTATATATTTATTTGCTAATTCTTCTATTGTTTTTATATCATGCAAGTTTTTACTATAGACCCAGTCTAGTTTTAAGCAGCCCTCAACTATCATCGCATCAATTTCAAGCAAATGACTTCTAGGCCCACTCAGGTCATGGTGTCTACTAAAATCTTGCCCTGGATTTAATAGTGATGATCTATTCTTATCGCTTTTAAACTGCCCCAGATAATTATATAAAATACTGGCGCGATTCACGGTTGATAATTTTTTTGTTAAAACCAGATCATTGCTCAAATAGCGTAATACACCATAACCTAAGCCCTTATTAGGTATTGCGCGTAATTGCTCTTTAATTGAAATAATGTCCTGACCTAAAGCTGAATTATCTATAATAACTTTATCTGCATCATAACTATTTTCATATTTTAATGAGACAGGGTAACTCGTTGTAAACCAGCCCACTGATCTTGATAAATCGATATTTTCATTAATTTGCTCACGACCATGACCTTCCATTTCAATAGACAATACAGACAAGCCTGCCCAGCAGGTAATCACCTGTGCTAACGCTGTTAATAAAATATCATCTATTTTTGTATTATAAACAGCAGGAACATCTTGCAGTAACTGCCGAGTTTCTTCTTCTGTAAGACTCACCTCTAAACGTCGCTCTGATTCTTCAGTGTTATTACCAGCTAATTTATCCTGTGGTATTACAAATACGCTATTATCAGGTAAAGAATTCCAGTAACTTATTTCTTTTTCAATATCACTAGATATAACATATTCCTGTAAAGCCAGAGACCAGTCTTTATATGAAGATGTTTTCTCAGGCAACTTTATTCCATCACCCACAAACAGCTGTTGATAAAGTGTTTTCAGATCTTCAATAATGATTGACCATGAAACTGTATCAACGACAAGATGATGAATAACAATAAATAATCGGTCATAACTATCACTCTCTGGCATTTTAAAATGCGCGACTGCGAATAGCTGAGCTTGTTGCAGGCTTAAACTCGACTGTAACTGATTTGATTTTTCTTTGATTATTTCATTACAATTTGAAATTTCAGTTTCACTTAAATCAAATCTGAGAATTTTTATGCTCTCGACAGTACTCTGAATTTCCTGAGTCCACTGATTGTTTTTATTTATAAAACACGTGCGAAGCATATCATGATGAAGTAGAAGCTGATCCATAGCTTTCTCAAGTAACTCCAGGCTAATGTCTTTAGGTACTTCAAACATTTCAGCCTGGTTCCAGTAATCCGGGTTAGGCAAAGCACGTGATAACAGCCAATGCTGAATTGGTATTAACGGCACCTCACCTGTTATTAAACCCTGCTCAGCTTTTGTTAACTGCTCTGTTTTTGCAACTTTTGCCAATTCAGCAATAGTTACATATTGGAAAATCTGCTTTGGTGATAAATGGATGTTTTCAGTTTTTGCTCGTGAAATTATCTGAATACTTAATATTGAGTCACCACCAATCTCAAAAAAATTATCATAAACACCCACTCTTTTAATACCTAAAATGTCCGACCATATTTTAACCAGAACTTCTTCTATGTAATTACTGGCAGCTGCATACTCTACTTTTGAGTGAATATTATCTTTATCAATTTCGGGTAAGGCTTTTATATCAATTTTACCATTTGGCGAAAGTGGTAACTTATCCATGAAGATATAAAATTGAGGAACCATGTATTCTGGCAATGATTCTTTTAGCTGTAACTTCAACGTCTCAACTTCAGGTGTCTTAGACCCACCAACAACATAAGCCACCAACTGCTGAGTTTTTGGGCCATTTGTTGTATTTGATTTCTCTTTTGCTATGACAACGACATCTTCCACATCGGAATGATTTAAAAGTGCTGATTCAATTTCGCCCAGCTCAATGCGATAACCACGTATTTTCACCTGATGGTCTGTTCGACCGCAGAATATAATATTGCCATCAATATTATATTTAGCTAAATCACCAGTTCTGTATAATTTTCCATTGTCAGCTGAAAATGGATTAAACACATATCGTTGCGCTGTCATTTCTTCGCGATTTAAATAACCACGGGTAATGCCCTGACCGCCAATATATATTTCACCTATTACACCAATTGGAACAGGATTTTTATTTTTATCAAGAATATATGTTTGTACATTTACAATTGGCTTACCAATGGGAATAACTAATTTACTATCCTGCTTAGTTAGTTTATATACAGTACTCCATACGGTACCTTCTGTTGGACCATACTCATTATATAAACTCGCCTTAGGCAATTTTGATTCATGTTGTGCTAATAATTCAGGCGGGCATGATTCACCTGCAACAATAATAGTATTTAGCGAATCAAGCTGATTATCTTCAGAAACACTTAATAACAAGTTATAGATTGATGGCAAACTCAACATATGAGTGGCTTGAATTGTTTTCAATAATAAAGCCACTTGCTGTATATCTTTCTCGTCACCCTGTTTGGGTAGGTGTAATTCACCTCCCTGACATAAGGTCCAGAATATGCCTGCAACTGAACTATCAAATGCAAATGAAGATAATAATAAAAACTTCTCTATAGTATTCGGATAATACTCAATTCGAGCACATGTTGAGTGCACCAGATTACGATGACTAACCATCACACCTTTTGGTTTACCCGTTGAACCGGAGGTGTAAATTATATATGCCAGATGGTCTGGATTTACGTCACTCGCGACATCATTTTCTGCAAACTCTTCAAGCTGATACCAGTCTCTATCAACACAAAATAGATTTAATTTATGTTCAGGCATCGTATTTATTAAATCTGCATGACTTAACAATATATCAGCACCACTATCTTCCAGCATAAATGAAAGTCTGTCCGATGGATAAGCAGGATCGAGAGGTAAATATGCTCCACCGGCTTTTAATATAGCCAGTATCGACACAAACATATCACTACAACGTTCTATGCATATGGCAACGATTGTATCGGGTTTAACGCCCATAACCTGTAACTGACGCGCTAACTGATTAGCTTTTTTGTTAAGCTGTGAATAACTTAATTGATTGCCTGTGTGGCAGATTGCAGTTGCATCTGGATTTTTTATTACCTGCTCTTCAATCAGCTGATGAATCGTTCGACTGTTATTAATTTCTGTTTCTGTTGCATTCCATTCTGTAAGCAACTGTTGAGATTCAGATTTTGTGAGAATTTGTATCTGACTTATTTTACTTTTCGGATTAGCAATCAGTGCTTCTAATATGGTTAGATAATGACCCTGCATACGCTCTATAGTTTGTGCTTCAAATAGCTCATTACAGTATTCAAAATACCCGTGTATGCCTGATGTTTCATCATGCAGATTTAAAGTAAGATCAAAAACACTGGTATCATTATCTAATACCTCAAGATCCATCTGCATATCACCGAGTGATTCAGGTAGATCAGGCGTATTTTGAAATGCAAACATTACCTGAAAAATGGGGTTGTGGCTTAGATCTCTCTCCGGCTGTATCTCATCAACTATACGATCAAATGGTAAGTCCTGATTGCTATACGCTTTAGATGATGAAAGCCGAACACGAGACAATAATTCTTCAACACTGGGATCAAAATCAAGTGAAGTTCTAAGCACAAGGCTATTAACAAAAAAACCGATTAAGTTTTCTATCTGATGATGATTCCGATTAGCGATCGGCATACCCACCAGGATATCAGTTTCATTTGTATAACGATGTAACAAAATTTTAAATGCTGTCAGCATCACCATAGAGAGTGTGCATTCATTCTTTAATGCAAATACTCTTAATGATTCACTTAAAGAAGCTGATAATTTAATTTTATGTAACGCACCATTATAACTTTGATTAGCCGAACGTGGATTATCTACGGGCAACTCTAATACCGGTAAACTTCCCGCTAAATAGTCTTTCCAGAAATCCAGTTGCTTCTGCATTTCTGCGCTTTCAAGATTCTGCTTTTGCCAGCGTGAAAAATCTGCATATTGAATTTCTAATGAAGGTAATGGGTTTTCTTTATTATTGTTATAAGCTTCATATAATGTTTTCAACTCATTATACATAACTGCCAGTGACCAGCCATCATAGACAATATGATGAATGGTTTGTAATACAACATGGTGATTATCTTTAAGTTTAACTATACACATGCGCATTAGTGGCACGGTATTTAAACTAAATGGCTGTGTTGACTCGGTATGCGCTATATTTAAATATTTTTTCTGTTTTATATTATTTTCTAAATTCGATAGATCTATAAAACGAATATCAATTTTGACATCATCAGAAATAATTTGATGTGGCACCCCATTTTCCTGCTGATAACAGGTTCTAAATATTTCATGTCGATCAACAATCGTTTGATAGGATTTCTTTAAGGCTTCAATATTCAGACAGCCTTTTAAATCGACTTTATTACAAAATACATAAGCGGCTGTACCTGCCGTAAACTCTTCTAGGAACCAGAGCCGCTGCTGTGCACTTGACAGAGTTAATAAGTCATTATTTTCACGAGCAGCAATATGATTTTTATCGTTTATTGATTTTTTTACCCCTTTTGATTTAATGCCCTTTTTCTTTAGCATTAATTCAAGCAGTCGCTTCTTATCAACAGCTGATTTTGATGTTTTATTATTCAGTGAATTAGGAGGAGATACTGTCATTACATTTATACTTTACGACTCTGAATAACCCGGCAAAGGATACGCCTGACATAATTCTTTTATACTCTCGACCACACTCTTCTGAACCTCAGTTTTTAATTCATACTCTTTATCACCTTTAACGGTAATAGCTGATAACACCTGATCCATAAAACCACCACAGATAGACATTTGTTCCGCCCCCATGCCACGCAGTGCAAGACTGTTACTACCGAGCCGAATACCACTGGTAATCATGGCTGATTTTTGATCACCAAAAATTCTATTTTTATTCACAATTAAATTGCAGGACTCAAGCGCCTGCTCTGCCACAACGCCCGTCAATTTTTTTGAGGACAAAATATTCATTAATACAATATGGTTATCTGTGCCGCCAGTTAAAACTTGATAGCCTTTATCTGCAAAAAAATCAGCCAGCGCTTTTGCATTATCAACAATTCGATGCCCCAGCTGTTTAAATTCATCCGTACACACATGATCAAGTGCACGAGCCTTAGCAGCAATACCCGCCAGATTAGGTGTTCCCTGAAAATAAGGAAATACGCCACGCTGAACCAGTCGATATAAGGGCGTTTTATCATCTATTGCTAAAGTTTCAAAATCCCTACCCATTAGTATTAAACCTCCGCGAGGTCCGTATAACTGTTTATAGGTACTGGTCGTAGTAAAATGAGCATGATCAATTGGGCTTGGGTGCGCTCCGGCAACAATTAAACCGGCAATATGTGAAACGTCTGCAATAAGATAAGCACCAATTTCATCTGCAATTTCACGAAAACGCTTAAAATCGATAGTTCGCGGGTAAGCACTGGCCCCAGAAATAATCAATTTAGGTTTATGCTTAAGCGCCATATCTCTTACATTATCATAATCAATATAACCCTCATCAGTTAAACCATAAGCCACAGCATTAAAGTAACGACCGGAAACAGATGCCTTAGACCCATGAGTTAGATGCCCGCCACAATCCAGATCAAGCCCAAGAATAGTGTCCCCCGGATTTAATAACGAAAATAACAGCACACCATTTGCTGATGAACCGGAATGGGGTTGTACATTTGCATACTGTGCTTTAAATGCTTTTTTCGCTCTATCAATTGCCAGGTTTTCGATTTCATCAACAATATTACAGCCCGCATGAAAACGTGCACCCGGGTAACCTTCAGTCGTCACATTAACTGTTGCCGTACCTTCACATACCAGAACAGAGGGGTCGGCTACACTTGAAGCAGCAACCATTGCTAACACTTCGTTTTGCCGATTGTTTTCACGCTCAAGCATATTGAATAAATCAGGATCATTTTTTTCCAGTAACTCAAATCCTCTTTGTGCTAGACCAGCCATTGATCTAACTTTTTTCATTCCGTTCATTTACTGCTCCAGATTATAAATTGAATTATTTTCATTTATGTTTTATTAACTGGCTCTACCAATAATTTTATTAAATACACCAGATGCGATTTCCGGTGCGTCTTTAGCAACATCAGATAAATAATCGAGCGCTAATGGTGCTGGTGGTTTACGTCGAAATAGTTTTTCTCCCCAGAAAGTAACCACCGCCATATTAAATTCTTCATTGGTTATTGCGTGCCACCAGTAAATAGGAATAAATAACATCTCTCCTTCGGATACTTTTACATCGACATATTCGGCTTTTGAAAAATCTGGAAACTGCTTTTCATCTGGCTCATTTTTAGTTGTCTTGCTCATATTATGATTTACTGAATACCAGGGTTGTTTATATAAATACCTGGTTTGATCAGGCGCATAAAGACGAACTTTTTTATATCCTTTTATTATCGCTAATGCTGCACTGCCACAGGTGTGATAATGCAATTGTGAGAACAGGTGCTGACCAATATATAAAAAACATTTAGGATCATCTTCAGTTTGATCAAAATAATCTGGTATAGTTATATCCTCCTGCAACTCGGGTAAATATTTTAATATTGGTAATTCACCTAGATATAATTTTTCATTTTTATCTGTTGAAGATTTTAATGCATCGATATATTCACTCAGTTTCATATCTGTATTAACTGAGTTCACATAATCACCATCAATCATACGGCTAACATTTAAAGCACGCTCGCCGGATAACTCAGACAGATACTCAGGTGTCCATTTTGCAAAAGCGGGCCACTTATCAGTAATCCCCGTCATTAAAACCGGTTTATTAGGTTTCAAATAATTTTCTATAAAATATTCAACTGTTGGTGCTTCTATCTTATCTATTTGCTGCATTTTTTACCTACCCCTAGCCTTCCGTGTACATCCGTCACTATTTACTTTCTACTCAAGCATTGCCAGCATTTCTTCTTCACTTAACTGACTCATTTCAATGACTGCATCCGCAATAGCATGCACATTTATATCATCCTGTTCACCCAGAGAATTAACTTTCAGGGCAAGGTTTTCAACCGTCTTCTCCTCAAAGATATCGTGAAGCCCAACTTGCAACTCAAAGGTTTCATTAATACGTGTAACAATTTGCGTGGCTTTTAAAGAGTGCCCACCAAGCGCAAAGAAACTATCCTGTACGCCGATTTTATCCAGATCAAGAATTTCTGACCATATTAAAACCAAAGATTCCTGCAATGTATTTATAGGTGCAACATAATTTTCTTCTAGATCAGGTCTTGCCTGATCGGGCATGGGTAAAGCACGTCGGTCAACCTTGCCATTTGGCGTAAGCGGAAGTTGACCCAATAACATAAAGTCCTGTGGCACCATATACTCAGGCAGGCTATCCGTTAATAAATGTCGTAACGCAGGCACAAGACCTGCACTGGCTTTTTCCTGATAAGGCTGGTTAGCATAGAAGTACTCTGCTTTTCTTTGTAACTTTCGATTATTTGTTTCACACATCAATTCAATCATTGAAACTGAATTAGCATAATCTTTGTGTAAGAACACCGCATCATAACTACCCTCTTCATCTGACTCTGCAATACATATATCAACTTCATAGGGAAACTCGTTTGCTAAAGCCCATATATCCATCGGGTCTATTGAATTAATATTTTCATTTTCATCGTTTAATTTGAGCAAGTCGCCTACAGTAGATAAACCGTCACTTTCCAGTAAACTCCGATGCAGCTTAATGTCTTTTGCAAGCCGAGCATTTGCTATGCGCTGAATACGAATAACCGGTGAAGATGCTGAAGTTAATTTATGCTTAATATCTTGCAGACTATTTACATCACGTTTCCATGAGAAACAATCAACATCTAAATGTGGGTTAGCCTTCGCTCCTATCCGAATATAAACTTCATAATGATATTTATTAAATTCGTTGTGGTGTAAACCTCGCTTTAATACAACCGCCACATTACTTATGCGCGAATTATGCTCGGCAAGTGTTAGAAAATACTCCGGATCAACCACCAACTCTTTTTCATTTCTCATACGGCGTTGAATTTTTTGCTGCAGTTTACTCATTGGTAATTTTTCATCTGCTACAAAACATTCAATCGATGTATGAAATGATTCTAATATTGGTCGACTGCGAACATCACCGATAAAGAATGTTCCGCCATCTTTTACTGCATTAATTGACGCATCGATAACATGTGTCAAATAATCAATACGCGGAAAATGCTGTAACACCGAGTTTAAAATCATCGTGTCATAATACTGAAACTCAGCGCTGGTAAAATCATCTGCCGTTCCCTGTTTAAGTGTTATTTCACCAAAGCGAGATTTATCAGCATTTACTTTCTCCTGTAAATCTTTGACTGCGACAGCAGATAAATCTGCGGCATGATATTCTTTTGTATACGGTGCGACACTTAATAGTATCAGGCCGGTACCACAACCAATTTCCATTGTGCACTGAGGTTTAACAGCCAGAATACGATCAACGGAATAACCCAACATGTCTTTCAGTTCTTCATCAGCAAAGGGTTTACCTGTATAACTACTATTCCAGCCAATAAAATTTAAATCTTCACCCGCATGTGATTCACCTGTATATGTCTGATTATATACATCCGCCCACTGACTAACCTGCTCACTACCGCTTGCAGTTTCTTCTTCAGAAGCCGCTTCATCTTCAGGAATAACATATGCAGCTAAGCGTTTTTCACCAGGCTCGTCTTCACGTAAAATAACCACAGCCTGTTGCACACTTTCATGCTCCTGAATTTTTGTGGTAATTTCACCTAACTCTATTCGATGGCCTCGTACTTTTACCTGAAAATCTAAACGCCCTACCAGCTCAATATTTCCGTCGGGCATCCAACGGGCTAAATCGCCGGTGCGATATATTCGTTCACCTTCAATAAAAGGATGGGAGATAAATTTTTCAGCTGTTAACTCAGGCCTTTCAAAATAACCTCGCGCCAGCCCTGCTCCACCTAAATGCAATTCGCCGGATTCACCAATAGCCACCGGGTTTTGTTCTTCATCTAAAATATAAGCCGTTTGATTTCTCATTGGCTTACCATAAGGGATACTTCTCCAGCTCGGGTCGACATCACCCACTGGATAAACAATTGAATGAATAGAGGCTTCAGTTGCGCCACCCAAAACGATAACCTGAGCGCTCGGAGCAATAGCGCGTAAACGATCAGGTAGTGTTAGCGGCTCCCAGTCACCACCTTGAATGACAACGCGAATTGGCGCCGGCTGAAACTCTGCACGGGGCTCTATGTAATCTACCAGCATTTCTAATATTGGCGGCGCCGAGTTCCACACCGTTACCCCATGTCTTTTTACCAGTTCAGCCCAGTGAGCCGGGTCTTTCAATCCCCATTGCTCAGGCATAACAATTGCACCACCTGCTGCCAGCGTGCCAAGCACTTCATAAACACACATATCAAAACCAAGTGCAGATATTGCGATTGTGCGGGCATCATTTTTAATATCAAAGCTGCTATTTAAATCATAGATATTATTAACAACACCTCGATGTTGTAATGAAATGCCTTTGGGTACACCGGTTGAACCTGAGGTGTAAATAACATAACAGAGGTTTTCCGGATTTACACCGGTATCAGGCTGAGATGATGAAGTTGTCGCAATATCTGCCCATAATGTATCCATGCAAATAATATTTGCATCTAATTCCGGTAGGTCGTCAACTAAGTGAGATTCAGTCAGTAAGGTTTCGACATGCGTATCCGATAACATAAAACGAATACGATCTTTAGGATATGCAGGATCCACAGGCACATAAGCAGCGCCTGCTTTCAATATTGCCAGAATACCTACGACCATTTCAATCGATCGTTCAGTACAAATGCCCACCAGTGATTCGGTGACTACCCCCTGACTGATAAGGTAGTTAGCGAGTTGATTAGCTCTGTCATTTAACTCGCTATATGTAAGTTCTTGATCTTTATAGAATAAAGCGATAGCTTGCGGATTTGATAGCGTCTGTGCTTCAAATAATTGATGCAAACAACTTTCGCTGGGAAAGTCTGCTTGCGTTGCGTTCCAGTCAACTAGAATTCTCTGACGCTCGTCAGCCGTAATTTCTACCGCCATCATTGGCTCCATTTATCATTTATTAAAACTAAAACCCTGAGAATTCACAATAGAAAACACCAGTAGGCTAAAGCATTTATTTTTAGTTTTCTTTTAATAAACACAGACTTAAATGGAGGGGGGGACTAATTTCAACAATCTGTTAATGCAAGGCACCACAATTAATGTGCTAATTCCCTAAACTCAAGCATTTCTAACACTGTGCAATATTCAGTTATTTTAACTGAATTGAAAAAAAATGCGAAAAATCATTGCATATTAGCAACCTATAATATATAGGGCTATTATTCTAATAATTACCTATCCTCCAATAACAAGATATCTCTAGGTGAAATATCAGTCCACTGGCTATCAGCATGACGGGGTAATCTAATCTAAAATTTCTCACCAACCTGAACATACACCGCACTATCATCATCGCTGTAACTCACATCAATACCTAGATTTAACTTTTTATCATTTGTCACTTGCCAGTGTATACCTGCACCATATGATGTAATGATCTCATCCTTAAGGCGGTATAGACATAAATTATGGTGAAACAGCAAAGGCTACGCCAATAATTGCCATTGAGATAAGAGAGTATTTTAATGCTTTCTTTTATTCATTATTTAGAAATAACGCTGAGTTAAAACGGCCAAGCTGGCTGTTTAGCTTGGTTCGAGTGTATGCGTTTTTTTGCACACACGACTTGAGCGATTTGTTATGCGCTATTTTTCTTTTCATCAACTTTAGCATCAAATCTTTCTTTATTAATAACAAAACGCTCATGACGACCTTTTGAAATAAGATCAATCCCATCGTGGGCTTCGACTGTGAATACAAGTTTTCTTCCTACAACCTCGATTAACTCAACAGTCGCAGTGACCTCTAATCCAGGAGGCGTTGCTGCATCGTGACTGACATCAATGTGTGTACCTACTGTTTGTTCGTTTGGCCAATCAAGATACGGATTGATTGCTTTAATGCAACTCCACTCCAGAAAACCGACAAGAAAACCTGTGGCGAAAACTTCTGGCATTACTACGAATTCTGCAGCCTCTGGATATAGAGAAGGAACAGTTTTAGATGACGGAACCACGAATTTATGTTCGAACTTAATCCCCGGTTTTAGCGTATCTTTCATTTATGCCTCTTTTACGCATAACGCAGAGTTAAACGGCAACTTGCTTGTCCGAGCTCAGCGACATGAACGATTTGTTATGTGTTTTTACTTGTATGATGTTCATTGTGTATTATTCCCAATAGATATTCAGACTGATTAAACCTATCGCGTATAAGAGGCCCGGTCCATGTCAACCACTTCAACCGTTATCACCGAAACAGGGAGCTCCAGTGCTTTTACTCCTGAAAGAATGACCTGACTCATTCGATTTCGGTTATCTTCATCGCGTCCCGAACAAATCCTTGCCTGTATATGAATATAAGGATCAGTGCCATCAGCATAAGTATGCACACCAAACGCATACGCCCGAGTTTTAATTTGACTTAACTTGTACAATCCACTGTCGACAACAGCATCACGTGCAGTTTTTAAGACCGTAGGGATATCAACACCTTTCATCGCCT
>Ga0316206_1000801_pt1 | contig 35089 bp, 34 predicted proteins | sample 6monthpyrite_MG_FD_204942 | JGI IMG/M metagenome (GOLD analysis project Ga0316206, IMG submission 204942) | Microbial mat bacterial communities from mineral coupon in-situ incubated in ocean water Damariscotta River, Maine, United States -... | ecosystem: Environmental > Aquatic > Marine >...
TATATGGAGTCCTTCCTGGATGAGCTGGCTCATGCTGCAGGCAAGGATCCTCTTGAATTCCGCCGCAAGCTGATGTCCAAACATCCCAAGAGTCTGGCGGTTCTGAATGCTGTGGCAAAAAAAGCCGACTGGGGTAAACCCGCACCCAAAGGTGTATATCGTGGACTGGCGGTCTGCAAGGCCTTTGCCAGTTATGTCGCGGCATGCGCAGAAGTGTCGGTCGATAGTGGTGGTCAGCTCAAGATCCATCGCATAGTTGCAGCCACTGACCCCGGCTACGCCGTTAACCCACAGCAAATTGAAGCTCAGGTCGAAGGCTCCTTTGTGTTTGGACTTTCGGCATTACTGTATGGTGAATGCACGATCAAAAACGGTGGCGTCGAGCAACAGAATTTTCATAGCTATCCGTCGATGTTGATATCAGAGATGCCAAAGGTTGATGTCATCGTCATGCCTTCTGGTGGATTCTGGGGTGGCATTGGCGAGCCGACAATTGCGGTGGCCGCACCCGCTGTGCTAAATGCCATTTTTGCTGCCACGGGTAAACGCATTCGACAGTTCCCACTAAAGAATGTAGATCTGCATTCCGCCTGATATGTCGGGTTAATCAATGACAGAGCAGGCAGACGATATTGAAGTTCTCGACGGCGCCCTGACCTGGCTGCAATCCGGCCAGCAGGTCGCATTAGCAACGGTCATCCGCACCTGGGGTTCTTCGCCTCGACCACCCGGCTCGCTGCTGGCGATGAATGATAGTGGGCAATTCGTTGGCTCGGTATCGGGTGGCTGTGTCGAGGAATCGTTAGTGGCCCGCTACCGTGATGGCGAGTTGGCAGGGCCAACGCCAACCATGGTCGATTTCGGAGTCGACCTGCAGGAAACGACACGCATGGGTCTACCCTGTGGTGGACGCCTAGAACTACTGGTCGAACAACTGACCGATCCTGATCCGATCAAGCAATTACGCGAGAGGCTACGCAACGGCGAACTGGTTGCACGAAAATTAGACTTGATCAGCGGCAAGACCACCCTGTCCTCTGGCGATGGTGGCACAGAATTCATGCTATCGGAAACAGAGCTGGTTAAGACCTTCGGACCTGCCTGGCAATTATTAATCATCGGTGATGGCCAACTCGCACAACACCTTGCAAGCATGGCTCTGCATCTCGACTACCGGATTATCATTTGTGATCCGCGTGAAGATTTTGCCCATCCTTTTCCACTCGCTAATGTGCAGTATAGCCGCGAGATGCCTGACGATGCGGTTAAGGGATTGAGTGCACAGGCGCGTACCGCGATTGTCACACTCGCGCATGACCCACGTCAGGACGACCTGGGTCTAAGTGCCGCACTGGAGTCACAGACATTTTACATTGGTGCATTGGGTTCACAAAAATCTGCACAGGCCCGACACAAACGTCTGGCATATATGGGTTACAGTTCGGAGCAGATCGATCGCATTCATGGTCCAGCCGGTTTGCATATTGGCAGCAAGCGACCCGCAGAGATTGCGCTCTCCATTCTCGCGCAAATCACATCCATACGTAATGGCACATGACTGAGGTTGTCGGCATCCTGCTCGCCGCCGGTTCTGCAAAACGTTTCGGTGCACACAAGCTACTTCATCCTCTGCCTGATGGTGTAAGCATCGGTGTTGCCTCTGCGAGAGCACTGTTGCAGGCAGCACCTGATTCAATAGCAGTTGTTCAACCCGGAGACCATGCCTTGATCGACGCATTGACACAAACAGGAATTAAAATCGTAGAAAACACTCAGGCCGATGAAGGAATGGGCACAAGCCTGGCCACTGGTGTTAATGCAACTTCCAAAGCAGATAGCTGGTTAATCACTCTGGCCGATATGCCATGGGTACAACCTGTAACCATCACTGCTCTGGTTGATCGATTAAAAAATGGAGCGTCGATGGTAGCACCTGTATATCAGGGACAGCGTGGTCACCCGGTTGGTTTTTCGGCGCGCTGGCGAGAGCCATTACGAGAATTATCTGGTGACAAGGGAGCAAGGAATTTGATTGCGAATAATTTAAATGAACTTGAATTAATCGCTACCGAGGATGCCGGTGTACTCAAGGATATTGATCATCTGCGAGATTTAAATCGTTGATACAATACGGGGTTAGAGAACAATGTTCGCTAACCCCGATTCCTCATTGGCAATTACTTTTTGCTACAACCTGCAACGCATTCACCAACAGAATTAAACTCCATCATTCTTCCACTTAAAATCAATAAAAGGGGTCGGTGACAAATGAGAATGATTTAGATTTGTCACCACCCATTTTATTCATTGTAATCTAGTCCTTTTATCTATTACAATTCAAGCAATGAATGGAATCTCTTTACTTATATTAGTCTTGCTCATCGCCATGTTAATGGGCAAGAAAAAATCAACTTATTCAAGGATTACTATAGGCTCTATTTTTGGGATTGCTTTTTTTTCTATTTGGCAATTCCTTAAATACTACGCAGTACTAAGCAACTGGCCTGAACTTTATAATCAAATTGCCTTTCTCATTCTAGGTGTCTCCACAACACTTATCTCTGTTTTTCTTTGTAACCTAAAAAAAGAACTTATTGTTACAAGCATATCGGCTGTTCTTTTTATTAGCGCTATGTTACTTACATTTACCGCTGAAATAAAAATCAAAAACCAAATAGCCTTTCATTCGGGTTATTTCAAAATAAATAAAACAATCGATTCAAACAACCTCAATACTAACAAAACAACATTATTTAAACAGAATGTAGCTGGTTACAGTGTCAACCTCCCGGAGGACTGGAAGCTCAGAAGAGACAAAGGTCCTTTATTCTATTATTTTCAATTAATCCAAAATAAAGTTGTCGTTGCAGAGTTTAGGCCAAAGTGTTTTGGTAAAAATAATATTGCTGTAACTGATATTATTGCAAACATAACCACCGCAAACCAAAATAATACACCGAAATCAGACTTTCAATGCTTCTCTCATGGCGGAGGTTTTTATTCATGTCAGGTCGATAACTTCGCTACCAATAAACAGCTCAAACGAAGAACCTGGATAGCGATACGTAATGACATTAAAAAAGGTATCGAACTCGATTTTATTATAAACAAAAACGACACTAGCATAATAAAAAATATGAATGAGATTATTTCGTCACTATCAGCTATTAAGCCAGTAAATACAGATGCAGAATGTTTAGGCTTAACAGAGTGGCTTTAAAATAATATTTTGTCATTCACCAGCAGTAGCAATAAGTTTCTCCATTGAGTCACATTGCCATTTTTTATTCGTCGTTTCTTCAGCTGAAGTTTTATATAGATCGTATCGTTGCTCTGGCACTGCATATATTACGACTTCCCACGCAGACCTGGCAGCACTATCGGAACTTAGTCCTTTTTTAACTAGACTACTAATATAATTTCTTCTCTCGATTTTTGATAGCTGTCTATTTGATAGTTCCATATGCAATTTGTCGAAGTAACCACATACAGTATTAAAATCGTTATTTGCAGATAAAACCGGCCCTGAAATCAACAATAAACTTAAAATTGATAATATATTTTTTTTCATTTGTGTTGTGAGAACCTGTATTTACCATTACCCATAGGCTTTAGAGGCCAAACAGGTTGATATACCCGAAGTGCAATATTGGGTTTAAAATTTGGTACATGATGATTTCTTGCATCAGTTATGTAAACCCATAGGCCATTACTATGTTGCCATGCTGTCCCACCTAGGCTAGCAATATTCATCGCATTAATTTGCGGTGGACCGGAGCCAAAATGAAAACAGGGTTTAATGAATCTACGATATTCTGGCTTTTCACCACTCTGAATAACTTTTAGGCGCTGATCCATATCGTCATCAACAGCGGCCTTTACCAAACCTGTAGTTATCGATGCAGGAGCTGCTGCACCTCCTAATAACCCGACTCCAAAAAGTCCAACATCCGTTTTATCCGGGGCATTGCCATTAACAACATAATTAGTTGCCCAAACAGCTGGCGTTAAGAGCTTGCCTGCTACTTGTTGACCTATCTTTTCTAAACCAATAACAGCCAATGGTTGACTGATACTAGATAATAAATTCTTATTTGCTTCTATTTTATTTGCTACTGCGCCCATACTAACAACTCCTTTGTTTTGGCAATCCTTGTTTTAAAAATTATAAAAAACTATATCCTAAAAGTATATTTAAACCTCGACCATAAATTGATATGACTAGTCAAAACAATCAACATTATAAGAAAATTAAGCATCTGATCCGATAGTGACTCTGCCGCAACAAAAAAGCAGCTACCGCTAAACGCGTTAACTGCTTGATTATGCACTACTTATATGGCGCGCCCGGCACGATTATTCGGCCTTTGGCCTCACCCCTTTGGGGCCGTCGTCGCAAGCTCCAACGTTCTTCGCAGCAAAGCTGCTCGTCAAACGTGTGACCGCCTGGTTCGTAGATGATTTATGAAACAATAAGTTATTGAATTTATTAACCTTAATAGGGATGCTCGTTGCAGATAATCAATAACTTAGCATAACAGTGCATAACTGATCCCGACAAAAGTCCGGCAAGATAAAATAATACAATACTCAACCAAAATGCCTACTTACTTCCTAATAATTCGCAATATATAGATGGTCGCCCTTAATGTAACTTTTTACATCACATCTCTAGGAACATATTTCACTATCTAATCGTTTAAATACATTCATTACAATATTGTCACAACGCTGACCTGCAAACTCAAATGCATGCAAACCAACATCCTGAATATGTTTATTAAGAAATAATTGCATTTGCTCACGAGCACGAAGAAAGCGTGTTTTTACCGTTGCTTCCTTAATATCCAGACTCAAAGCAGTTTCACGCACACTAAGCTGTTGCACGGCACGCAATACAAATACAATACGGAAATTATCAGGCAATGCGTCAATTGCTACTTCTATCAATCCTGCAAGTTCTTTATTTGCCAATGTGTCTGCTGGATTCCCACGCGCAGTAATTACTGTTTCGTTAAATGATTTTTCAAAAATCTTGTTAACAGGTTTTCGTTTAATCATAAGCGCCTCATTAACAGTAATTCGTGTTAGCCATGCAGCAAATTTCCCGGTTGACTCATAGGAATCCAGCTTAAAGAAAGCGGAGATATAGGCTTCCTGCACTGCATCTTGCGCATCATCATCATTTTTTAAAATACTACGCGCAGTTCGAAACAGGCGCTGGTTATAGCGCCGCATAATCACTGAATACAACTTCGTTTCGCCTAGACATATAAGGTTAATAACAGCCTCATCCGTTTTCGACTCCAGGGCACTGTCATTTTCTGAACTGGCTTCGTGATTGATACCTAACACATGCTTATCTCCACTTGTAAAAAATAGCAGCCACGTTTATTCATAATATTACCTCCTGCCAGCAATTCACATAACAACTTTTTTATTATAGCGAACTAACAAACTCACTGATGTCCACTTTTTCGTTTTCTGTCAATTCCAGATTGAAAAAATTATTGTAATGGTTGATCACTTCAAGCAAAGTTGCAAAGCGGCCATCATGATAAAAACCACCCTTGCTATGCGTCCATACTCCCTTCAGAGGCGCGGTACGGTAACCACCATCCGGGCTACGCTCGGCCTGAAAGCTGTCAATACCAATCTCTTCAGGTTTATGCAAATTCAATCCCGGTTCAGTATACAAAGGCGGCACATGACAAGTACCACATTGAGCTTTGCCATTAAATAACTGTTCTCCGCGTCGTGCTGCGACCTTATCATAAGTACCAACTGGTGCCTTTGGTGCTACGATCGATAATTGATACATATGCAAACCAGGTAACCTGGCTGTGACGCGATCTTCTTCAGGGGAAATTCTGATATCCCCAAAACCATTAGCAGCTGCGATTGGGAACTTACTGCTATCATTAAGACGAGGATCATAGAATCGCCCCTGCCCTCCCATTTCCAGCACTGCAACCATAGCGTTCCAATGCGCAACTGAACCCCATCCCGTCCACGTATGCAAGTTTACTCCCGCTAGCCCAAAAGCAGGCGGAATCAGCGTGGCTCCGGATTGTCCATCTGGTCTAAAGGCCTTGCCATCCAGTAACAATGACGCGTCAAATTTTCCAGGCCCCCAACTATTCAACACAGAGCGTACCGTTTCCTGATCTGTACCAAGTAGACTTGCAAATGGCGTTAAATCTGGAGCTGCGGCAATAATAGCACCAACATTCAAATCACGATTAGCCCAGCCGTCCAGGCGTTTACCAATACCAGGAGCAAAGGAATCATCTACCTGACTATGACATAGTGCACACTGGATACCCACTGATTGCAGCTGACTGCTATCATCAAAAAAACCCTTAACACCAATTATTGCATTAAGCTTAAGTAACGAAATCGTCGTAGCAGGATCATTAAGATCAATTTTCCCCCGCTTGATTTTCTTGCGTATTTTTTTTGGAAGCGCTGTAATATCAACCTTCAAACCCAGATTGAGCGCTGTTACAGGGCTTATACCAGCACCCACTCCACCATTAGCTTCTCCGGCAATAGCCTCGTGTAACCTTAGCTGCCTACCCCAAAAACGCTCATCACCAAATGTATCGTAACGAAATGTATTTCTTCCTTCGTTTATCAATTTGGTCGCACTATAAATTTGAGCATGTTCCTGTCTTACGTTATCTCGCCCGGATGAATTGCTAGTACTGATACCAAACGAAATAATTAACAGAACTCCGATTATCAACACTGCACCTAGATTACGATATGTTATACGTTGCATTTTTTCTGCCTCCATTTTTCAGAAATTAGAGATGAAACAAACACTCAGATTCATTCCCTTACATGGTTAATGCAATGAAGGATGAAAAGGTTCCCATAAAGTGAAAGAGTTTTGAGATAACTACCCTTTCAAGACGACACTGCGGTATAAAGGGAATAGGAGACAAATGAGAATAATTTGGATTTATCGCTGATCCCTTTTCCGTTATGAATCCACTTTATATAGGAATGTAAACGGCAAAAAGTCCGGCAATGAACTTACCTGAGACGAAAAAGCGGCTAACACTTACGTGCTAACCGCTTGATATATCTACTACTTATATGGTGCGCCCGACACGATTATTCGGCCTTTGGCCTCACCCCTTTGGGGCCGTCGTCGCAAGCTCCAACGTTCTTCGCAGCAAAGCTGCTCGTCAAACGTGTGACCGCCTGGTTCGTAGATGCTTTATGAAACAATAAGTTATTGAATTTATTAACCTTAATTGGGGCGCTCGTTGCACAAAATCAATAACTTAGCATAACGGAGCATAACTGTTCCCGGCAAAAGTCCGGCACAGAAGTATTCGCTATCAACCATTACCAATGCGGTAAAGCCATGGATTCAAATCATAGACTCTGTTAATTTATTAACACGAATAACATAGAATTCTAATTTTTAACATGCAGAAAAAAATAATCCTTGCAGTACAATTAGCCTCAATATTCACGGCACTTTGGCTGGCGTTTTCTCTTCATCAAAGCACATTTAACTCATTTTTATTATTAGGGTCTGGCGGACTTACTGGTTTCTTCTTCTGGCATCTTATTAAAATTAGTACAAAACGACCAAAAACCAATTACGAAAGAAAAAATTATCAGCCTCATGCAATAGTGAAACTTGGTGCTCTCACACATATTTGCCTATTTATTTCATTGGCCGGCATTCTAAACACAAACTTCCTTATTAGCGAAGAATCTCGCGAACAAGCTGTTATTGTTAAAAAACACAAAGGGGGCGTAAAAGCACCAGGTAAATTTCTAAAAATTAAAACACGCTTAAATAAAACACTATTATTAAAAGTAAGTAACGGATTTTGGGAGGATTCAAGTGCTGGTCAAACAATAACGATCTCTATAAAAACAGGTTTACTTGGATTTCGAGTCGTTACAACATATATGCAGAAAAATAAGAAAATCTAATCCTTAATATCTCTGGCGACACGAAAGCCAACATTCTTACCTTTGTGTTCATTGCCATCTGGTGGAGAAATTCTAACAGAAGAACGTATAAATCGTATATTATTAGACCAAGATCCATCTTTAATAATATGCTTCGAACAATCACCACTCGATCTCGGGTAACCTAAAGATAACTGCGGCGAGTTGCTATCATTCCCACAATCAGCAGTCCATTCAGAAATGTTACCATGTACATCATACAGTCCAAATAGATTGGCTTTAAACGATCCAACTTCAACTGTACCATGTATAAACGGGGGGACATTCTTACAATCATCGCAGCGCTGGATAGCAGCACAATTACCACATTGAGCATTCTTATCGCCTGCCTCATCACCCCACCAATAATTGGTTTCTGTCCCTGCTCTAGCAGAGTACTCCCATTGTGCTTCAGACGGCAAATAATAATGTTCACCCGTTTGACTCGTTAACCATTTAACATATGCTTGAGCATCATGCCAGGTTACACCAATAACTGGACGTCTACCTCTACCCCAATTTTTATCATCAGGTTTCTCACGGCCAGTCACATCACAAAAATGGTCATACTCTTCAAACGTAACCTCATATTTACCAATAGCAAATGGCTTCTTAATAACAACCTTATAAGTAGGGCGCTCTATTTCTATACCGGCACCTGATGCATCTCCCAAGATATTTGATCCAGTAGGAATAATTACTAACTCTGGCGCGGTTTTGTTATTTGGGAGTTCATCAACAATCGTCACCACCAAATGATTTTTTTTGTGGTCGGTAATGTCTACATCTGTACTTGATTGACAACCAAATATTAACGTTAGACTTAGCAGGACAATGATCTTATTGAATTTTCTGTACAACATAAGCACTTTATACTCTAATCTTTTCTGTTATCTGCAATAAAAGCTATAGCAATACCACCTAGGTCATTGATTACACCATCAGCAATACTAGCACTAGTACTAAAACCAGCACCAACTGCACCCGTAAGCTCACCTATCATTGCCTTACGTATTTGAGCTTGCGAAAAGACCTTAGGTTGATCCATTGAACTTAATATAGCTTTTAATTGTTTATTATTAATACGAACATTTTCTTCCATAATTATTTCTTTTAATAACCGTTTACGGTCAGCACGTGGGGGGAAAAACCGGGTCAGAGAACAATTGTTTCTAATATTAGAGAATATTGTTCTCTGACCCGGTTTTTTCAAATAAACGTTAACAGCTAATATTCATTGTATATAATAGTTTTTATTGTGAGGCCATCGAAAGATAATATTATCTATATAAATCAACTAGTTTTGTGAGTTATTGCTTGACAAGCAATGGTTAAATTAAGCATCGCAATAAAGTAAAGCAACTAGCCTAATGCGAACATTTAATGATAAGTGAGAAACATAAAATCATAAGCAAGTCGTGTATGAGTTTATGGGGTCAGAGCCCTTTAAATTAAAGCGGCTACTAACCTAGAATAAAATAGAACGCAATTATTGCGCATTACATGCAGAATTTTTCCCATACACGATCGTTACCGCATGCAACCAACGATGAGATTTATCTTCACATATCTGATAATTCTGACCCTCTAAATAGTTATTCACTGTCATATGAGCTATCTGAGGTAATGCAAACGTAAGTAACAAAGAAGCGATAAAAACACCATAAAACAATTTACTTAATTTTTCAGGCAGTTTTTTGTTATACATTTTTGAAAGAAAACCCCAAATCACAATAGTAATTAAGGTTGACCCAACACCAAACATATAGAAAGAACCTTTATCAAAATTCACTAAGTTACTGTGGTCAAATAATTCAGTCAGCAATATTGACAATGAATATCCAGCAAAAACTAAAGATCCAATACCCATAGCGAAAAATGTAACGCCAATGGCTAACACATACCAGACAGAGGGCTCTGGATCAGTAGTAATTTCCATTATATTCTCGGCATTGCTGTGTTTCGAAGTAATCTATTGAATGTATCCAATCAAAAAACCGGCAAACCATAGCTTATATCTTGCTAAACACATTAGAAAAATCAGCTGATATTCCAAGGTAATACTTTTTAAGAATCTCAACTTTATTGCGTATGGCCGGATACTGATCTGATAATTTTTTTAATCGTTCGGGGTTCGAAAATGCTTGAGCTGCATACAGATTAAAGTCTTCTTCCATCGTTGCCGTACCATACTCATCCAAAAAACCTTGCTTATACAGGACTGAGCTCCCATCAAGATTACCATTTTCTTTTACCATTATTAGTATTTCTTCTTTTATATTTTTATACGTGAAACCCTTTGGATTACATTTTACCCATTTGTCAGCAGGAAATTTAAATCGCCTAAGAAAAACCGAACTTAATTCATGGTGAAACAATCCTTTTATATAAAGCTTGTTGCGCTCTGAAATATTGTCTCCAATCGCCAAATAAATTGATTTATCAATAGATGTACCACCATACGGAACATTATATATACCCATCTTAGTAAAAAGATAAATAGTATCCAGCTCTAGAGAAAGTAATTTTTCAGGGTATTTTTTAATCTCACTAGATATGATAGCAACAACACGAAAAACATTTTGCCTATGTTCAACACTTTTTGTTAAAGGCTTCGCGTATGCGCTAGCAGGTGCCAGTCTGAATAATTCAGGAAATGATTTCTCGTCACCAGAGTAATCAATATCTATATTATATTTTTCCTCTAAAAGAGTAACAATGTTTTTAAGCTCATCTTCAGTAACTACAATCTCAATACCTGAAGATTTATTCCAGATATTGATGCCAGACTGATAAACATACAATGCGCCAATAACAATCAGTGCCTTAATTAAATATCTAAGACTCGTATTAGATAGATCCATTATCTTCAATCTTAATTGCCGTACCACTATTGACTGTTTTGAATAAAATTACACCTGAGGTAAACATTGCAGCTGCAGCAGCAAAACTAGGCACATCATCTGCAATGCCAACTCCAAGTGTCAACACGTCTTCCACTATTGTTGCTGCTATAAATAATCCAGCACCTACGATTAATGCGCCTCCTAAAAGCTTATCCCACGCACCTCCGGTTTCTTCTACGTTAACAACTTCTCTTCGCTTTTCTGGCTGACCAGTATAATTGTTAGGTGTTAATTCTATTTCTACCAATAACCCATTAACAGCATAAACATGCTTGTTTATACGTCCCTTAATATCATGAGCAATTATACTACCTTTCAAAGCAGGCAAACCTGTAGTAGTAGAAATTCCAGCAGCTAGTTTTGTAGATGGGGCATAAGGTATCGTTGAGTGTGCAGTAATACCACATTCAAACGTAACCTCATTTGTCTTCATATTAAAGCCAAGTTGAGTTTCCGACACCAACTTACCAAATACCTTATCAGTTTCTTTTTTTATTAACACCTCAAAACCTTTCTGGTTCAACGTTACAAAATCAATTGAATCAGTAGATTGAATAGTAATAGAACCCTTTAAAGAAATTGATGCTGTATATAACGGTGATGCAATTATTTGTGGCGGTAAGTCATCCAGATTATATTTAAAAGGTATGCTAGATACCTTTTTAAAAGCTTTCTTTTTTGCCGTGTTGGGTTTAGGTTGTTTTTTCTTAATAACTGGCTTATTTACAGGCATTTTACCCGGTATAAAGAGCTTTTGTCCTACAAAAATAAGATCAGGGTCAGCTATTTTCATACCTGTGCTGGCAGCTACTTTATTTTGATTGTTGTGTTCAAATAATTCTGGCCATTTGAGAGGATCACCTAACTGCTTGGCAGAAATATCCCATAAAGTATCACCTTGTTTTACAATATATTGCTTCCCTAGCATAATTATCTCCATATAAATGTTGTACTGTTATTGGATAATAAGAATTTGCAAAAGATAAGGGAAATATATGCTAGTAGATATCTAGCAATGAAATGGCTCAATCCCTTACAAATTACTGCTTCCTTAAGATAAATAATATCTTGCTTTAGCTTATGATTCAATCAGACAATTTTATTCAGATAGTGCGTTTTTTAAGGCAAACCGGTCATAAAAATCCCGCCACAAAATACAGGAAACAAAAAAGCAGCTACCGCTAAACGCGATAACTGCTTGATTATGCACTACTTATATGGCGCGCCCGGCACGATTCGAACGTGCGACCGCCTGGTTCGTAGCCGTGTACCTTTATCTTCGTATCCATATGAAATATATAGAAAATTACGGCCCGATTTGTACTATTAAAATGGCAATAAGGCATCTGTAAGTTATTGAAATATATAGAATCCACATTTCTGAATAGTACAACTTCCGGGGCTTAATTAAGCTTCAAAATTACAGTTGATCAGTCCGCTTGTGCCGCAATACCATATGTGCGCATCGTTAACGCTTCTATAATGCTTTAGCCTCGTCTGTGTCCAAACGGTGCATCTTTATATCTCACCGTTTTCCATGATCTTGCTATTTCTTTCCACTCTACCCAAAAAAACCATGCAAACATTTCTCTAAATCCACACTAACCAATTAATTTTTTCTTAGCCATATTTAATCCTTGCTCAAATGTCGCTAGATCTATATTTCTTAAAACCATCTCCTGATTCACATCTGCCCCAGGAAATTCTACTTTCAGGTTGTCCAAACCTTCATCTTTATTTAATAATGCTACAAATTTTCCATTGAAATATATTTCAGCGGTCAATTCTTCATAGTCACTATCACTTGATAACAATATCTCAATACCTGAATTATTCATCTATGGCTCCAAAAATCCCATCATATTACCAACAGCATCAAATCTAACACCACGACCAGTATTGGCATCAAAAATATCTTGGCCATTAAAACGATTAGATCTCGTTGTCCGGTTATTACTACTCAATATTGCATTCAGTATATCTTGTCCCTGCTGATTTCTTACTGTCGAACTTCCAGTAGATCTTGGAAACACACTACCTTCTCTATCACCGTGTTTTTGCAATGCCCGCCCAGCCTTTGTAAGGCCATTTTTGTCTAATTGCATGCCTGCTCTTAATAAATCGTCAAGCTCGTTTCTCACTACCATGCAACTTTTACCGGTATTTACGAAACCTCCACCATAAATCCCTGTATCACTTGTCGAAAGCAAGGCCAATTCTGCCATAGAAGATGATGCAATAGTAGCTTGCCCAAATTTAGTACTGGCTAACCTTGCTGCAGGTGACACAACAGCTGTAGCAGCTAGCCTAGCTGTGTGTAAAAACAATGATTCCGCTCCAGAAATAATCCATGGACAGGCCGGTATTAATGGCCCAATACATAATCCAGAAGGGTCTATCGCATTAGTAGGATTCCCCCCAACATACCCATACGTATTCAATCCACCCTGAAGTCCAATCGGATCAGAAGTGATATACCGCCCAGTCTCAGGATCATAATAACGGAAGTAGTTATATACTAAGCATTCTATTGGGAATCGTACCTCGCAATAGATTTAATTCGTTAATCCAGCATCTTAGGCGCTTAGATGTCACCACTTGAGTGTGTGATAGTAAATTTTTTCTGATGCGATTATGAGTTTTTAATCTGGCCATAATTATGAAATTAATAGCCACATTACTAGTTACCTGTTTTAGATAGCTCCTCCTCGAACTCTTTTTCTTTATTCGTAAAAGTCTCAGTTTTTAGAGCCTTATTCACGTCAATATCTTTATATAAAATAGATATGATAATGTCCTTATTTTTAGATAATTTTCTTTTTTCTTCTGCTTTTCTTAATATATAGTTATCACTATCTACCCATAATGTTTCTTTTCGGCCACTTGTATAAGTTACATCTAAGATGTATACGTTATATCCACTCAATACACCTTTGTTTACAATATTAATTTTAGCTATTCTTGTGGATGATAAACACAACTCTGATTGCATAAGGAAGAGTGGCACAATATATGAAATGCCATCAGACACGCCTACAACGGATGATAATAATCCGTCAATATTATTACTCTTATTTACTTTTTCATTATCCAACCATGAGTAACCATTACCATCTTTAAATAATATAGCATTATATTTAGGCTTTGTTATGCCATCTATACTAACCCATTCTAACAAGTATTTTTTCGGTGAAATATAATATGACTCAAAGTGTTTTATTTCTTTGATTTTAATAACTCCATCTACGCGCAATTCTTTTGTTGCTTGCCCTAAATCATGATAGCTTTTCATGATCGAATATTTTGAAACCATCTTATTATATATACTCTTTGCACTTTGATTATTACTTGATGCATATACAACCTCATGAGAAAGATAGCTCATGGACAATATCGTAAAAATAAAATAATACTTTAAATTCATTTGAATAAGTCCTGTATATTGAAGTTTTCTGGCAATAGCATCTCATATTTCATTTTCAATTTTAATAACTCATTTTCTTGTCTTCTATACAAATCTAGACAGTTATCAGTACATTGATCGAAATCAAAGCATCGACTTTCATCACGCCTATTCATGCAACCAAGTAAACAGTCAAACTTTATTTCATTATTAAAATTAATACTATTATTTAGCAACTCAATTTGCCTTCTTATTCCATCTATTTTTTTCTTATATGAAATACCTATTTCATTCTCAACTTGATTTTGTATCGCCGTCGTTGTTGCTTCATTTAATATTGTTCTCAACAATTGACTAGAAGGCATCATTAAACCATAAGGGTCTATCCCATTGACAGGATTCCCCCCAACATACCCATAGGTATTCAACCCACCCTGGAGCCCAATAGGGTCACTGGTGATATACCGCCCGGTCTTCGGATCATAATATCGGAAGTAGTTATATACTAAAACTTCTGATAAAAATCATACTTAACCACCCATAAATCTAATTAAGACAAAAAGTTAGATAAATTTCACTCCTCAAAAATAGATTAATAGAAAAAATTTCCAGATGCGATTATTTTCCCTTATCTATTTTTTTCGACGTGTGATTTCATCAGCTTAGTAGCACCAATTGTATAGAGAATCATTATTAATCCAAGCATTAATATAGCAATTAAACAAAATAAGACAGCGGGATCAAACAAGTAATATTCACACTTATCAATAGTATCTACCTAGACCAATGCGCATAAGCCGAAGAAGATCTTGTTGGAACAGATGTTGGATGTATCAGTTTCACTAATTCTTTAAACCTACTACGACAAGTGGAATAGGTTTTTAATCTATTACTTACTACTAAATTTTTAGTCGGCAAACTTAGCATCATTTCAACTTCACCAGGCGAAAAACCTTGTATTAACTTATAATAATAAGGCACTGCTCCGTTTGAAACACCATATGCGTTACCAGTAGCACAGGTAACCACCGCAGTTACCAATTCTTCTTTAACTGTATCTGGAATAGCTCCTTGCTCGCTTAGTTGCAGTAGGCGCTCTGCAAAAGGTGGTTCGTTATAAAAATTATCCATAGCTTGATGAACTGCAAGTAATCGTTTAGAAGCATTTGATAATAACGAATGAAATTCATGTTCGCCTAAAAGAGAAAGCATCCCTAGTCGCTCAAAGAATTGTTGTGAAGCTTTATGACGCTTTTCATCACCTCTAGCAATATAATCATGATGCCTATTTATTAAGTCGGATTTTGCCTTAGGAGTAAAATGCGGCGAAAACTCTGCGGCAATCATTAGCGCGTTAACCCTAGATTGTTCTACACTTGCCGGATCACTATAAATTCCGTGAAGCGTACCAAATAAAAGGTATTGCTGTGCCTCATGAGTACGCTCTATACGCTGAACCCATTGATTTTTTTGTTCTTCAGAAAAGTTCGTGCCTTTGATTGCGACCATAAAGGCTGTGATATCTACACCTATAGGATTATTTTCATTACCTAATGCATACTTTGCACAGCGATTTGCAAATCCTATAAACTCATGGTCATCAATTTTCCCAACAACGGGGTGAGCTGCTGAAAAATTGTTTCTTATGTCTCGACACTGATCGAGGAAAAAGTAGCCATCTTCTGTAATCAGATTCAGTTTAAGGCAGAGGCTAAGTAATTCAGAATCCTTTAAATCCAATAATGACTGCTCGTCAAAATTTGATTTACTAAGAATTTGTTCTACCACTGGCAACCCAAAGCGTTTAACTTTTTCCCTCAGCTCAATTACAGAGCTGTTCCAAATATAGTTAATAGCGCTATCAAACAGTCCAGCAACAACTGCAACACACATGCGAGCTAAACCTTCAGTTCTTAATGCTGGCGGTACTTTATTCATTACTCCAGGTAAATTATTCCACGCGGTTTCAATTTCTTGACCGGAAGCAATAATATCTCTAGGCACGCCAAGTGTTTTAGTCAACTCATCAAGGACAGGTAAAGTATTTCCTACAACTGCAGGCAGTGTTACTTTTGACATATGCATTCCTTTTCCTAATTAAAAGCTTCCAATAAATGAAGTACTAACAGTCGGTCATAATGACTGACATATCTACGTTTAGTGCCAATACGATGTAAACATTTACTTATTACATAACCAAATAAGACCACCAATAAGTGCTGCAACTGCTAAGCCACCGACAAGTTTATCTGATTTTATTTTCTTTGCAATTTCGCTCACTCTTTCCTTAGCTTGGTCAATTGTTGCACCTGAAATATTTATTGCCTGATATTGATTTATCCATCCAGGCAATTCTGATGGCTCCATATCCCAAACTATGGGGATAATTTTTTTATTTGTTAGCAGCGCACCGCCCAACTCCTGTTGCACATAAGGAGATTCGCACGCACTTTTACTAGCCAAGAAAAACACCCAATCCGAAGTTTTGAGATTGTTTAATATTTCTACGCTCCACTTTTTCCCAGATTGTATCGAAACGGATGCCAGGAATGTTTGCACACCTTCCATCATAAGGTGTTTATGCATAAATTGAGCTATATTTTCATCTTTTGTACTATAGCTTATGAAAACGTCTGACATATTGATTTCCTGCTCGTTATATATTTAAATATCTACGTCTTGAATATTACATGTGCTAGCGATACAGATAGCATGACTGATAACAGTAAAATAAACCCTTCTCGAATTTCTTTTAATTTTATTTTTTAACTCTTTATGAATCGCTATTGATATAACTACATATTCGAGCAACATTAATACAGCAAACAAAACTACTTTACCAAGTAAATCACTTAATACAAATTCCTTAATCGTTTTATTTGTACAACGTCGTAATTAACAAATGCCTGTAGTGCACCTATAACAAAGTTCGGATTATTTATCTAAGAAACCATTTTCTTGTGCCCATGATACCCAGTCCACAACCTCACCATCAACTAACTTTAAATCGTTATCTAAAGGATGGTGATCACTAAATATTATAAGATTTTCGCAATTCCATCTTGCTGATGGAACAATTAAACCATCATACCCAAGAAAATTAACTGCAGATCCTATTTTCTGCGTCATTTGATAATTAATGCTATCGTACAAATTTTCTTCCACACCCAATTTTTCTAAATCAGCAATAATCAGGCGCATTGTATTTTGAGTTGTAACTGATATACGATGCAGTGAAATAGGCTTACTTGGAAGTGGTGTATGTTGTGCTAGATGATATGAGACTTCTGCAAGAGCTCCCTCTCGCTCACAACTTGTATATAACACAGGACTCTCATCTCTAGGTATCCACCTACCACCATTCCTGCTTGGTGCAAGTGGATCAATAATGGTTTCGGCTGTTGCCCGAAAAACATCATCTTCAAATTGAGTTGTATCAAACTGACTTAATATATCAGTTATCTCTGGATCAACTATCATATTAAAAACGTCTAACCTTTTTACAAAAAGACACCATCACGTAGCTGATCAATAATTTCAATAACACGATCTGTCTCACCATCATGTATTAATTGAGCTGGCTGCTTACCTTCAAGAAGCTTTTGTCTAGAAAAAAGCCATAGCCTCGCTTCTTCTGGTTTATAAAAATCAGAAAGTTGGTCAACGATATATTCTAAATCCAGCAAAATCCTTTCTTTATCTCTTTGAGGAAATGCCTTACCTTGATTCCATCTCGACACTGTTTCTGGTCGTATTCCAACTATTGATGCAATATCTGTTGATCGCATAGCACCTTTACCTTGTATGATTTCAAGTTTACGTGCGATAGCATTAGCCGGCATATTTTTTATTTGTGCGTTTTGATTCATGTTCGATATATCCCGATTCAAAGTTATCTAGAACTTGCTTCTCGTGCAGCTCTTGGTATTGGATGTGGTGAATATGATGACGATGATAACTTATCCATATATTCACCAAGTGATATCCGTATTTTATCAAGTCGCTGCCTATGCTTTTGTACTTTACGTGCCATCGCAGTATCCTCATCCCAATCGTAATTTGCTGCTTTGAGTACACGATCAGTAATAGGCAATAATTGTTTATTTAAAAACTCTTGAGGCCTCAATTGTTCAGGAATATTACTTAGACTTGATATTTGTTTACTGCGTTGAATTAAGAAATGTCTTGCTGGATCTTCAATCATATCTTTAACACCGCGGGGACAGCAGCTCTTATCTTTACATCCAAACATACTACGCACCCTAGGTAGGGCTTCAAACATTTTTGAAGCAGCTTTAGCATCAAGCATCATATCTAACTCAGAAACATAAACCCGCCTTTGTGGCAAGCGACCTTTGTTATTGCTCGGCTTATTCCAATCATTTGCAGAAAAACGTTCACGTAAAGTTATTCCATGAGCCAATCCACCAACAGCACCAAACGCCAATAATGAAAGGCCTGGTAAACCACCCATATGATCCGCGACTATAGGTATTTCTAACGAATGAAAATCAGCAACGGCCTTAAGATAGCTACATGTCGCATTTGCAGTATTATCCGAACCCATGCCATCTATTTTTAACCACAGCATATCTGCAGATGTAGACCTCAATGCATTGATAATTTTGCTACGTTGCCCCTGATCACGGAATGCGGCATACGGAATTGTTAACGAATAAATTAAGGACTTTTCCCCATCGTCAGTTTTAGCCAATTGGTTTTGTAATTGATTAAATATTCGAATATCAATATCCAACCATTCACTATCTGCATTTTGCAGATAGTGTGTAGGTGCAATTATTTGGGTAAATTTCTTCTCAATAGCAAAATCAGATAATCCTTTAACAATGCGTTGTCCCAACATCCCTTTATAGTCATCATAATTATGTTGGCGCTGTAAACCCCATGGTAAATTACCTAACTTTTCATTGTATCTCCCGATTGAGGCCAATTCCTGAGTTTTAGGATCAAGGATAGCATCAATCTTTCGATCAAGAACTTGCTCAAGGAGTTCCTTTTGTTTATGCAAATGGACAGGATTAAATATAACTCCTGAAAATGGCGCTCCATGTGATGAGAAAAAATCTAAAAGCACTTTTTGATCTCTATGTTCAGGGCGAATATAGAAACCAAGTGGATCAGGAATAGAACGAACGGCCCTAGGAAAATAAGAAATTTTATCTTTTGACATAACCCATACCTAAATTAATCTTGACAAAACACATGATATATTAGACGTCATTTTCATTGAGTATAGCATTGACATACCCATTGATCAATGTATTGTCTTTTTACTGGCTTTTTTGTTAAAAAATATAGTATTTCATCATATTCAACTGTCTTATTGATAGTCGAATATGATGATATCTATATGATTATAATAGAATACTTCTATGTATTTCTTCGATTATACGGAGATTGATTTGTTGGCTTAAGCGATACACCTTGCTCACTAGCCTTAGATTGAACAGCATTAGCAGTCCTCCCCATCTTCAGACCAATTACCCTGGTTGGGGTATTTTTCTTTGCTAGTTGATTTAACTGTTTAATATCACTACCTGACCATTTCTTGCCTGTATTTCTTGTCGATTTACTCATGCTTATCCCCAATATATTGAAAATGAAAAGTAGAAAAACACAATATCTTGTATAACTCTGTTAAATAATAGACACAATTAGCACTCTGTCAAGGCGAGTGCTAAATATATTTATAGAATATCGCTACATTTTGATTCAAACTAGATTAACTGCAATATTTACATAATAAATACAATCACTTATAAATTTAGTGCAATTACTTAGCTGGATGTGTTTCTTTGTGTACTTCCTTCAGCTTCTCAATCGACACATGCGTATATATTTGTGTAGTGGATATATTCGCATGACCTAAAATAGCCTGTATATGTCTCGTATCCGCACCATTATCTAGCATATGGGTTGCCATACAGCGCCTAAATAGCTGACAGGCTCCTGATTTTGTAATACTTACTACCTTCATATACTTCTTCACCATATCCCCAAGTCGGTTCTTATGAAGCGGGTTGCCTTTGTCGTTCAGGAACAAATATCCATTGTCGTTATTTTCATCTATTAACAACTGGGGCCTAACGTCCCTGATGTACTTTGATATCCAGTACAGCGCTCGGTCACCTATCGACACAACACGGTTCTTTATGCCTTTGCCATCGGTAATTTGAAGCTTACATTCATCGATGCCTAGATCGTGTATTAGCAGATTAGCCAGTTCCATACGCCTGATGCCCATTGAATACAAGGCCTCAACTATACTCTATCATCATTATTGCTATACCATTTTTACAATAAAAAAGTACATTTAACATATTGATTCAGTGCGTATTTATCTGTTACAAAATTCACTGTTTTATAAAGTGTAGTTTTGAGCTTGGTACAGCGGGCGGAGAATAAGCGCCTATATATTATGTTATAATTAGCCATATTAGTTGTATTTATTAATGAGGATTTAACACATGGCTATCAATAAGAAAACGGCACTGGAAAGTGTGATTGGTACTATGGCATTAGAGGGGCTGGTTTTGCCTGAAGATGGCGTTTCGGATCTGCAAGCTATCATTGATGACAAGCGCAGCGCGGATGATTCTGTAGCGGATATCATTGCTAAATATCAAGCGATAGCACAAACCAAAACAAAACAAGCCGCGAATGGCTAATCTTGCCTCGCGGCTTTTATGTCTGACGATCCATATTTAATACCAATTACGCATAACAAAATCTTATTGAAATAGCTCTTCTTTACTGCCTGTTATACTCAACTGAACCTACTACTCCTAATACTGGGCATACACAGACAATTCTATAAAAACTGCATCAAGTCCATTTCAGGCAAAGACCTATTAATTATAGAACTTAGGTATTCTGTATTTTTCTATCCTGCCGCTATTTATCATGCAATTATGGATATAATTTCGCTGGATGTGTCGCAGTATGCACCTCCTTAAGTTTCTTGATCGACACCTGAGTATAGATCTCAGTCGAAGATAAATTGACATGTCCCAGTATCATTTGGATATAACGAATATCTGCCCCGTTTTCCAACATGTGAGTGGCCATACTATGTCGAAATAAATGACAGGCCCCAGGCTTATCGATACCCACGGCATCCATATACTTCCTAACCAAATCAGTAATGCGATTCTTGACAAAAGCCTCCCCATACTCGGTCAGGAACAAGTGTCCGTTATCCTCATCCCTGACCAATTCTAGCCTCACTTCTTCTAAGTATTTCTCTATCCAGGCACAAGCTCTGTCTCCTATCGGTACAACTCGGTCTTTTTTCCATTTACCTTCATAAATCGTCAACGTACCTCGCGTCATATCGAGGTCATGTATCATCAGGTTAACCAGCTCCATTCTTCTGACACCGGTTGAATAGAATGTTTCGATAATGGCTCTGTCCCGTATTCCAACAGCACCATGGATGACGGTATGGTTTAGGATGTTATTGATTTCTTCAATCGACAAAATATGTTTTGGCAACCGCCTGGGCACTTTGGGTAATTCAAACTCAGAAGCCGGGTTGTATACGATATAATTTTCTTTGTTCAGCCACTTGAAGAATGCCTTGATCGGTGCTAGGTGGCTGTGTTGGGTACTAAAGCTCAATGGTTTACCATTGGCCTTACGGTAGTTGAATAAATGCCGCCTGTAACGCTCCAACACCGGCTTGGTGATATCCTTTGGGTGATTCAGGCTTCGTTGTTCACACCAGACAATAAACCGGCGTATGCATGTGGAACGCGACTTATTAGTCTCAACACTATAGTTCATGGCTTCGGCCCACTCCAGAAAACGTTTCAGGTACTTTGTCATGCCATTGTGTTCAATATTGATGCTGCTATCGCTCATGATGCATCTCCTCAGATCCTGAAGCCGTATGTTTACGGTACGATTCTGTGTTTCTATTCTCTATACATGCTCTTTCTGGCTTTTTATCCTTGTCTTGAGTTAACTCACTGTTATTGCAATCGGTTACTGTATTTTGCTCATCCTGACACGGCACCGATAACCCACCGACATCTGGCCGACTTGAATCTGACTGGCTGTTATTTGAGACCGACTGCTTGTCATCGTATCTCTCATGAGCTAATGAATGGATATCAATCAGCCCCATCAAGAATGGATTGCCATCCTGACCTTCGCTGTTGTAAAGCAGCTCGTAGATGATTTGCCGACCACGGCCTCCTCGATGGATAAGCAGGTACTCCATATCCTCCAGGCGTTTGAGATGGACCTTGAGCTGTGTCTCACCCCAACCGGTATAAAGACGAATGTCTCGACGGGTGAATCGGTAATCAGACCGCGACATCCTATTAGCAACACTGAACTCCAAGACCATTGAGTCCATGAGTATCAACAATCTCCGGGTCTGTGGTGGAAGTTCATCCAAAGACCGCCCTAGAACCTCATGGGCCAGTTGGTTGGCGATTTCGATATCATCCAGGATCACTTCGATATAGGGCAATGTTTTACCCTTGTAATAGGTTGTTTTGATCTCTCGTTGGTATTGGTGCAATAAGGCGATGGTTCGGATCAGGGTCAGATATTTCTTGTGGTCCCGTCGGGTACGGGTCTTGTCATCCAGAAAGGTCAATTGTTCGGCAAAGGGATTGACGACCTTGATGGGTTTTAACAGTCGCTGGGCATTACTGTGTACTCTCAGAATATCCTCACGATTCTGGCTGGCCAGCAGGCCCTCCAAGGTCTCCTCGAATCGCTGATGCTCATGGATAGCCTGGGTTTGTAACCGATCTTCATCGACTGACAGCACAAGACAACGGTTTAACAGCTCTTCATCGATATCAATGGCGGTTGTGGTACTGAAGATCATCACAGGACCCTCGACCTTGTACTCATGCGTCACATGTCGACCGGTGTTGTGATCTTTACCAGTAGAGGCAATGGTTAACTGACCTTCGCTCTGGAGGAGTTTCAGGGCATAGGCGGCATGACTGGCACCTTCTTCTTCACTGATGGCCAGGATCTTGTGTTTCAGGTTGATCCCGCCCATGTAAAACAGCGACTGCCCGGTCAGGGCCGAGTACTGCATTTTGTCCTCATCCGGGATGAATGATAAGACCGCCTCCATCAGCGCACTTTTACCGGCTGCACTGGTGCTCTGGATCATGACTGCCAGCGGTTTATCCAGTTTTCGGGAAAGAGCTGCCAGGTAGCCAACCAGCTTGTTGGTCTTTTCACCGACGACACCACAGACTTCATAGTCATCCAAGATTCGCTGCATCAGATCAGGCGACTGCAATAAGACCATGGCCTCAGCCTTTTCCTTTTTACTGAGGTCATTTCGATCAGGTTTGGGTGTTAAGGTCTGCTGGATATAGTCATCTTGCAGGATTTCGAGTTTCAGCAGTATCCTACCTAAGTCCTTTTTGATAATTTCCTCTGATAATCCCAGCTCAATTGCTGCCTGCCGGATATAGTTAGTACGTGCCTTGGCGGCATACAGATCAAATATATCCACATGCAGATCTTCACCCTTGCTGACCAACAGATTGACTCTCAACTGGTCTGGGCTCAGGTTTGTATCCAGCCCTTTAATCCGGTATCGTCGATCACCCAGTGAAATGATGATACCTTCCTCACTAATCTCGGCATTGATATCAATGGGAGGCGGCGGCAGGATTGACGCTGGTAGTGGATCGTCATCTTCATCCTCCGCTGATTCAGATGTTTTCACCTGGGCCTGTTCCACAATAGCTAAATCAGTAGACGCAGTTTCCTCAATAGCGTCACACTCGGCCCCGGTACATTCTTTACTGATTTCTATATTTGAATCAGGGCAGGAACGTTTACCTCTACCCAACCATGCTGCTTTTCGAATAACATCACCCAGACAATCCCTAGCTAGTTTTGTTTGTAAAGCGTAGGCATTGGCATCCAGTCCTTTAGGAAACTCGATACGGTAATTCTCGATAGATAAAGCATTCAGGTTATCTGCCAGCCCCATAGCGGCCTTATCAGCAAGCTTATGTCCGGCATAGGCAATCAATACGCGTTTAGTCTTGTATTGTTTGAAGGTGCTCAGATAATGCTCAGTAAAACCCTCCAGTCCATAGCTACAGGTCACGTTCCTGAATCCTGCATTCCAGAATGTCAGTGCATCGATTAATGACTGGCACAGTATCAACTCATCACTGCATTGAACTGCCTCTAAATTGAAAATACCCTTGAGTGGTCCTGGTAAATATAGATGTAATGGCGTACCCGGTCTGAGTTTGCTGGCTATCTTGCGGCCATAGATTTGTTCAATAACGCCGTGATTGATGACCGGTATGATCAGTGAGCCCCGGAAATACTCATGACCGCTGGATTTTATGATACCAAGCCGCTGTAAGCGGCCCCGCAGGGCCGCTCCCTCCTTGCGGTTTTTCTCAGGCAGACGATACCCCAGCGAGCGATTACTAAACCCTAGTTTAAAATGATCCAGCATTTCACTGTTATTAAGTCCTCGTTTATGTAAATACTCCAATGCATTCGGGGACTGCTTCAGGGTTTCATGATAGTAATCGACCGTTTGGCTCAATATAGTCTGGTCATCAACATTGCCATCAAAAGGTGTATCAAGATGCCTGATCGTGGTGCGTTTATTATCGCCACTCATTGCGACAGCTGTAATGTGATGGTCATGACGCAATAGCTCCATGGCATGGCTATGAGATACATGCTCAACGTTCATGACCCATTCGATAACAGATCCACCTGTTTGGCAGTCACCATCACATTGCCAATGTGAGGTCTCTGGATCGACCATTAAAGATTGCCCAGTATCCTCATGGAAGGGACAACTACCGATGAATACCGGGCCTTCATGTGTGAGGTGGACACCAGATGACTCGATCAAGTCTGTAAGTAATACGTCTTGCAGAATTGTCTTTGCTTCGATGTTTTGTTTTGGAGTCATCATCGCTACTCCTCAACAATATCTTCATTAAGACCTTGAGTCTTGCGCATCGACTCACCACGCAGCTCTATACGGTGAGCACGGTGCACCAGGCGATCCAGGATCGCATCGGCAATCGTGGCCTCACCCAGGTACTCATGCCACTGGTCCACCGGCAATTGAGACGTGATAAGAATGGAACCACTGCCGGTACGGTCATCGACAATTTCCAATAGTTCCTGGCGACCGCGCTCAGTGAATGGTGCCAAAGCCCAGTCATCCAAAATAAGTAACGTTGCTTTAGAAATTTTGTTGCGAAGCTTGACAAGACTGCCATCACCATAAGCAATCTCCAACTCTTCAAGTAGACGAGACAATCGCTTGTAGATAACTGAGTAACCTTTTCGTGCGGCTTGCACTCCGAGCGCACAGCTTAACCAGGTTTTCCCCACACCTGTCGGACCCGTAATAATGACGTTCTGTGCCTTAACCATCCAATCACAAGTTACTAAATTACTCATGACCTGTTTGTTCAAGCCGCGTTTAGCACGGTAGTCGATGTCTTCCGGGCAAGCGATGGTCTTGAATTTAGCCAGCCTAAGCGAACGATCTAGCTTTCTACTATCGCGATCATTTATCTCAGCATCGACTGCCAAACCTAGGCGCTCTTCAAAATCCAGTGATTGCAAAGATTTATTTTTACATTGATCCTCGATGGCCTGAGCCATACCCTTCATTTTGAGATCAATACTTAATTTTTCCAATGTTTGTTTAATAAGCATAACTGACTCCTAAGACGAATAGTAAGAAGAACCACGGACGTTATAATGCAGAGGGAGATTGCCTTGTACGGGCACATTCTCATCTGACATGGCATCCAGACGACGTTGCAAGATAGAACGAACACTCTTTATCGTCAGTGAGCCGATTTTCATGGCACGGTGACAGGCAGCCTCGAGCCTCTCTGGACCGTAGTCCTTACCCAAACGTTGCAAGGATGAGCAAGACTGCAGACCAGGGAGAAGGTATGGAAATCGTTCAAACTGATGCTCTACAAATGCCTCTGTTGCTGAACCCACACCTTTTGCCCAGACCAACATCTTCTCAGGTGTCTGATCTGCGTACTGCTGGTGTGATTTAGGCATATGCTCTGGCAATGTAGAGTGCTCTCCAATCTCGGATTGAAGTTGATGACTGGCAACACGCTTACCACGATGAAAGATCTCAACTATCTTATGCGTTGATCGTGCCTCGACTTTTGATGTAACCAGTTGATAAGGGACTGAGTAATAATGACCGTTTACGCGCACATGATAATCAGGCGTTACTTTTTGTTCAGCTGTCCATACGGCATATTCGTAAGGAGTTTCTGGTAAAGGACGCAACCGAGGCTTATCCATCTCCTCAAAACGTGACCGACGACAACCCGGTAGTTTTTTAAAAGGTTTTTCATTCAAACCTTTTAGCAATACAGAAATAGCTGTATTAATTTCTTCAATACTAAAAAACTTTTGATGTCGTAACCGAGCCAGTATCCATCGTGATACGATTTGCACACCGAGCTCGGCTTTTGATTTGTCTTGAGGCCGTCTAACCCTAGCAGGAATAATAACAACACCATAATGCCTGGCTTGATCTAAATAGGTACGATTAATGACAGGATCACGACCTGCCTTTGTTACTGCTGACTTTAAATTGTCAGGTACGATAACTTCTGGCAACCCGCCAAGAAATCGATACATCTGGTTATGTGCATCAATCCAGTTGGGTAGCGATTGAGACTCAACCGCATAGGCGAAGGTATAATTGGAACAACCTAATACACCAACAAAAATCTGTGCAGTAAGCTCTTCACCTTCATTTGCATATGGGACAATACGTCCAGCGAAGTCAACAAACAAACATTCACCCGCACGATGTGTTTGGCGCATGGAAAGATCAAGTTTATTTACAAACTCTCTATAATAATGAGTAAACTGAGAATAGGAATAAGCATCACCCGGATTATCCACTCGATATTCTTCCCACAAGAGCTGGAGTGTCATATCAGGCTGTTGCCGTTCCTGGTGAATATAACTCCAATCAGGCATGCGTAACGCAGATATTCGCCCTCTCGTTGTCTTAAGTAAGGATTCAATAGATGTATCATCCATGTTATCTATCTTTTCCCAACTTAACTCCTTTTCTTTAATAATTCTGTCATAACGACTGATCGAATTGTGGGACATATTTAAAATACTCCCAATATTCCGATACGACATATTTGTATTTAGCGCTAAACGAACAGCTTCTCGTAATTTATTCATCTCTATCTCCTTAAATTTAGGTAATAGGTGGCCCTGGCTCATGGAGAACCATCTACAGTTTTCAAACACTGGAGACAAGCGCACCTATCTAACCGACAAAATTTGCCAGCAACGCTTGACGTATAAGGAAAGAGGTACGATAATCAGTGCATCGGGTCCCATTCCGATTAACATTGATAAGACCCGGGAGCTGTTATCTCCTGGGTCTTTTCGTATCCACACCTTAAATAACTGTGTCTGTTAAACACTCACGTTAAATAACTCTTTATTTATTATCTTCACCTCCTCCTGAATGGTCAGTCGTTTGTAAATTAATACTTCCCGTCCGAATTCGTTGTTCTGCCAACCAGTAAGCAACATCCTCAACAAATGCAAATTTTCCTCTACGGTGTTCAATTGTAAATATTTTTATTGGAAACGTGCCTTGGAATACAGCCTGGCGCATTGCAGCCATACTCGGATAGCCAAGTACTTTCTTCAGTACACTCCCTGTTAATAACGGGCCATATACCTTCATCAACTTAGCCTCAATATATGCTGCTTCAGTCGGCAAAGAGCCTTGTTTCTTAGTGTTCACATTTCAGTCCAGTTATAAATCCACCCTTAATAATAGTTAACATATTGATAAATAACAATAAAGTAGTTTTAATAATATTTATACTACTCTATAAGACGTGATTAATTATTATTAGGCGTAATTACACGTTTGTTTTACATAGTTATAAGACAGAGAAAATAATCATGAGTGTCAAACGACAAGGTCGCCCAAGAAAAACTGTCCCCGATATTATAAAAACTATGCTTTGGTACCGAATTGTTGCTGATCACTTACAAGTTAATTCTGCTTATGCTCTAGAGAAGCACTTTTTTCCAGAAATATTTAAAAAAGGAGAAAATAGATTAGCTATCAATCGACCATGCAGATGGGATAAATATAGAAGAGGGATATATGTACCGAACAAATACTATGTTGATTTAGTTGAAGAAGAATGTCCAGGTACAAGACTTTGGATTGAACACCCTTTGTGGGAAATAATTAAACAAAAAGATTCGAATCTGGTTGAACTATATAATCAACTTTCAAAGCTACGCCCAGAAGTTACTGAAATATTATTTAGGGAAGCTCACTTTGGTAAGAAAAAGGCTCATATACGTAAAAATACGAATGAAGAAACATTAAAAAAATTAACGGCAATTTGTGATTTAGATTCTTTCACTGCTTGCATTGGTCTTATACAGGAATCAGATTACACCGACAATTCTCTATTTAGGCCATTTTGTTCAAGGGCTGCATTTACGATATTCAAAAATACAATGGCTTTTTTACCATTCCACCATATTGCTTGTCCACTATACCGTTATATCAAACCTTATTTCATCAATGAGTACATTGATGATGCAAAATGGATTCAACGTGTTGAAAATTTTAATATCACCAAACATATTGAATTACAAAATTACATAATTTTGTATTTTGAAGATATGGGGGTTTTAGGTTATTCATCTGAGGAACAAATATTTTTCTTAAATATAATGCTCGACTACCTTGGTATAGAATTAATAAATAAAATATTAGTAGAAAAATATTTTTGCACTATTAAGGAATTTCACCATATACCAGAAGTAATAAAACTAATCAGACGACTCAAGAATTGGCGAAAAACTAATTTACATTAGTCATCCTACTAGTGGCCAATAATAACAGCATACTGGTCAGACTTTTCCAGCATACTTGGTCAATCATTCCTGGAGTAGCTGGTCATTTATTCCGGAATACGCATGTGCATATGCTGCACCGGATTGACCATCCTGCTGGAAAAGGTTGACCACCTCAACCGGTTTGCTCTGACCAGTCTGCTGGTACTGACCACCCCCATAAATAGGCACAAAAAAGCCCCGAAAACGGAGATCTCATAAACTTTATTTATTGTTTTATAATGATAGAAGTTATTGCATTATTATCTTCATATAAAACGACTTAAATGGTGGGTTAGGAAACATGACAGGTAATGCAATATCGCTAATACATTTTCCAATTTTACCAATATGATTACTCCAGGCACTAGTTACAGCACCACTTTGGTTAATTTCAATAATCACTGAAACTGACTCTGCTTTTCCCACATAACACCTTTTGCTATCCACCCAAATCTTTGATACTTGCTCAGACAATTTCTTTTCATATGCCTGACTAAGCTCTGGTCTATGCATCCACTGTAATGTTAATTTATTTTCTGAAATATGATAGTTACTGTTCTCAATTGCATACACATCCTGTGCTAATAATGATGTAATGAGAAACATTCCAAGTAGACTACTGACATTACAATGATTAATTAGATCCATATCGAATAACCTATTCTTTTGATTTATTAACAATGTCACGAAAATAAAAAACATATATAACAATAAGTATTAATACTGTAAGTAATGATACGTTCTTGACATATTCTTCTAAACCAAATATGTATGCAAAATCTTCAAAAAAGAACATCACTATCAAATCAATCATAGCTAATATATGATATCGAATGCTTGCCATTACTTTGTGCAACCTTGAGAATCAGGATTTTTCTTATTACAAGATATAATCTTTGTATAACAAACATCCAACCCTAAACTAAATCCCATGCCTATTCCTACTGCACTAACGGTTCCACTTACCCCATTTGGACTACCTGTTACTTGACCACCTAATGTATTTGTAATAAATGCTACGTCTCCGCCAATTCCTCCACTCATTCCGTCTAAGTCATGTATATCACTATCAGTAATTACTCCAGTAATCATAGTGCCAGCCCCCGCGTAAGCACCTGGTCCTAAACGGCCACAGAAAGACTGATACGTGCAAGAATCACCTTGAAGATTAAATACTTTATATACGTTATATGACCCACCTGCGGCCACAAAATGAAATGCACCTCCAGCTCCACCACCTGCTACATTTGTTGAGCTATGTGGTGCAGGGTCTGGATAATGTTTACATACCCCATCATAAGTATTACAGTTCCAGAATAAGCCCTTTGCATCATACCTATTTGCAGGATTCCCTCCAACATACCCATAGGTATTCAATCCGCCCTGGAGTCCTATCGGATCGGAAGTGATATATCTACCTGTCTGCGGATCATAATATCGGAAGTAGTTATAATGTAACCCCGTCTCCCCATCATAATACTGCCCCGGGAACCGTAGATTAAACGTTACACGACTACCATTATTGTCCACATCCTCATTCACCGTCGCATTACCATACGGATCATAATCAGCAGACCAGACAACCGCACCCGTGTTATTGCTGAGTTTTTGTGGGGTGCCTAAGTGATCATTATGGATGTAATACAGCTGATTGTTATTAATCACCGCCAGTGGTTGGCCATTGAGATAGATATACTCATTCAGGGCGGTGTTACTGGTATCGTATTCGCCCAGTAGTTGTCCTGCCAGACTGTATTTATAATGAGTGTCTGTTTGGGGTGCAGTATTGTTGTTTGTTGTTATCAGGTTGTTCAGGCACACAAGGTCTAATACGTTGACGTTGTTATCCTGATTACAATCAGCGATGCCGGGTGCGGTGTTGATGCCCAGTATCTGATTCAGTATGGATAACCTGTCAGCGGCATTGATCAGGCCATCGTTATTGGCATCGCCTATCTGTCCGGGTTGTGGGGTCGGCGCACCGGCGGTGTTTTTAGTAATACGTTGTCCCAGTCCGTTGTATTGATAGGTGGTCACACCGTTATTGACATCAAGCAGGCGGTTATAGCTATTATAGGCTAGGGTCAGGTTTCTAATGCCGGTGGTGTTGCCATTGGCATCGAGTGTGACATTAATGCTGTTATAGGTGTTGATGCGGTTACTGTTTGGTGTGTAGGTAAAGCTGTCGGTTAACGATCCATCAGACAAGGTGGTTCGGTTGCCATTTCGGTCATAACCATAACCTTGGTTAAACAGTCCGGTCACGCTATCCAGGCGATCGAGTTCGTCGTAGGTGAACTGGCTGGTGGTATTGGTTTGGGTGTTGACGCGTGTTTGTAAGTTACCCACGGCATCATACTGATTGTAATCCAGTTGCAGTACACCCACGGTATTTTGTTGAGTAAGTCGATAGGCTTGATCAAGTGTCTGCGATAAGGTTTTGCCATTGCCATAGAGCAGGTTGTTAACCGGCCCAAAGGCGGTGTAGGCAATATTATTGGCGAGTATGATCTGTTGTCCGGATTGGTTCAGGCTAACCTGGTTGATCTGTCCGTTTGTATTATAGGTGTAGGTAACGATCGCACCCGATGGATAGGTCATGGTTTTGACCCTGCCAGCATTATCATAACTATAGGTCATGCCTTGATGGGAGGTGGTCTCACCAAAACCATTATAGCTATAACTGGTAGTGGACTGAGGGTTGGTCAGGTCACAGAGCTGCCCTGCCCCATTGGTGCAGGTATCATAAGTATAAGTCGTATCATCATTGATGCCGGGGGCATCGATGTTAGTGAGTCGGTTCAGTGCATCATAGCTGTAGGTAAATAACTGACCTTTGGCATCCGTTAGTGTTAAAACGTTACCGGCGGCATCATGGGTGTAGTTTTTATTACCTGTGTCGGGGCTGGTTTCAGTTAACAGGTTACCGAGGTCATCATAGACAAAAGTAGTTTGGCCTTGAACGGGATCGGTGACGCTGGTCAGTCTGTCTGAGACATCATATCCGTATTGTGTTAACACATTGGCGGTATCAGGGTTGGTTCCACCTGTGTCTTGTGTGACGTTGGAAAGTCTTTTTAGCTCATCGTAGCTATATTGAGTGGTTCTGCTCTTACCGTCTACCAGTGTATCGAGTGTGCCATCTGGCAGGAAATTATAGTCCAAGGATTCATTCAGCTGGGTACTTTTATCCAAACGATTATAGACATCAAAGGTTTGGGTGAGTGATTTTTGTAATACGTTGCTGATGTCGTATATAGATTCGTTAGTTTGGTTACCTTCTGTGTCGAGGGTGTATTTGATGTAATTACCCAGTCCATCGGTGATACGCGTTAATCGACGGGCATCATCGTAGTCAAGGGTGATGGTGGTGGCATCGGGCGTACCATCGGCGGTGGTGATGCTTTCTACTTCACCTGTGTCCAGGTAGGTCCAGCGGGTAACGCGATTCAGACTGCCGGCCGTTTCAGTTCGGGTTTCTAGGCGATCATTACCGGGGTAGTAGGCATTGGAAACGAACAAACCATTCTGGCGGATTTCAGATAAGACTTTACCCGTGGCGGTGTACTGGATATTGCCTCTGAGTAAGATACCAGTCGCGCCAGTGACAGATTGAAGTCGACCACGGTTGTTGCCTTGGGCAACATCGTTGGCGTAATAACTCAACGTGCTGATGTCATTCACGACGGTGTTCGGGCGCGGGCCATCGATTTGGGTGAGTTGTTTTAACGGGCCGTTGTATAACATGTCGATGGTACGGCTTACCGGTGTGCCAGCTGGGGTGAAGCCATCGATTTTTATCTGGGTGGCATTACCGAAGCTGTCGTAGGTGTAGCTAGTGGTTTTGCTGCCACTGGTGTAGACGGAGGGTTCGGTTTTGGTTAGTACCTTACTAAAGAAGCGGGAGTCGTAGGTGTAGTCGGTGCGACGAGCTTTAGGAGTGCCATCTGCCACTATCATAAAGCCGGAATTGCCATTGGAATCGTAATTGCCATAGGTGGTGGTTAGGCCATTTACGGTTTTGGATAACAGGTTATTGTTATTTGGATCGTAATTGTAGCTGGTGTTGCCGTTGCCGCAGGTGGTGCAGCCGGGGCCCGATATATCGGTCACCAGGGCAACACCTAATTGCGTAACGGTATTGTATGTGCTGTTGTTGCCGCGACTGTCCGTGACAATACGGCTACCGTCACTGTTGTATACAATGGATACGCCTTCAATGCGATCGGTTAGTACGCTTGTTTTAGGGCCATGATAACTTGAGATAGCATTACCATTAACATCGTATTCCCAATTGGCATAACGTTTACCTCGTTCATCTGTTATTCCAGTTAAGGCATTAGGATATAGAGGGTCCTCATAATGATACTGTTTTTTCGGATTATCAGTATCGATCAACGGCGTAGCATCGGGATACAGTACAAACTCAAGGTTATTTTTAGTATCGTATTGGTATTTCCAAACTCGGCCAATGTGATCTGACATTGTAACAATGCGACTAAATGCATCATAAGTGAAAGTAATAGTCTCACCAATATTATTATTAACCTGATACAGCTGTTCGTTCGCATTATATGTAAGCGTCTGCGAATTACCTCGCACGTCTGTAATTGATATCAATCTACCATTAACATCATATATCTCAATATTGTTATTTTCTGTATATTTCCAACCAACGTGAACTTGATTTACATCAAGCAATTTTTCAAATCTATAATAGTTATCACTATCTGTTACCCAGTCATTGTTTACACGTTGAAACTGTATTAACTTACCGTCATATCTTCTTACGGTTGCTGAATTCGAATTCAAACTCGATACCGATCGATGGTAGCTTGATCTCCATTTAGAACCTAAAGCATTAATTTCTGATGCCATACTACTGCTATAGAAGCGAATAAAAGAGAATGACGATGAAATAATATCGCTTTCTATTTGGTATTTATCACCGAAGGCAGGATTAATTGGATTGCCAAGTGGGCAGACTTTGGTATTTGCTATATTTTTATCTATTACGACATTACCATCAGCATAACAATAAGCACCTGTCTGAGTATAACCATCAGGACATTCATAACTTACGCCAAAAAAATCCACTTCCTGTGTATATTGATATACATCATATTCAATATAAAATGCACAAAGTGCTACCGGAATATCACCACTGGGCTCACCAAATCCACCAGTAAAATTAGCATCAAGTGCATTATCCTCATCATCAAATGCATCACAAAGTGCTGAGGCTGCCGTGTAGACGTTATCGAATTTAACAAATTCAAAAACACCCTTACTTACTTGTGCAAGTACCTCATATACTTTCTTGGTTGGTTCAACGGATATTTGCGCAGCGTAAAGATACCTTGGGGCGGTCAATTCCATCACAAGCAAAAGTATAGAAATTGAGACTACATGAGTTATACGAGCTACAGAAAAGTACATACACCACTCCCTAGGTAAAGATTATTTTCCATTATGATTTATTAATTTATTACTTAATGTTTTACAATGTTGGTACAACACCCAATAAGTTGTGCTCTTCATTCATCGTAGCATCTTCATACATTACAAAGATCGGCTGATCACTGACCAGATAAGAGCCCCCGGCAATTCTGTTACCCGATCCTGCCGCACCAAAGTAAGCCTTGCCATGAACTGTGCCGCTACAAGTTTGCTGTCCTTTTACCACTCCTTGACTGTCATACAAAGTCACAGATGTATTAAGTGTCGGGCAGACTATTGAGATGTATTGCGCATTGGTCGGAATACCAAAATGAGTTCCCAAATCTTGTGTACGCATGAATGCTGTTTGCTCATAACCATCTGAGTCGGCAGTTTGAATGGCTGCAATGGGTTGATCTGCAGT
>Ga0316206_1000802_pt1 | contig 35081 bp, 34 predicted proteins | sample 6monthpyrite_MG_FD_204942 | JGI IMG/M metagenome (GOLD analysis project Ga0316206, IMG submission 204942) | Microbial mat bacterial communities from mineral coupon in-situ incubated in ocean water Damariscotta River, Maine, United States -... | ecosystem: Environmental > Aquatic > Marine >...
TGAGTGTGGCCTTTCCTATTAAGATATTAAGTCGTTTACGTAATTTTAGTCCACGGGTTATTGAAATTATGACCTGGGGAGGGCTGCGAGGCGGCATTTCAATTGCTTTAGCATTATCTTTACCGCTGGGAAGTGAACGAGAAGTTATTCTAACGATTACTTATTTAGTTGTTGCTTTCTCAATACTGGTACAAGGCTTAACTGTCAGCCAGGTTGTTAAGGGTAATTTGTCACTGACTTAAATTGCATTGAGTTGTTTTGTTAAAATATACTTAATAATTAAGTCACGTACAGTTACTCAATTTCTTGACTGATAGCGGCATGACTTTCCATAGCAAGCTCACCTCTTTTTTGTTTATTATTAAAAATAGTATTGCAAAATGTTATTGTTGCTTCAGTTTTTGATTGACTCATTATTTTTATTAGAGTCAGGATAAAGTTATCATTTTCAATGTAAGCTGCCGTTGTATTAATATTTCCATTTTTAAGATAGCGTAATGCAATGGGTTGTATTGGTTTATTTGCATTAATGGCTGATTGGAAAAGGCTAGAGTAAAATTTTCCAACATCTCGGCCAATTGTTGTTGTACCCTCGGGAAAGATAACCAGTGATTTATTCTGATTGAGCGCCTGAGTAAGTAATGGTATGGTTTTATATAAAGAACGTTTATTATGTCGTTCTATAAAGAGTGTACCAACACTATTTGCTACAAAACCTATTATGGGCCAATAGCGTAATGTGGACTTAGATAAAAATGTAACGGGTGATGACGATGCTATAACCATTATATCCAAAAAAGAAATATGGTTGGCCACGGTCAAGGTGGTGGAATTAAAGGGTGAGCCTTTCTGGGTAATAGTTAAACCTAAAATACATGTAGCCTGCTTATGCCACCATTGAATAATATTTCTTCCTCTCTCTCCTTGAAACCAATGACGTTTAAATACAAGCAGTACGAAGCTACAAATTAATAAAGCCGTAATGATATGGATTGAAAAATGTGTACATCGATAGGTGGTACGTACTGCTTTATAAATCATTCCTATATTTTGACTCGATCAATTAAACTCTTTGAGTAACGGTGTATTACCTTACTGGCTTCTAATAGAACAAATACATCGGCAACACTAAACTCTGCATCTAGATAGGGTTCGCCACAGATTAGAGCGCCTTGCTTTAAATATGCTTTCAATAGTGTCGGTAAAATAACATCGTCTGCAAGAGGAAGCTCATAATCTAAACGTAGTGGAATATGTGGATAAGAACGTAGGCATTCTGGTGCATAATGATATTCATGAATATGTTTCATTACACTCGCTATATATTTGTCGCCATTTGATAAAGGAATACTGGCACAGCCAATGAGATAGTCAATATTATCATGAGAAGTTATATCTGCAATTGCACGCCATAATACAGCGAGCACAACACCTCGCCGATAGGCTGGATGAATACAAGTTCGACCAACTTCAATAAATTGAACGTCAGGATTTATAATGTTTGATAATTTAAATTCAGTTTCAGAATAGAATGAACCGACTTTTTCTCTACCTTCATTATTTAACAGGCGAGTCGTTGCAATGATGTCATTTGTTCTATTATCAAAAACAGCCAGGTGTTGGCAATAATTATCAAACCTATCTTTATCTAATTGATCCTTTCTTAACGATACTGACGCGCCAAGCTCTTTGGCAAAAATATTATAACGTAGTTTATAACATAAATTTTTTGTATAATTATCATCTGCAATAAGTACGGTGTACTTTTCTTGTTTCTCAAATAAATTAAAAACATCGTATGCTGGGGTTGCCATCTTATTTCTCCAAAATTCAAATTATGTTATGTACTATAGTTTTATGAGATGACGAAATAATGACGAATTGATTACATTTTAATTAAGAATCATTGGGTGAATATTTTGTTGTGATAATACGGAGAATGGTAAGAACAGATATAACTGATATATTAACGAGAACTTCAGCTGTACTGTATTGGCCATACCATAAGCTTATCAATTCACCAATAAGTACAACTAACGCAGCATCGAGAATAAAAGTGACCTTTACTCGTCCAAGTGTTAGATAAGACTGTAGCGTTCGTATAAGTTCCAGTGCCGCTAACATAATAACAACTTCTTTTATCATTTTTTCAGCAGCATGAGACCAGTCTGTGAGTACATGATTAGATAAGTCAATAAACAAATTGACGATACCTCCTGCAATCCAAAAGTATATACCCAGCATGAGAACACCAACTAAAAAACCTATTATTTTTGCATGCCATTCATAGTTTAATAAGAATGTGGAGTATTTTTTTTGTATAAACGACGGCTCAGAAGTTTTTTTTTCGTGTATTCCCATACGAATAATTATTTAAGCGTAAAAATATAAAATGCTTGACGACGTTATAAAACCAATAATAGCTCCCATAACGACATCGGATGGATAATGCAGTCCGAGAATCATTCGTGATGCAGCAATCAAAGCGGTAATAGGTAAAAGAATATAAAAAAAATCTGTATAGTAAAAACAAATAATATTTGTGAAACCTACAGCATGTAGTGTATGTCCTGATGGGAAGCTGTATTGATCAAGTGGTTGGGCTCCAAGCTTTATTTGGGTACATGCTATATAAGGTCTTAGTCTTGCAGTATTACTTTTAATTAATTTGTAGATGATTAAGCCAAAAACTCCAGATAATGCCATTTGTAAAACAATGGGAATAGCGGATTGACCATAATGGAATGTTAAAAAAATCATTAACGAATACCAGAAAATACCATCACCTAGACGTGATATTATAGAAAATAAAATTTTTATTATATTGTAGTGACTTGCGCGATTGAATAACTCGCATAATTTCACATCAACATTAAATACTTTTTCATACATAATAAGTTATCTCATAATCTTTAAGCGGCAATGGATTTAATTCTATGTTTTGATTGTATTATCTTATCTTTAAGATCGACCCAGTGAATAAGTTCTATATCACCTGAATCAGATTCTGTTAGCGCCGTGCAATGTTCAACCCAGTCACCAGTGTTAAAGTATCCAACATCATTGATAGTATAGAATCGAGGGTAATGAATATGACCACAAACGACACCGGAAACATCATGTTCTTTTGCTAAACTAATTAGTAGATGTTCGTAGGTGGATATATGTTTCATCGCATTTTTTAAATTTTTTTTAATAAAGCTGGCAAGCGACCAATACTTTAAACCAAGAATTTTTCTAAATCGGCCTAACTGTCTATTGATGAATAATATAAAATCATAACCAAGATCACCTGCCAAATGTAGCCATCGACCAACATGAGTATGCATGAGCGGATCAACCTGATCGCCATGTATAACAAGTAAATATTTATTATCAGCCGTTTTATGTTTTACATAATTATCAACTTGAATATTGCCAATACATTTACCAGAAAAAGCACGTAATGCATTATCATGATTCCCTGGTGTGTAAATAACTTTTGTTCCATTGTTAGCTTTTTGTTGAATCAGTCTTAATATTTTAGTGTGCTGTATTGGCCAATGAACATTTTTTTTCATTGCCCATAAATCTATAATATCACCAACAAGATATAAATATTCTGACTCAGTGTTAGTTAGAAAGTCTATAAGTGAATCAGCGTGGCAATATTTTGTGCCTAAGTGTGTATCAGATATAAATATGGTTCTGAATTTTAAGCTATTATCATCAGTTAAAGCATGCATTACATATCTCTGTATAAAGTCACTAATATTTATATTGAATTAGAGTACAAATATATGACAACTTAGTTTAATTAAGATGAATATTTTGTGACGCTTTCTTAGATTCGTCATAAAAGTGTTATTTATTTTTGATAAAATAATAAGCTCTAATAAATTTAATCTAACAGGTAATATATGAAGAAGGGTTATTCAATTGTCGATAAATTAACGCAACAAGAAGATATAAATTTTCTTTTAACGAACAGAATACCCAGACGTTATGTAACATTATTTATGGGCTGGTTTAGTCGTATTGAATTTACTCCCATTACTTTTATTTCATTGACGGTATGGAAATTATTTGCAAGGGATTTAAATCTTGAAGAAGCAAAGAAAAAAAGCTTTAAAAGCTTACATGATTGCTTTATTCGCGAAATAGATATAAATGCAAGGCCAATTAATCAAGATGGAAACATTATTGTTAGTCCATGTGATGCCATTATTGGTGCGTATGGAAAAATTAATGATGCAAAACTATTCCAGGCCAAAGGCTTTCCATATACATTAGATGATTTGCTTTGTGATGCTGAGCTTATAGAGCGCTATAGAAATGGTCATTATGTTACATTGCGTTTAAAGTCTACAATGTATCATCATTTTCATGCACCTTATAGTGGTAGCGTATCTGAAATAACCTATATTTCTGGAGATACATGGAATGTTAATCCCATTGCACTAAAAAGAATTGAGAAGTTATATTGCAAAAATGAACGCGCCATTATGGATATTTCATTGGATAACATAAATGCGTCAATTACCTTAGTTCCCGTCGCGGCTATACTTGTTGCGAGTATGCGCTTTAAGTTTCTCTCGGAAACGCTCGATCTAAAATATAAGGGACCAAATAAAATTTCTTGCGATGTATCTTTTGATAAAGGTGATGAACTTGGATATTTTCAACATGGTTCAACCATTATCGTATTCGCAAGTAATAACTTAGAATTCTCGTCTAATGTTAAGGAAAATAAAAGTATAAATATGGGAGAAGATTTATTTATAATTTAAATATGTCACTTGAATGACATATTTAAAAGCTATCATCCGAAGTAATTTATATTACACAAGGTGACACATCATGAATTTTTTAGATGAATTAAAAGAACAACGTTGGGATGACCATCGTTATTACCACCATAGCCGTATTAACCAATCGTTACATTTTTTTAGTGCAATATGTTTCTTAGTAGCTTATGTTTACCTTTTTATTAATCCTATTGTATCGGCCTTATTCGGTTGGATCTTAGCGATGGGTTTTCGCCAATCAGGACATTTCTTCTTTGAACCCCAAGAGTATGATGAGGTTAATCAAGTGTCACATGAATACAAAGAGGAGATTAAAGTTGGCTATAATCTAAAAAGAAAAATAGTGTTGCTTTCTATCTGGGTTTTAAGCCCATTAATTATTGTTGCCAAGCCTAATTTATTTGGATTGTTAACAGCTCATACTGACACTTATAGTTTTATCTATAACGTCAGTGTATTGTGGATTGGTGTCGGAGCATTTGGATTGGTATTTAGAACGCTGCATTTATTCATTATTAAAGGGGTTCAGTCGGGTTTAGTTTGGTTTACTAAAATTATTACTGATCCATACCATGATATAAAAATATACCATAAATCACCGTTATATTTATTCCGTGGTGAATTAATCGATCCTATGCACCATGCAATGAAAAGAAATTAAGTTTACTAAAGATATGGTGAATTTAATTCACCATATCTTTATTTCTTATTGAATAAACTCGCAATAAATTCAAATGCAATTTGGCGTTTTATAGATTTGTTTGAAAGTAAAGGGTTACTCCACCACCATCCATCTTGTTGCATATTTTCAGCTGCAGTAACTATTTTATCCATTACGGCGTTATAGTCAGATTCTGTATAGTCATGGCTCATGATGATTCTACCACTACCAACCCAGCTTATAGCAAGCCCTTGTGCACGTAGATAGAATTGTAACATCCAGTTATAACGGCTTGGAACGGTAAAAAGTATTGTCCACACAGATACCATATTAATAAATAGTAATGGCAATTCTTTATCTTTTAATTTTTTATTGAGTGATTGGACTCGTGAATTCCAAAAGAAATCAATATTCTTATAACTATCTTGTATCGAAGGGGCTGAAATTTTCTTAAGAAATGCATTCATTGTAGCCATAACCAATGGGTGTGAGTTAAACGTACCACGTGCAAAACAAACATCGGCGGGTCGATTATTCCTATAGCGTTTCATCAATTCGTGTTTCCCGCAAACAACACCAATAGGTAAACCACCACCTAAGGTTTTTCCATAGGTCACCATATCAGCCTGTACCGAAAAATACTCTTGAGCACCTTGATAAGCTAAACGAAAACCGACGAAAATTTCATCCATAATGAGCACAATACCTCGGTCAGTACAGACTTTACGCAGCTCATGTAACCATTTGGTATAGCTTTCTTTATTATAGTTGGCGTGTCGATCACTTGAAACTAACATTGCATCACTGGGGGGGTTATTATTTGGGTGCATTGCTTGAAGTGGATTTACAAGAACGCAGGCAATATCATTTCTGGTACGTAGTACTTTTAAGGTACTTTGGTCCATTTCTTTCAATGTGTAAATATCATCGTTATTACGTTGATTACCAATCCCTGGTTGAACGCCATCCCACCAACCATGATAAGCACCACAGAATCTAACTAGATGTGATTTTTTTGTATGATAACGTGCTAATCGAACTGCTTGCATTACCGCTTCCGTTCCAGACATATGATACGAAACTTCATCTAATCCAGAGATAGTCTTTAATATTTTAGTATTTTCTGAAATGACAGGATGGTATAAACCTAAAACGGGTCCCATGTTTTTTACAGTTTCGTGAGCTTGAGCTAAACATTCTTTATAAAACTCATATCCGAATACATTGACGCCATATGATCCAGTTAAATCATAATAAAGATTTCCATCGAGATCTTTAAGCTGCGTGCCATTTGATTCAGTCACAAAGCCGATAGTATTAATATTTTGTTTAACAAAATCACTGAACTGGAATGGGACGCGGTAAGAACGTGTAAATTCAATATCTGAAATATCGTTTTGTAAACCTTCTCCAAATTCAATCGTTTTAGGTGATAATGATTTAAAATGGTTAACTAAGTCATAAAACCCTGACTTGCGTTTACTTTCAATCTGACTTGGTGCACCATCAATTGAAAAAAACTTTTCCTCACCGATAGTATAAGCCGGAATAATCTTAGCAATGCGTCGTGACTGTTTCGAGTGCCCTGCAAGGGAAGGATGTTTTGCCTTAGATAATCGCAATCTAATTTGTATTTTACGAGCTAGATAAATTATTAATATAATAAAAACAGGGTAATATAAAGGATTCATTACAGTGCTAGACCTTCTGTTAAAGTAACTATGGAAGGGTATAGTGCATGTGAAATATTACAGTTGTATGAAATGGCTACTAGAAGAATGAATCCGATTTAATAAACTAAAGTTTTATAATTGAAAAATACTAAATTTAATAAAACTGTAATGCTAATTACATAAAACTATCAAAAACTCTGAATATACTTTTCCATAACTTAGGTAATTTATAAGCAGAGATAAACTATGATAGTGACTATTGTGACAGAGACATATTCTCCTGATGTAAATGGTGTTGCGATGACACTAGGGCGATTAACATCAGGTTTATCTGAAGCAGGACATTTGGTTCAATTAGTTTGTACCTCTTCAAAAAAAAGAACTCAATTAGACCTTCCAGATAATATTACTTATTACCCAGTATATGGGGTTCCTATCCCTCGATATAATGAGGCTAGATTCGGTTTGCCGTCACGCAATATATTAAAAGAGTTATGGAATAAGCGGCGACCAGATGTTATCTATGTTGCAACTGAAGGACCACTAGGTTGGTCTGCCATCAAGTTGGCCAATGAATTTTCTATTCCAACCATTAGTGGGTTTCATACAAACTTCCATTCCTATAGTAAACATTATGGTGTTGGCATTATTGAAAAAATTGTCGAACGATACCTTATTTCTTTGCACAATAAATCGGGTTTAACACTCACACCAACTAAACAACAAAAGGATAAACTCATTAAGATGGGTATAAAGAATGTATCCGTGCTAGGACGTGGTGTAGATGCAGCTTTATTTTCTCCACGAAAAAGGAGCCTTAGTTTACGAAAGAATTGGGGAGCCTGTTTTGACCATGAGCCCGTAATGCTTTACGTAGGTCGAATTGCGGCAGAAAAAAATTTAGAACTCGCAGTGAAAACATACCATGCAATGTATGAGAAAAATAATAAACTAAAATTCGTTTTAGTCGGGGACGGCCCGTTACGTAATAAATTGCAAATAGAGAACCCTAATTTCATTTTTGCTGGCGTGAAAACAGGTGAAGAGTTAGCGATGTACTATGCGTCAAGTGATGTTTTTATATTTCCTAGTATGTCAGAGACATTTGGTAATGTTGTTTTAGAAGCAATGGCGAGTGGTCTCGGTGTGATTGGCTATGATTATGCAGCGGCAAACATGCATATTAAGCATGGTATCAATGGCATGTTAGCTAATTTTGATGACGCATATGATTTTATTCAGAACGCTAGCGAATATATGAATAATGATGTTCTTTTAACAGGCGTGAAGCTGGCAGCAAGTGAACATGCATTAAAGCATCGTTGGTATGACGTTGTTAATGAATTTGAATCATTGTTATCTTTTTCTGCCTTTAAGGCTTTTAATAATTATATTCTTGATGAGGATTTATCAAATGTATTAGATATCACGAATTAAAAATATATTTTATATAAATAGAGGTGAGTAACTGCGAATGAGTAATATAACATTTTTTGGCGTTGGGTATGTTGGTTTGGTTCAAGCTGCGGTCCTGGCTGATGCAGGTCATAATGTTTGTTGTGTAGATATTGATGAAACTAAAATTGAAAACCTTAAACAAGGAATTATACCTATTTACAACCAAATCTAGTGACACTTGTAACGGATAACTATAATGATGGTAGATTAAGTTTCACAACAAACCTGGAAGACGGTGTTAGTTTTGGCGAGTTTCAATTTATTGCCGTTGGAACTCCACCTGATGAAGATGGATTTGCAATATGTATTAAGTGTTGCGACTTCAATTGCTAAATACTGACGAATGAAAAAATTGTTATAAATAAAAGTACTGTACCGATTGGTGCAGCTGACAAAGTGAAAAGTAGAATGCAAACCGTTCTTAATGAACGTGAAATGGATATCGGTTTTGATGTGGTTTTCAACCCGGAGTTTTTGAAAGAAGGTGCGGCGGTTAATGACTGCCAGAAGCCAGACCGAATTGTTATTGGTACAGTAATGATCTGGTTGCAGACAAAATGAAAGAACTATACGCACCCTTTAATCGAAACCACAATCGCATTATTATCATGGACGTACGAAGTGCTGAGCTAACGAAATATGCGGCTAATTGTATGCTAGCAACATAAATTAGTTTTATGAATGAAATAGCTAATTTGTCAGAGAAATTTGGAGCGGATATTGAAGCGGTACGCCAGGGGATTGGTTCAGATAATCGCATTGGATATCATTTTATATATCCAGGTTGTGGCTATGGTGGTTCATGTTTTCCTAAAGACATTAAGGCTTTAATTCAAGCTGCTGATGACGAAGATATTAATTGTGATTTGTTGAAAGCGGTAGAATCCGTTAACTATAAACAAAAACAAGTCTTATTTTCCAAAATTGTTAACCATTTTGGCTCTGACCTTAATGGTCTCACATTTGCGATATGGGGATTAAGTTTTAAACCTAATACTGATGATATGCGTGAAGCGCCTAGTCGCGTTGTAATGGAAGCGTTGTGGGAAGCAGGAGCAAAAGTACAAGCTTATGATCCCGAAGCTATGGATGAGTGTCAGAGAATTTTTGGATATCGGGAAGATTTGCGTTTAACCGGTACAAAAGAAGAAGCACTTAAGGGAGCGGATGCGCTAGTGTTAATAACAGAATGGCAACAGTTTAAAGCACCAGATAAAAGTTCTATTCAATCGTTGTTAAACCAGGCTGTTGTATTCGATGGACGTAATCAATATACACCCAATATTATGAAATCAAGCGGTATTGAATATTATAGTATTGGTCGTTGAGTGTTGTTTTTTTTGTCATAAATGTATCATCGGATAAACTTATTGTTGTCATAAAACATTATTAGACTCTAAAGGAAATTATAAACATACCTATCGGAGTACTAAATGAACAACCATTCAAGTAATTATAAGATTAAAGCCCTTATTATTGCAGTTGCTGCAACTTTGTCGGTTACAAGTGTCGACGCGAAAAGCAAAGAAGAGTATCAACAGAGAAAACATGCTGTATTTAAGCGTATTGCGACTTTTCCGGTATATTTAAATACCAATATCAATCTTGAGACAGTAGCAGAAATTGTTGCCGCTAGTGAAGATGGCAATACACTTATATATACTGATGGTAAAACAGAAAACCTGGGATTCGTTGATATATCAAATCCAGGAAAGCCTGTTCCTGCAGGTATAATTAATCTTGGTGGCGAACCTACGTCGGTTGCAGTCGCTGGTCAATACGCACTAACAGCGGTTAATACATCGCCTAGTTTTATTGCCCCCAGTGGTAACTTACAAGTAATCGATATATCTAGTCACTCATTAATTAAAAGTTTTGATTTAGGTGGACAGCCTGATTCAATCGCGGTTAGTTCTGATGGTCGTTATGCTGCTATTGTGATTGAAAATGAACGTGATGAAGATTTGGGTACAGGTGTACCGCCTCAAGCGCCTGCCGGATATCTTATTATTGTTGACATGCATGGTGCACCAGAAACATGGACACTGAGAAAGGTAAATCTTACTGGTTTAGCGGGAATGCGTTTTGCCAACGATCCTGAGCCAGAATACGTGGATATAAATAAGAACAATATCGCTGTTGTAACATTACAAGAAAATAATCATATTGTACTAGTTGATTTAAAAAGCGGCACTATCTCCAGTCATTTTAGTGCGGGCAGCGTTAATTTAAATAATATCGATACGGTTAAAGATAATCTTATTGAATTAAATACGAGTTTAACAAACGTGCCTCGTGAACCTGATGGTGTAAGTTGGATCTCTAATTCTCAATTTGTTACGGCGAATGAAGGTGACTTAGATGGAGGTAGTCGTGGTTTTACTGTATTTAATATTAAAGGTAATGTCGTTTTCGAATCAGGTAATAGTGTTGAGCATACAATCGTGCGTCACGGGCATTTTCCAGATAAACGGGCAGGCAAAAAAGGTAATGAACCTGAAAATGCTGAATATGCACAATTTGGTAAGAATAAGTTTTTGTTTATCGGCTCAGAACGTTCAAGTGTTGTTTTAGTTTATAAACTAAAGGGTAAACATAAAAAACCTAAATTAGTCCAGGTATTACCTACAGCAGTAAAACCAGAAGGTTTATTAGCCATTCCAAAACGTAATCTTTTTATTGCTGCAGGCGAAGAAGATTCACGTGATGATAAGATTCGTTCCGGTTTAAGCATTTATAAACTATCGAGAGAAGCTAACTATCCGTCAATTGTTTCAAAAAATATAAAAACTGATAAATTCTTGGAAAAAATGCCTATCCCATGGGGAGCGCTTTCTGGTTTAGCAATGGATAAAAATGATGATGATATAGCTTATACGGTTCAAGATAGTTTTTATAAAAAGAGTCGGATATTTAAGATGGATGTTGATCAAGTACCGGCAAAAATAACAAAACAAATAATATTAAAGGATTTAACGGGCAAGCTAACAGCAGTTGCACCATTTATGGTGAATAGTGATTTTACTGTTAACCTCGACCCTGAAGGTATTGAAACTGGTAACGATGGCAGTTTTTGGATTGCTTCTGAAGGTAAAGGAACGATTAGAAGTAGTTCAAAGCCATTTGAAACATTGAACTTACTGCTTAATGTTAGCAGTAAAGGTGTTATCAATAATGTTGTTACTTTGCCAACCAGCGTGAATAATCGCCAAGTCCGCTTTGGTTTTGAAGGCGTAACCTCTGTTGAGACTGATTCAGGTACCGTTCTTTATGTTGCGTTTCAACGTGAATGGACTGGTGATCCTAAAAACAATGTACGTATAGGTCGTTATGATATCAACACGAATGAGTGGCGTTTTTTCTATTATCCTATCGAAACACCTTTATCAGTTAATGGTGGTTGGGTTGGTTTATCAGATATAACATATTTAGGAAATGACGAGTTTTCTGTTATAGAACGTGATAACCAGGCTGGACCAGATGCTGCAATCAAACGTATTTATAAGTTTTCTATAAAAGGTCTAGATGCTAAAACTGATAATGGTTCTACACCTGTATTTCCTGTTGTTAGCAAAACGCTAGTTCGAGATCTTATGGATGATTTGCTTACAACAGGTGGTTTTGTTCTAGAGAAGATAGAAGGCTTAACGGTAACTGAAGATGGAACAGCACTTATTGTTAATGATAACGATGGTGTTGATGATTCTAATGGTGAAACACAATTATTAAAACTTAAGAATATATTTAAGTAGTAAGCTGTAATCGTAAGGGTAGAGTTGAGCTAGTTGTGCTTTCTCTACCCTTATTTATAATAGCGAAATGCTGACCTTACATATGAATTTATAAAGAATATTACAATTGTTAGATAAACTAGACTGGAATAAAAGCGACCGTCGAAATAATTTCACCTAATTGGTAACTAATGGATATTTGTAAACGAGTATATCCAGAGTTATTTATCATCAAATACAATTAGCCCATCTTTTGCTACAAATACATCAGTTGGCAGGCTGGTTATATTTTCATTTAACCAGATATCAAAATCGTGGCTAATATGTGTAATAACGGTACGTAATGGTATCAATTGTTTATGAATACCTAATGAATCATCCAGATTATTATGATTCGAATCATCAACGCTTGGAGCATGACTCGTATCAATAACAAGCAGATCAAGACTTTTATCTTTTAAGAATATAGCGGTTTTGGGTGGCAGACCTTTTGTATCAGTCAGGTAAGCAATGCGTTGGTTATTACATTCAAATAAATATCCAAATGTCACCTTTGAATGAATTAAAGGTAATGGAGTAATTTTCATACTGTCAATTGAAAAGGCTTCGAATTTTTTTTGAGTATTAAAATTCAGTATGCCTGGATTTTTATAAAGATCAGCGCAACCAGTGCTATCTGGCGGACAATAGACGGGAATATCATCTCCTTTACCCCACCTTAAATGAAACAAGCCTTGAACATGATCAGGATGGAAGTGGGTTAAAAATATTCCATCAATTTTTTGATCGGCAAACTTGTCTGTAATATCCATAGTTCCTGCATCAATTAAATATTTTTTATTATCGATTTCTAATAATGCACTTGTGGGACCTCTGCTGAACATCCTATTTTTTCTTGCTTTTTCACATAACAAGCAGTCACATCCAAACAAAGGAATGCCTGCAGCATTGCCAGTACCAAGAAGTGTTAAGCGCATTTATTATTAGGTATGTTTGTGATGACGTCTAATAAATGATCACCAGCGTGTTCAATAGAAGTATTATTCTCTATCGTGATTAGATTAGGGTGGCCCACGGAATGTTCTAATTTAATTGCTTGGGCAATACGTTTTTGTATTTCGTCGTAATTTTCTCGTCCACGAGAAAATAAGCGTTCACTTAATATTAATGGATCAACGCTAATCAACACCGGTATGATATTTGGATACTTATTTGCAGCCGTAAGAAGATATTCTCGTGATCCATTCATCACTACAGAAATATTTTTTGATAACCAACAGTTTATTTCTGTCCCAATTCCATAATACGTATTATGGCTAAACCAATCCATAACAAAATACTCTTTGTCTTTGTATTGGAGAAAGTCTTCTTTAGTTAGGGCAAAATGATTTTCACCGCCAGCATTTGATGGGCGCGTGACATAACGCCGCACAAATTCAATGGACGAATTATCTGAAAGGTGATTTTTTGCATAGTCAATAAGACTATCTTTGCCTGCACCTGAGCCGCCTATAATATAAAAAAGATTACCCATGATCGTAGCTAACACTATAAATAGAAATACCATTACACCAAACTTGACTGACTTGGGGTAAACCTGCTGGAGTATCAACAACGATCAGATCAGCCCGTTTACCTACAGAAATATCACCTCGATCGTCTAATCGTGCTGCTTTAGCTGGATTACTTGTCACGAGACGAACTGCAGCGGGTAAATCGAGATCTGATAAATCTGGTATTTTAAAAATGGCAACGATAAGCGATGCAGGAGAATAATCGGCACATAAACAATCGGCAACACCTTCATGAATTGCTTCGATTGCTTTCATTGACCCCGACTGACTCTTTCCACGTAAAATATTAGGTGCACCAAAGATCGTTGACATCCCAGATTTTTTCGCAGCCTGAGCGGCTTCCAATGTTATTGGAAACTCTGATATATCAGCCCCTATGTTATTCATAGTTTCAACGCGTTCTGTCGAATCATCATCGTGACTAGCAACTGAGATTCCTGCTGCATGAGCTGCTAATGCAAGTTCTTCCATGCGTAAGAAAGCACCTGATGCTGCTTCGAGCTTACGCTCAACGATTACATTAATTTCATCTGCTGTTTTTTTATAGGTATGTGTTAAATAATCTCGATAAGCGGCCATATCCTTAAACTGTCCCTGACCCGGTGTATGATCCATCATAGAAATTAGATGCATCGCATTATCTTCAATGAGTTGTTTTAATACTGGTGCGCCTGTTTCATCGGTAATTTCATATCGACAATGGACGCGGTTATCCACTAAACCATGGGGACGCCAATCATGTACCGCTCGTGCGATGTCTGCAGCAAAATCATTATTGCGAACCCCCAATTCTTCATGTGCAAAAGATAGGGCATGGTAAACCGTTGTTATGCCCGCCGCAGCATTACGCTTATCAGCTTGTGCACAAGCAAAATTTAGCGGGAAATGCACATTAGGGCGTGGTTCAACTTCCTTTTCTAAGGCATCACAATGTAAATCAATCATACCGGGCATTAACGTTTTTCCCTTTAAATCGATTACTTCATCTGCCTCAACGGTATCCGGGTTAATTGAGATTATTTTCCCATTACCTATGAGTAAAGAACCATTTTCAATAATTGAATCTTCTAAAACTATTCGCGCATTAGTTAAATACGTTTTCATTATGCAATCTCCTTTAATGTTTTTTCTATTTCGATAGGTGGTTGTAACTGCACAACATTATCAGCCATGCGTTCCACTAATTCTGGATGATGAAAAATGGCTAACATTGCTACGCCATCATCTTTTAGCGTGTCTATAAGCGTTATTATTTTTTCAGTTGTGTTTGGGTCAAGACTTGCTGTTGGCTCATCAAGCAATAACAAACGTGGTCTTGAAACCAAACCTCGTGCAAGATTAACTCGCTGTTTTTCACCACCAGAAAATGTTGCCGGTGATATTCCCCACAGGGCTTCTGGTAAATTCATCGCCGATAACATGTCACGAGCAAGATCGCGTGCCTGTATTTTATCCATACCACGCTGTACTAATGGCTGAGCAACAATATCTTCTGTCGCTTGACGTGGCAAAGCATGTAAAAACTGTGTAACAAAGCTAATTTCATTACGCCGTAACTCAAGCATCAGATGTTCATCTGCATGAGCAAGATCAACTTCAATATTATCTTTTGTACGGTATAGTAGTCGTCCACCACTAGGTAAATAAGTTCGATAGATACCTTTAAGTATGGTCGATTTTCCTGCACCTGTTGGTCCTGTCAAAGCGGTGAGTTGTCCAGGAAAAACGTCCAAATTCACATCATGTGATGAAGGAATGATCTTATTCTGCTCATGTAGTTCAAAATATTTACTGTAACCTTCAATACGTAATATGGGTTTTTCATTTATATTCATTACAATTCCTCCAACTTTTTATCAAAGTGCTGACGCGACGAGTCGTTGGGTGTAAGCATGTTGTGGATCTTCAAGTATCTGATCGGTTAATCCGGATTCAATAACTCGACCATATTTCATAACTAATGTTCGACCTGCTAACAAGCGAATAACACCAAGGTCATGTGTTACAACAATCATTGATGTTTGTTGTTCCTGTTGTATTTCTAAAATAAGGTCAAGAATGGCGGCTTGAACTGATAGATCAAGTCCCGTCGTCACTTCATCAAGAAATAATAATGGCGGGCTGGTTGCTAATGCTTTAGCTATCTGCACACGCTGCTGCATACCACCTGAGAAATTCTTAGGCAGCTCATCCATTCGCTCAGTCAGTACTTCTGTACGTGTCAATAAATTTATTGCACGTGAACGAATTTCTGAATAATTTTTTACCTCAGACATCAATAGTCGCTCTGCAATGTTACCGCCAGCTGAAATATCAAAATTAAGTCCAAGATGGGGGTTTTGATAAACCATCCCAAAGCGTTGGTTAGCTAACTGTCTTTGCTGGGCAGCATTAAGTTTAAAAAGGTCATATTTTTTGTCTTCATCAAAAAAAGTAGCATTTCCTGAACTTGGTTCCTGATCAAAATAAAGACATTTTACTGCCGTAGACTTACCTGAACCTGACTCGCCCATAATGCCAAGTATTTCACCTTTATATAAATCAAACGATACATCATGCGCTGCAATAACACTGCCGCATTGAGGGCAGATATTTGTATTGAATTCAGGACCTGTTAATTCAAAACAAGAGGAACACCCTTTTCCATATACCTTTGACAAATGACTAACTTCAAGCACCTTATCCATTCGCTACTTCCATCGTATTAACTTTATTAGAGATGCCTTTTATATCACTCATCGAAATATTCTTAGTCATTTGTTCATTGCACCAATCAGAGTCTGAACATTGATAAATTTTTTCGCTTGATTTTGAATCTACAAATTCGTCTAGAAAACTCGTAGTACAACCACATCGCTGACAATGGCGGCGTTGACCATTCTTATTCGTAAAATCTTCCACCCGGAAAGGAACATCCTCAAAAGCTAATGGTTCTGCTTTTGTATAAGGAGGAACGGCATATATTTTCTTCTCACGTCCTGCACCCAGTAATACAAGCGCAGGTGATTGATGTAATTTAGGTACATCCCATCGTGGAATTGGAGACGGATCAATAACATAATGATCATTAATCCGAGTTGGATATCTGTGTGAGATAGTAATTTCATCAAACTTAACGATATCTTCATAAAGTTTAACTAATAATCGTGAATAATCTGCTTCACCGTGGAGTGTTTTACGTTTGTTTTCAGATGCTTCAACAACGATTAAAGGATCAGGATAAGGAACTTGTAAAACGAGAAGCTGATCCTCACGTAAGTCTTTTTCTGGAATACGATGACGTGACTGAATAACATTAGCTTCATCTGTAATCGTTGTAGTGTTCACACCAGAACAGGTCATTTCGATAAAGCTTCGTAGATTAACAGCATTAACTGAATCGTCTGAACCTTGATCAATAACTTTTAATGTTTCACCTTTACCTAATAATGAAAGCGTTAGTTGCAAACCACCTGTTCCGAAACCACGGCCCATCGGCATTTCACGGCTCGAATATGGAACCTGATAGCCGGGTATGGCAACAGCTTTCAACATAGTGCGTCTTATTTCTTTCTTGGCGTATTCATCAAGAAAGCCGAAGTGTTTAGGAGCACTCATGTAATAGACTCCTTATTATTTTGCTTTTGTTGCGTTGCGCGCAAGCGATCCATATCTGACTGGAATGTAACGTAATGCGGCATTTTGTAATGCGTACAAAATCCCATCGAATCTATACCATCAACATGTAATAAAACAAATTCAGGATCTTCTGAAGGATTACTTGGCTCTTCATTCATGCCTTTTTGCAAAGCACGATCAAGTATGGCCATACTGATAGCTTTAACTTCGTTATGGCCGAAGCATGCACCATAGCCTAAGGTAAAGGTCGATTCTTCATCGTCTTCGTTTCCCTCATACATCGCAACTACTTCACATTCTGTCATCTCAACTTCACCAACTTCCGTTAGTTCACCAGTGATAGGATGAGGTAACAATACCGGTAAAAATCCTACGCGTAGTTCAGCGACTGTTGGATGTACATCGCCATAACCACGCATATTTGAATAGGCAATGGCTAATAATGATCCCTGTTCAGCACGTGTCATTGTTGCTAAGGCAGCTGATCGTGGAACAGGAAATATCAATGGTTCACGTGTAATATCAAAAGGTGTTTGTTCTTGTGAAGCATTATCTATTTCAGGCAATAATCCTTCTTGCTGTAGACTGTCCAATACTTTTGGAAAGGTATCAGGAATATCGTCAATATTTGTTTTTTCAAGCAATGCTTTTGTAACATCACGAAATCGTTCTTGTGATTCATTCAATAATTCCATACGCATCAAGCGCAATTGATAATCCGTCGTTGCCCCCAGCATTTGCCCACCGGGTATATCTTTAAATGCTGATGAGATACGACGTGTAACACGCATATTCTTTGTATCAAGCACAGGCGTTTCTACTAAGCGTGGTTGTGTTGATCTATATGCACGTAAAGCAAACGCCGCTTCTAAGGTATCTCCCTGAGCTTGTTTAATAGCAAGTGATGCAAGTTGTGGATGGTAAACTCCACCCTCAGAGATAACACGGCTATGTAAAAGACGTAATTGATTTTCTATAGTTTTAGAGTCTAATGGTTGTGTGTTATCACTTTGTCGAGTGCGTAAAAAATCACAAATTTCTTTAGTACCGTCAATAGCCTGACCACCACCCTTAATTGCAACGTATCCCATTACATCACCTCCACTTTAGTCGTGCGAGGTAAAGCCGCAACGTGTTGTTCATCAAGCAGTATCATGTCGACACCTAAAGGAAAAGCACAAACCCAGTCATCACGCTTTGACAACCACTCTGTATTAAGACCATCAACATTCAAAATTTCACTATCTTTTATGCCTGGGCCAGATAACTTTAATTTAAAATCTCCTTTACCAAGTTTATTTACTTTTACAATAAGAGTCGCAGACTGATCAGGCTCGGGTAATGTTCCCAGTTTTGGTAAGAAGCTTGGTAATTGTGATGCATCACATAAAACATAGTCAGCCTTATCTGCAGAAGTCGCTTTAGCTTGCAACATGGGCCAATCATCTGCACTCAATAAATTATAAGGATCGGAAAGCGTAACGTCAGCATCCAGTAACGTTGCTAATACACTCAGTGCAACATGCCCTTCGTTCGGTACTGCATGTAAAGCAAAACACCGACCAGGATAGGCCATTGCATCCAACAATAAGCGGAAATTGGATTGCTGAATATCAGCTTGCCAAACAGGATCAAGCTTGAGCATTGTCACCCCCTACATTATCAAGCAGCGAAAAGTCTACTTTGGTACGTGCTAACATCATTTTACGTTCGCGGTTAGTTCTTTCATTAATGGCAATACCTTGTTCCATCATGTTATAAATTTGCTTCCACCCGGGTAGTTTTGATGAAAGGATGGCATCGCATAATGCTAGTGCCTCAGCGACTTCAACACGGTCATCCATAACTTGCGCAGCACCTTCCGCTTTATGACCATCCGCTGTTGTTACTTCCAACCACGCAGTAGCAAGTGGAAATTCACCAAGATAAAAGGTTTCATTAAAAGCACTGTCTTTTAACTTCATCATCCCTAAACCAGATTGAGGTACTGACTTTGGCCGAAGCGTCCAGTCTTCTGATAATTTGGTTGTTAAAGCTAAAAGATTATTTGTTGGTAATGCTTTTAGGGCTCTTACCCATGCTGTACGTTGTATCATTATCTTGTTAGTCCTCTAGATGTCTAGATATGTTGAATGCCAAATTGATACATATAAATAGTAAATTCATTAAAGTGCATGCTTACGAAGTTTCTGAGAAATCACTTCAAGTAATATCACGGTGATAAATATAATCAGTAATATGGTCGCAACATGGTCATAATCAAATACATCCCAACGACCTTTAAGCTCCATACCAATACCACCCGCACCGACAATGCCTAACACTGTTGCGGTACGAATATTTCGCTCAAAGATATATTGCACATAAGCGATGCATGCAGGATAAACGTGTGGAAACACAGCGTAGCGAAGAACTTTAAATGCACTGGCGCCTGTACTTGATAGTGCAAGCTGAGGGCCAGGTGGAGCATTCTCGATTTCATCCGCAAAAAACTTACCTAAAACACCGCTAGTGTGAATCGCCAGAGCCAATACACCCGCAATTGGACCAAAGCCATACATAAGAACTAAAATCAATGCAACGATTAATTCAGGCAATGACCGATGAAAACTTAACCAGACACGAGTAAAAGAATAAACAAAACGATGAGGTGTATAATTTTTACTTGCAAGAATACCTAAAGGTAGTGAAATCATGATACAGATAATTGTTCCCCAAAACCCCATCTCGATGGTTTCCCACATTTTAATGGTAACTTTTTTCAGGTAACCAATTGGTTGTACAAGAAATTCAGTTGTTTCAACGGACCATGTATCAGTTAACGCATCATATTCCTTCTCTTCACCGCTTTCGATATACGAGAAAAGAGGAAGATCATTGCGATCAAATTCATCTAAACGATTAACGGGAATTCGTTCTGAAATTTGAATAGGAAAAGCTTTCCCTATAAAACGTACAGCACCATCGAGTACCTGTGATTCTCCAATGCCAACAACTGATAATGCCGCTTTTGACGTTTCAACGACAGCCGTATCAAGTTCTGTGTTATGTGCAGAAAATGAAAGAATAATAAATACAACAAAAAGTATCACAATATTTTTTGGTGTTACTGCACGATGTAGTTCCCACTCTCGCCAGTGTTTATCTTGCTTAATATGTGAACTCATGCCGCAACCTGTTCAATACTAACTGGCTGTTGATGTGCCAATGCATAAAGTTCGGCTTGTGTAACTTCATCTAATTTAGATGGATGGCCATCAAAAAATATTTCACCTTTACGAAGTGCGATAATTCGATCAGCAAATTCCAAGGCGTAATCAAGTTGATGTAATGTACAAATTACTGTTGCTCCACGTTGTTGAGCTGCAGCTTTTAAACTTTGCAATACACTACGACTCATAGCTGGATCAAGACTCGCAACAGGCTCGTCAGCTAAGACGACTTCAGGGTTTGAGATAAAGGCTCTTGCTATTGCAACACGCTGTTGTTGTCCACCGGATAAATCTGATGCACGTCGTAATAAATGTTTTTCTTCCATACCGACTTCATCTAGTAACTGACAAGCACGGCGTTGATCTTTAAAAGAAAATGATTTTAATAAACTTCGAAGTAAACCTACATTCGGTAATAAACCTGCAAGAACATTATGTAAAACAGATAAGCGTGGAACAAGATGTAATTGTTGATGAATCATACCAATGCGACGTTGAATATTTGATCTATTTTGTTTATTAAAAACAAGGTCGCCAATCTTAATGCTGCCACTACTTGGTTCAACTACGCCATTAACCATATTCATCAATGTAGATTTTCCTGCCCCAGATGGACCAAGTAATACACAAAACTCACCAGATTCAATATGTAATGACACATTATTTACCGCTTTAGTCCCATCATTGTAGACACGACTAACAGATTCAAAATTTAACATGGCGAGCTCCTTTATTGTTTAATAATGAGGAGATGGCTAATCCATCTCCTTAAACCATCTGCATCTATTAACTAACGCTTACCCGCTTTATCAATCATGCCGACTTTTACTTGTTTAGTAACAGCACCTAGCTTAGATAAAGCAGCAAAGATTTTCTTTTCATCAAAATTTGCATCATAACGATCAACTTTCTTACCACCATATCCGCGAATTTTACTTTTTGGAATCATAGTGTGAATTTCATTAAATGCTTTACGTAATTTAGCTTTGAGGTTTGAATCTAAATGTTTGTTCATTGCTAATGGTGGATTAGGGATTGGTTGAGACTTGGCTAATGGTTTAAATTTCTTTGCATCCATAACCCCTTTTTTTACCGCTTTTCCAAATGAATTATATGAAGCAGCGGCTGCATCAACACGACCTTCTGCTAACGCCGCTAATGAAGCTGAATGTGAACCTGCAATGATAACTTTTTTAAAGTCCTTAACAGGATCAATACCAGCCGCAATCAACATCGCAACAGGGAAATTAAATGATGAAGTAGAACTAGGGCTACCAAAAGCAATGCGTTTCCCTTTAAGATCTTTTAGTGATTTAATACCATTGCCTTTAGCAGTAAATATACCTGAGTAATAAACAGAATCACCTTTCTTCACATCAACAGCTAATAAATCAACACCACATTTTTCATTTGCTTCACCATATGAAGATGCACCATACCAGGCTACATCTGCCTGGTTATTACACATTCCTTCAACGACGGCTGCATAACTGCTGCCAGCTTTTAGATTGAAATGAATACCAAAATGCTTAGTAATACCATTAAATACCGGAGCATAGTCTTTTGTAATATCATCAGTACCTGTATCAGCTGGAACCATTAATACACGTAATGGGTGCTCTTTTGAGCCATCAGATAATTTGGCTGCTAAAACAGGTCCGGTTAACATTGCTGTAGTGATACCTACAGCGATTAAACTTTTAATTTTCATTGTTTTCTCCTATTAGATTCAATGAGTTAAGGATTGATAGAAAGTTGTGTGGCATCGCCACGAAATCGAGTGACAGCATATTCGACAGGTTCGCTGGACGTTATGTCCAAATTCAGACTTTTTACTCGTAATATTGTTGATTGCCTTGGCATATTTAAAAGACTGGCATCAACAGCATCGGGTAATATTGCACTTATTAAACTTTCTTCACGTTTCAAGTTAATACCATGATGGACTTTCAAGAAATCATGTAACGATCCATGGTCATAATTTGTAAGAACATCAGGAAATAATTTCAAAGGAAGAAAATGCGATATAATACAAAATGGTTTGGTTTCAACTGCACGAAGTGTTTCTATGAAAATAACTTTGTCGCCATGGATTAATTGCAATCGCGAAGCAATAGTACCTCTTGCTGGAATAACTTGTTTTCTAAGCACTCGACTTGTTGTGCTACGCCCTTGTGACTGCAATGTTTCAGTAAAACGAGTCGTACTGCCGATAGAATAATTAATCGTAGGTTCTAAAACAAAAACCCCTTTTCCATGACGTCGCTCTACTAAGCCATCCATAACAAGTTCGTCTATTGCGCGACGAAGCGTATGGCGGTTAACAGCAAAACGCATCGCTAACGCGTTTTCAGCAGGTAATGGCTCACCAGCTTTATACAGCTCTTGAATTTCATTCACTAATACATCGCGAATTTGGCGATATATCGGTAAATTTCCTTCGTTTCTTGTTACAAGATATACAGACATCTAGACAACTCCAATATGTTGATGAGTAGTCTAAAAAGATATTATGACGAAATGATGTTTTTTATGTTAAGTAATTATGACAATAGAATATCTTTAAGTCGGGATAGGGTAATAGAATATTAGTATTGAAGTTATTGTTAAATACCGGATAGGTCACTTCATATTTCTTTATTTGTCGTCGCATTCTTAGGGGGAATAATTTTTTGATACCAATAATTTAATGAATAATGGCTTGTATCTGAATGTAAACCATTTTTGGTATCATCGTTATAACCATAACTAATTAAAATGGCAGTCATCATGTTAATTAATAATATCTTTGTAATGCGATTCATGTGCAACTCTTAATGTCTAATTGTAAATACATATTGTAGGTTGTAAATGTTGCATAATGATGAATATTTAATTATTAACAATTATTTGTAGGGAAAGGACGGTTGAGGTTAATACTTTAACTTTTCGTAGATATTCGAAAAAATATAGCAGGAAATGGGAAAGTTTGTTTTAAGCCATTGTAACTAGCATAAGAACTAACTGTTGCTCTCCAAACAATTTATACAAATAAAAGCTAACGATAAAAAAAGACGTTAGATTAATATCTAACGCCTAAAGACAACGCTAAGAGGAATTTATTTTAATTATTTAATCGTGATGATTCTTTCGTGTAATTGCCCATGTTGCATCACCATCTTCAGCAGCAGAATGTTGAATATTTACATACAACGTTTTTGGATCGGTTGGACTAAAGTAAATACCTGTACCTTCAGCACCAGGATCCGTTAATGAACCAAACAACTTAACTCTCCTAGATGCACCAAATTTATTGGTTTTAGTTGAAGCAAACCAAATATCAGACGGCTTGTTATCTTCAATCATTATTAAGCGTCCATCAGGTGACTCAGCTAAGTTATCCACACTATCAAACCCTGTTTGATGGCCTTCTTCACCCGGCTTACCAATTTCAACCGATACATTCATGCCTGCTTTAACAAAGTTAGTTACCTTCATGTTGTTTAAGTCGATCGAGATAACACGTCCTTCGTAGTATTCTTTACCGTATTCATCACGAGAGCCTTCGGTTATAGCAATATAAAGCTTGTCGTTAATAATTTCTAAATCTTCAGGACGTTGATAGCTCGTACCACCAAAATCAGTACCCGATTCTCTTGCATGTGAGGCATCAATTGGTCCTACCCATTCTCCTTGCCCGGTATTATCACGTCGAGTATCGGCTGTAATACTAAGAACATATAAAGAACCTGAAGTGAGGTCGCCAAATGTATTCGGGATAAACTTATAAATACCACCACCACACGGTGTAGTCCCATCACAACCTGAAGTACGGCCTCGATGTTCATCTACAATATAAATATTACCTTCGCTATCGATGTCGATACCTTCATGTGCTAATCGGCCAACCTCTGGACGATCGATAACATCTAATGCCTTCATTGGGTTACTTGGATCAAGAATGATTTCGAAAAATCGACCGCCAGTCGTTTCTTCTGCAAATACAAGTGTTCCCCAAGGTGTCCAACGGATACCGTCAAGTGCATTCCAGCTAACATCTTGTACAAGAATTTTTGTTTCGCCTGTTTTTAAATCGACAACCGAAATAGCGCCACCTTCAGGTACATTACGAACTTCATGGGTGCGGTACATGTAACGGCCAGCATTTCGACCCGTTTCGTTAACCGTGTTCATGTCATGCCAGTCGTCGCGACCCGCATCATAAATATTTAAAGCCGTTTCATCCGATACCACCTTTTGTGTAAAACCTTTTGGAAGTTTCCATGGTGCAGCTGGATCCCAGTCAGCACTATTGGCTGATAGGGTTAAAGGTTTAAAATTAAAATGGCCTTTGTGTTTACCTTTATCAGCGATGACAGCTGTTGAGCAGCCCATCGCTAAGGTGATTGAGCAGATTGCTAGTGTTTTTGAAATCATAATAAATGCTCCCATAGTTAAGTTATTTAAATAATTAAGCTCGAATGCATATTTGCAATCACAACTTAATTTAACTATGTGACGTAGTGATGACTTTAATATGACAAGATAATGACTCATTGTTGTTAAGTACCTTTTATAAAGAAATTATCAGTAATAATATTAACTAAGCGTACAGTATTTAATTTATTGACTATACTTTTAAAATGGTTAAAGCAAAAATTAAAATATGTTAGCTTCATTGTTCCGCGGTTTGTGGTTAGTTTGGAGCTGGGTTGAACTAGCTATATTAACCTTATTCTTATTTGCAATTTCGTGGTTACCGAAACGTTATATTAGTTCTTTTTATCATAAATTAACGCGTGTATGGTGTCGATTTTTGGTTCGTGCCCTTGGTGTGAAGTTATACCTACATGAAAAAAATATTAACCCCTTGCCTAAACAATATATTCTGATAGCAAATCATCCTTCTGCGCTTGAAGATTTTGCCATTCCGACTTTATTTAACGTATACCCACTTGCGAAACAGGGTGTTCGAGATTGGTTTTTGATTGGCCGCATTAGTTATGCGGCAGATACCATTTATGTCAAACGCGACAATTCAGAGTCACGTCGTGCGGCTGTAGATCAAATGATTGATGCATTAAATCAAGGCAAAAATATCGCGTTGTTCCCTGAAGGTGGCTGCAAAGGTCGACGAATATTTGAACAATTTCAATATGGCGCATTTGATATGTCATTAAAAACGGGTATTTCAATTTTGCCAGTTTTTTTACATTATGAAGCACAAGATACTTTTGAGTGGCGGGAACCCTATACACTCGTTGGGATGTTCTGGCGCATTATGCAGTCAAAGAATAATCGGGTGAATTACTATCAGTACGACGCGATCAATCCTACTGATTTTAAAGATAAGGCAAGTTACTCAGAGTTTGTGCATAAACTTTATCTACAATGGCAAGCTCATTATTTAGAATAATATTTCTAAGCTTCATAGCGGCCGTATAAGTAAAAATGGATGTACTTATGTAGTCCATTTAGTGATTCCTAATAAATTTTAGATATAGATAGATTCTTAACTTGATCTAGCTCAATATAATATTTCACTCAAACGATACAATGATGCTGTTGGGTATTTCTACAAGTTAGAAATATGAGGTGTGGCATATTTGCCGCGATGTGCCTCAGAATAATGACATTAAAAATAATAATTCAAATAGATAAATTCTGAGAACGCTATATTATTTTTTCACACGTAGGTGGAAGGGCATTATATTCGGGAGATACTATGAAAAATTGGATAATAAAAAAATATACTCAGGGTCTTACAGTGATTGCATTATGGGGATTAATTATTGTGTTTAACATTATTGGTATACCCAATAAGCAATCATCCGAATCATTTAATCAAAAAGATCATGCGGCAGATATTGCTCTGTATTCTTCAGAATACAGCATAGAGACGAAATGATGCTGTTACATAAATTTATATAATATGAAGAGCAATGAATATTCTGGAGCCGTTATTCCTGATTTTATTCATGCCATGCTCAATCCGGAATTTTACGATCATTCTGTTAGTGTTTGCGAACTGATTGAAACGCATATTTCGTGGGTAATTCTTACGGGTGAGTTTGTTTATAAAATTAAAAAACCCGTTGATTTTGGTTTCTTGAATTTTTCAACATTAGCTAAACGAAAGTTTTATTGTGAAGAAGAGTTTCGGTTAAATCGGCGTTTAGCCGCAGAGTTATACCTTGAAGTCATCCACCTATCAGGAACATCGGCTACACCGATATTAAACGGCTCAGATGAACCATTTGAGTATGCCGTAAAAATGCGACAGTTCCCGCAAGAAATGCAGTTTGATCATGTGTTACAGAGGGATGAATTGCAGCCAAGTATGATTGATTCGATTGCCCGTTTAATTTCGGGCTTTCATCAAAGGGTTGATGTTGCGGGTAACGATTCTGATTTTGGTGATCCGGAGCATGTCCTGGCGCCTATCGAAGAAAATTTTGTACAAATTTGCGAAAAAGTAAGAGATTTAAAAACACTTAGGTTATTAGCTGTATTGTATCGATGGAGTCTCGATAGTTTTGAGCAATTAGAAACGATTTTAGAACAGCGTAAACAACAAGGTTTTATTCGTGAGTGTCATGGTGATTTACATTTGAGAAATATTGCCTGGTATAAAGATAAGTCACTTGCGTTTGATTGCCTTGAGTTTAATGACAATTTTCGTTGGATTGATGTGATAAACGAAATTGCTTTCTTAGTGATGGATTTGCATGATCATAATCAGCCCGAATTAGCACAGCGATTCTTAAATCAATACCTAGAATTAACTGGTGACTATCAAGGTTGCCTGCTTCTACGTTTTTATTTGATTTACCGCGCCATAGTGCGTGCAAAAGTTGCGGCTATACGACTTGGTCAATTGAATGAGCAGCCACAGGAAAAAGAAAAGGTAGAACAAGAGTTTCTAAACTATCTTGAATTGGCATCGAGCTATAAAATTAATAAAACACCTTATATTATTATTACGCGCGGTATGTCGGCTTCAGGTAAAAGTACTTTATCGCAACCGTTACTTGAAAAGTTGTCTGCTATCCGGGTTCGTTCCGATGTAGAACGAAAGCGTTTATTTAATATTAAAGCAAGCAAAGCAGCTCATGCAGAAACTGGCAAAGGTATTTATTCTGCAGATGCAACGCGAGCTACTTATACTAAGTTATATGAACTTGCCGGTCTTGTTATTGATTCAGGTTTTCCGGTTATTATCGATGCGACGTTTTCCAAAAGCCATCAACGGCAATTATTCAAACAATTAGCGGTTGAAAAACAAGTTGGTTTTATTATTCTGGAATTTAGAGCGAGCAATGAGGCATTGCGGAAAAGGATACAAAGCCGAACAAATGATGTGTCGGATGCTGATTTAACCGTCTTAGAAAATCAGATTAAAAACTGGCAGCCTATTGAATCTGATGAGCAACATGCGCTAATTACGGTGGAGACAGAGACGACATTTAATGTCGAAAATGTGGTTACTCAAATAGAAGAAACGTTAAATCGGTCTAAATTTGAGCCCGAAATGGAAAGTTAAAGATATATATCAATAAGTTAGAAAAAACCTATATAAGCAAGAAATAATATTTGCTTTTCTTAATGAGAATCATTATCATTTGCATTAAGTGGCGTATGTCAGTCTTAAATTATTCACTATTTATAGGTGTAGCATGAAAAACAGTTCATTAAATTTTTCAGTTTTAGCAAAAATGTTCTTCCTCCTTGTTGCCTCAGTCTCTAGTCTTGCAGTGAGTCAAAGTGCAGTTGCGGCAAAGTCTGATGCTCTAGTTATTTATTCAGGCCGTAGTGATAAGTTCGTTAAACCCGTTGTTGAAGCATTTACCAAAGCGACTGGAATTAAAGCGATTATTCATGCCGGCAGTTCGACTTCGCTTTTGAATAAACTAAAGTTAGAAAAGAGTAAGACAGATGCGGATGTCTATATTAGTAACGATGCGGGCAATTTACAGCGTGGTAATAAAGCGGGTTTATTTTCACCCGTCACTAATAATATTGCGGCAGTTATCAAACCAGAATTTCGAGGGCAGGACAACAATTGGTTAGGTTTATCAGCTCGGGCGCGTGTACTAGTTGTTAACACTAAGTCAAAAGATATCGATTTTATTGACTCAGTTTTTGATTTAGCTGATCCACGCTTGAAAGGTAAAATTGGTATTACGCATAGCAGTAACGAAAGCTACATTGCCGGTACCACAGTTTATATGTTGTCGGCAGGGAAAGATAAAACACGTGATTGGTTGAAAGGTATGAAAGCCAATAGTAAAGGACGCGTTTATAACAAGCACAGCAAAATTGTTAAAGCTGTTGCAAAAGGTAAAAAATCGGTTGGGTTAGTTAACCATTATTATATTTACCGTCACTTAAATAAAAACCCGAACGCACCTATACGTATGGTTATCCCAGATCAAAAATCAGATAAAGGGGATGCAATGGGTATTGCTTGGAATGTTGCCGGTGCTGCAATTACCAAGCATAGTAAAAATAAAGATATCGCAATGAAATTCATGGCTTTTGTCAGTTCACCAGAAGGGCAAAAGATATTTGCAGAAGTTAATCGCGAGTATCCAACACGAACTGACGTTGCTGTTGTACCTATGTTACCAAAAGCCAATAGCTTTAAAGTTGCACCAGTATCTATGTACAAGTTAGGTGAAGAGCGTAACGCAACAATCGATTTAATTGAATCGGTGGGCATGCCATAAAAACGTCATTCCCGCGTAGGCGGGAATCAAGTAGCTTTGATAAAATCGCTATATTGCATAGATTCCCGCCTACGCGGGAATGACGGCTTAATAGGAAAGTTAAATTAAAATAAAATATGTCGTTAGTAGTTCAATATAAAAATTTTACAGAATCTTCTTTTGCGCAACGTTTAACAATGCGTAGCGGTCTTGCACCTGCAGTTGTTGCACTTGCCGCTATCCCGTTGGTCTTTGTTGTTATCAGTAGTGGTCAGCTTTCAATGAAAGGTTGGCTATCATTATGGACGCAACGCTTACCTGAGTTACTCTGGAATACTCTATCTTTATCCGTTTTGGTTGCGATTGGTTGTTTTATACTCGGTGTTTCTGCTGCATTTTGGATTAGTCGACGAGATTTTATCGGCCGTAAATTATCTATTTGGTTAATGGTTTTGCCGTTAACGGTTCCTACCTATGTATTCGCGCATATTTATACTAGCTTGTTAGAAGACGAAGGTTGGATAGGTCAACTCTGGCATTTTATTTTTGGTGCCGAAAGTATTCCGCCAGAACTTTATAATATTTTTGGTGTAACCTTTGTTTTATCACTTGCGGGTTTTTCATATGTATTTTTATTGGTGCGTGGCGCATTGTCGCGTTCTCAACGTGAGTTTGAGGAAGTCGCACGTTTACATGGTTTGAATGCAATGCAGGTTTTTTGGCGAGTTAGCCTGCCTTTATTACGTCCTGCCATTGCTGCAGGTTTAGCGTTGGTAGTGTTACATACATTGTCGGACTTTGGTGCGGTAAGCATGTTGCGCTATCAAACATTTACGTTAAGCATTTATATGCAAATGAACGGTCGTGATAGTTATGAAGCTGCAGCAGGTTTAAGTTTAGTATTGGTTTTTTTAAGTTTAACTTTTTTAGTTCTTGAGCGTTTTTTTAGAAATCGCCAGCGTTATTATGGAACAGGTAAAACGGGTCGCGTTGAATTAAAACGCGCAACACGAATTGAAACCATTGCCATTTGGTTTTGGTTGGGGCTTATTTCCATTTTTTCTTTTTTATTGCCGCTAGCATGGATGTTATCGTGGAGCTGGCAAGCACTGGTTGATGGTCTTATTACCAATGTTTTTTGGGGTTACGTCGGTAACTCATTATTTATAAGTATTGCTGCAGCCACCATTACGGTTATTATTGGCTTACCGGTTGCGTTATATCATGCACGCAAACGTAATGTGTTAAGTCAATTTTACTTACATGTTTCAAGCGTGGGGTTTGTTTTACCCGGCCCCGTTATTGCGTTAGGGATACTCGCTTTTGTTCTTGCCATAATGCCTAATATATACGGCGGATTTGTTGTTTTATTATTAGCGATGACGATTCGTTTTTTACCGCTAGCCATTCAAGCAGAGGAGTCAGCAGCTCAACAATTAACACCATCAATTGAACAAGCCGGTCGTAGCCTAGGCGCAACTGCATGGCAAAATCTTCATCGCGTGACTTTACCTATTATTAAAAGCGGAATGATGAGCGCGTGGGTTTTAGTGTTTATTGATACCCTAAAAGAATTACCGGCAACATTTTTATTACGTCCAACGGGGTTTGACACGTTGCCGGTTAGAATTTGGATCGAAGCAAGTGAAGAAATGCTCGAGCTTGCAGCACCGTCGGCTCTATTTCTGGTGATAGGCACATTACCTATTTTGTGGTTCTTGATGCGAGGGGAGTCAACTGAGAATTAAAATTTAAGTAAGTCCTTTTAGGAAGACTATTCATAAAATATCGTAGAAAAATATCTTCAACTCACTTCTATTTAGTTAAATCAATTAGTACTATCTCTAATATTCCATTACCCCTACATTTTATGGTATAACTTTATGCTCAGTTTTTAACCGTAAACATTATGATTTAATTATATTCTAAAGTACCTGTTCAATAGAGTAATTAAGTCTAAATGTAAAATATGCATACAGCTCTAAAGTATGACTGTTTATGTTAATGGGGAGTATGCCGTTTAGATGAAATTTCCAAAGTCGCTCGAAGTAATGATTCAAGCCGTTGTTGAATCCACTGGTATTACCCAGGAAGAAAACAAGCACCGTCAAGATTACCTCAATCTAACAGAACACGATGCTGCTCAGTTGAATACTCTGCAAGAATTATTACATAAATCTAAAGATCTTCTAATGAGCGCCTTTTATAAAAATCTTCTGGATTTTCCGGAAACGCGAGAGTTTCTGAAAGATGAAGATAAGATTGCTAAGTTAAAGGCTCAACAATGGCGTTATCTTTCAGCACTTACCTCAGGTAAGTATGATTGGGACTATGTACTCGATCGTTTGCGGGTTGGGATTGTGCATCAGCAGATTGGTCTTGAGCCTAAATGGTATATTGGCTCATACAGTAACTACCTGTGTGCCGTTATTGATCAAATTCACAAAGAAACAAAGCTAAACGACACTCAGCTAACTGACGCGATAAAAGCGTTGCTGAAGATTATTTTTCTTGATATTGGTCTAGTGCTGGATACTTATTTTGACGCTGATCACAGCGAAATGAAAAAATTAAAAGAATTTGCCGAAAATATCGTTTGTAACGTTCCCGCTGGTTTAGTTGTGCTGAACGAGCATATGTGTGTGATATCGACCAATCGTTTTGTCGAACAATTTACGAATGAATCTCATCATGACTTAAAAGGTAGAGATATTGAATCGGTGTTACCTGCAATGGGGTTGCGCCATCGTATTGCAGAAGTAATGTCTAATGGTATTCCACAACAAGGGATTGTCTTTGAGCGTTCAGATGAACAGGGAGGACTGGAGCATTTTGAAATCACTATTACTCTGATGAGTAATACGGAACAGGAACAAAGTAAGCATACTGTGAATTCAGTGATGGTAGTTATTGAGGATCTGAGTGAACAAGAGCAATTAAGATTACAAACACAAGAAGCTGATATGCGTGTACGCGTTATCATGGATAATGTTGCGGAGGGGATTATAACAATAAATAAGGTTGGGGAAGTTGAATCATTTAATTCGGCAGCTGAACATTTATTTGGTTATTCGGCGGGTGAAGTTATAGGTAATAATGTCAAAATGTTGATGCCTGATCCTTATCACAGCAAGCACGATGGATACTTGCAACAGTATCTAGTTACTAATAAACGACAGTGTCTTGGTATGGGATATAGGGAAGTTGAGGGTCGCAAGAAAGACGGAAGTACTTTTGCTATGGAGTTGTCGATTAGTGATGTGAAAATTGGGGAACAGCAGATTTTTGTTGGTATGGTTAAAGATATAACCCTACGTAAAGAACAACAAGCAACAACGGCGAAGTTATCAAGTGCACTGGAGCAAACGGCTGACTCGATAATGATCGTCGATGGAACCGGTATTATCGAATACGTAAATGCCGGTTTTGAACAGACGACCGGGTTTGCTCGTGAGGAAGCGATAGGGTTATCACCTAATATTTTAAAATCTGGTTTGCAGGATGATAGTTTTTATAAAAATTTATGGGGAACCATTCTGTCAGGCAATGTGTTTCGTGAAGTGTTAGTTAATCGACGTAAGGATGGAGAGATCTATTACGAAGAAAAAACGATATCCCCATTACTCGATGACAGCGGTAGTATCATTCATTTCGTTTCATCAGGTAAAGATATTACCGAGCGCATGCAAACTCAAGAACGTCTGCAATATCTCGTGCATCATGATGTTTTAACTGATTTACCTAATCGACTGTTATTTCTTGAAAGACTTTCACAGGCTATTACTCAAAGTCGACGTTCGGGTAAAGCCGTGGTATTAATGTTTTTGGATCTGGATCGTTTTAAGGTTATTAACGATACCCTCGGACATCAGATGGGCGACCAATTATTAAAGAAACTTGGGCAGCGTTTGCGTAAAACAATTCGTGATGAGGACACAGTTGCACGTTTATCAGGTGATGAATTTGCTGTGCTATTACGCGACGTCAAGGAATCTGATGAGGCCGCTCTTATTGCCAGACATTTATTAGAACAAGTATCCAAACCGTTTACCATAGAGGGCCGTGAACTATTTTTAACAACGAGTATTGGTATTAGTGTTTTTCCTGATAATGGTTTCGATCCAGCCGTCATGTTAAAGAACGCAGATGTCGCTATGTATAATGCAAAAACTGCAGGGCGAAATACTTACAAATTTTATAATAAGAAGATGAATGAACTGGCTGATGAGTGGTTAACACTGGAAAATGATCTACGCAGAGCCTTACAAAGAGAAGAGTTTTGTTTGCACTATCAGCCCCAAGTATTAAACACTAATCGTCAAGTGGTGGGTGTTGAAGCATTATTGAGATGGCAACATCCAGAACGAGGTTTGTTAACGCCAGAAACATTTATTTCTTTATTGGAAGATACTGGTTTAATCGTACCTGTTGGTGATTGGGTCTTGAATAAAGCTTGCGAACAGTTACGCAACTGGCATGAAGATGGCATTAATATGCCACAGGTTGCAGTCAATATTGCACCAAGACAATTAATGGACCAAAAGTTTACTGAAAAGGTACTGAAAATTCTGGCTGTGAATCAATTACAACCAACATCGCTGGAGCTTGAGATTACTGAAAGCACTTTAATGGAAAACACAGAGCAGGCTGTTAAGACTTTACAAGATTTACATACAACAGGAGTAAGTATTGCCATGGATGATTTTGGTACAGGGTATTCATCTCTACGCTATCTCAGGGAGTTTCCATTACGTACACTCAAGATAGATCGCGCCTTTGTTAACAGCTTACCTTATAGCGAGGATGATTGTAATTTGGCGTTGGCTATTATTACGATGGGGCATGGTATGAAGCTTAAAGTTATCGCCGAAGGAGTAGAAACCGAGGAGCAATACAATTTCCTAAAAGAACTCGGCTGCGACCTGACACAGGGGTTTTATTTCTCACGGCCTTTAGTTGAGGAACAGGTTGCAAATTTTATAACAAAGAGTGAATAGAGCGACTTGTTAAAGTTTAAGCTATGACTTTATCAACTTCAGGCTTTGTAAGAACTATCATTGAGCTGAGCTGATTAGACCCTGCACAATCCATATTTTTAATAAACTGGCAGCGTGCATTGGTACTTCTTCTTCTTTCATTATTGTCGTTAGTTCACCACATACCTCGTCAAAATCTTTACCTGACCTTAATGCATCGAAGGCAACTTGTTCGTCGATATTCATTGAACGAAAACGGGTTACAAAATTTTCACGCCAAATTAACCAATGGCTATTCTTATCCTGTTGAGCGGTTATTTCTGTTGGTTCGTCATCGGTTAGCGCAACCCACATTTCAGGGCTATTCCATTCAAGCTTTAAGCGTTGCACCGAAGAGTGGAGGGTAAAAGTGAGTTCCGGCCAAGATTCAGGGGGAATAACGGCCATATCTTGTTCGGTAAACACGCTATCATCGGCAGCATCGAAAGTTTGTCCAAGTGACCACTCAAATAAACTTAACTCGGCAAGCCATGCCATTTCAGTATCTAATATATTATTTTTAATTAGGTCTTTAATGTATTGCGGCATATCTCGGCCAAACTCACGCAAGCTAAAATAATGTGAAGGATGGGTTTCTATATAACCTGTACTGAGTTGATTGAAATAATCGTCACCGACTGCCATAAGCATCGCCGGGAAATCAT
>Ga0316206_1000803_pt1 | contig 35031 bp, 24 predicted proteins | sample 6monthpyrite_MG_FD_204942 | JGI IMG/M metagenome (GOLD analysis project Ga0316206, IMG submission 204942) | Microbial mat bacterial communities from mineral coupon in-situ incubated in ocean water Damariscotta River, Maine, United States -... | ecosystem: Environmental > Aquatic > Marine >...
ATACCATCGTTGTCCGTATCAAGCGACTCGTTTACATCCAGCGGGAAGGCATCCAGTGGATCAATCACCCCATCATTATCATCATCTGCATCTGCATTGTTACCGATACCATCATTGTCGGTATCAAGCGACTCGCTGGCATTCAGCGGGAAAGCATCCAGTGGGTCAATCACGCCATCGTTGTCATCATCCGCATCTGAATTGTTGCCGATACCATCGTTGTCCGTATCAAGCGATTCGTTTACATCCAGCGGGAAGGCATCCAGTGGATCAATCACCCCATCATTATCATCATCTGCATCTGCATTGTTACCGATACCATCATTGTCGGTATCAAGCGATTCGCTGGCATTCAGCGGGAAAGCATCCAGTGGGTCAATGACACCATCATTGTCATCATCCGCATCTGCATTATTGCCGATACCATCGTTGTCCGTATCAAGCGATTCACTGGCATTCAGCGGGAAGGCATCCAGTGGATCAATGACACCATCATTGTCATCATCCGCATCCAGGTTATTAGCAATACCATCACCATCGGTGTCTACTAAAAACACAGCCGTGATCGTTGCAGTGCTTATAATATTTAGTTGGCAATATTCTGAAGTGGAGTCGTTGCAGCTAGAGCCTGACCAATGATCAAAAACCCAGGCAGCATTAGCAATCGCTTCAAAAACCACCGTGTCCCCAAGATCTTGTATAGTTTCACAGTAGTTTATGCAGTCGATGGTCATGCTTTCGCTGGAAACCCTGCCTTCACCAGATACTGCAACATTGATTTGTACCGGAACATCGGTGATGGTGACAACATGTGTATCAGAGCGATTTATTCCTTCATAAGTATAACTCGCTGTAATGGTGACTGATTGATTACCATTTACTAAACTGGTACTCAGATATCCATTTTGAGAGCCGATGGTTGCGTAGGGGGAGTTTTCATTCCAGTTAGCATTATTAGTAACCGTGCTGGTGGAGCCGTTGCTCCAGTTGGCTCGGGCAATATATTGTCCGTTGCTACTTTCATTGACAGAAGTGGGACCATTAATTGTTAAACTGGAAAGGCTGATTGGTGGGGGCTGGCCAATATCGCCATCGTGAACGGCTAATGCATAGAATGTAAAGTTCTTAGGGTATCCCGTCTGCACCCCATTTTTATAATCGAAATCCCATGCGCAGTTTACTGTGCAGGAAGGGAACACAGATCCACTTACAGCCTCTGTTGCAGACCAGTAGTTAGAGCGTTGTAAATTATCAAAAAACAGAGCCGGGTTCAGACCAAATATTGCGTAGTTATTGGGTATATCGGGCACACCTTCCAGTTCAGCATAAAACAGATGCCCCATTTCACTACCTGAGCAATCGTACAGATAAGGGCCTCTAATTGATTCCCGTTCTACGCAGCTTGGATCTGGGTCTAATGTGGTTGGTAGTCGCCAATTCGTGAAGCCTGCATAACTTAATTGCTGAGCCCATGCCAGTGCGGCAGACCATGACATTCTTCCGTCTGCATCATAACCAGACGTCATCGCATAGTTGGCATCCGCCAGCCAGGTAATATCCAGATCGGTGTCATAGATAAGGCCACTACCTCGGTCGATTAATGTTGCATGGGTAGTTGCTGTAAAAATCAATGACACGAAATAGATATAAATTGCAATTTTATTTGCTTTAGTCATATCAATACTCTTTCTTATAACTCCAACAACACGAGTATCTTATTTATCCATAAGCGCTCTTACATTCTAACGCCTGCAGTGTAGATGACGTTGATATTCATCAACATGTGATTTATCTATAGTGATAAAAAGTATGTTTTTAAAAAAATTTAAGCGTAGCTTTTGTGAAATAGATAAAATGTATTATTAACTATTTATTGGCTTTATCGGTGCTGGCTAAATAACAATCCCATTGAAACTTTCTAGATTATGGAGATTGAAATGCATCAATAGTCGCTGGGTAACGTAAAGATTTAGGGTTGGTGAATTAAAGGGGTGAAGTGATTCATTGAAAAAGCTTACATTAAGGATTTATTTTTCACGATAAAGATGATTTTTTATAAATTTATATGACGTATGTGATGTTTATATATATCAATTCTGTGTTTCATAAAGGCATAAAGTTGCTTGATGACAATGGTTTATCTACGGTCTTTATACTGTAAATTCATGTTGACATATGTCAATCGTATTTCGTTTAGTCAGTCAGAGATGGGATATAAAAGCGTAATGTGTCGTAGACTTTAGCTATGCGTAATTAATGAGTTGTAGTTCTAAGCGCAGTGTTCTTTATTCTTCCACGGTAATGGTTTTAATAAAATAAAGTACAAATGAATACCTAATGGATAGCGATGAAATGAAATCCGCAAGTGAAATGAAACCCGCAATCGTACTTTCCGGGCATACAATGGCACTAGGTGTTGTACGTGCGCTTGGAAAAATGGGGGTGCCTGTCATAATGGTGCATTATGATGAGAAGGATATGGGGCATGTTTCTAAATACATCAAACATAGCATTATGTCGCCGCATCCTGAGAAAGAAGAAACTCAATTTGTTGATTTGTTAATGGAATGTGCAGAGCGTTTCGAAGGTGGCGTTTTATTTCCGGTATCTGATGAAACCGTCGTCGCTGTGGCGCGGCATAAAGACCGGTTAAAAAAACATTATTTAATTGCATGTCCAGAATGGGATATTGTGAGCCAATACATAGATAAAAAATACACCTATACATTAGCCGATAAAAATGGTGTTCCGGCGCCAAAAACAATTGTTCCTCAAACGGTAGAAGATGTAGAGAAATACAGTCGTGAAGTAGATTTTCCATGTTTGGTAAAACCCAGCCAAAGTCATCTCTTTTATGCACACTTTAAGCGAAAAATGTTTCCTGTGGATAATGCTGAGCAGATGCTTTCTATTTATCAGCAAGCGACAGCAGCAGGTCTTGAAGTTATGCTGCAGGAAATAATTCCAGGTGATGATGCGGAAGTGGTTAACTACAATGCTTATTTCTGGGATGGTCAACCCCTGGTCGAGTTTACATCACAGCACATCAGAAATGCGCCTCCATGGTGGGGGTCACCGCGTGTGGCACTGAGTAAGTCAATTCCTGAAGTCATTGAACCGGGTCGAAAAATTTTGCGGGCAATGGGTTTTTATGGTTACGCCTGTACCGAGTTCAAAAAAGATACTCGAGACGGTATTTATAAGCTCATGGAAGTTAATGGTCGGCATAATCTGTCTACGTTGCTAGCGGTGAATTGTGGCATCAATTTTCCATGGCTACAGTACAAACATCTAGTTGATAATGAGCCTCCAACAAGTCTTGATTTTAAAACCGGAATTTACTGGGTAGATATTACAAGAGATGTGGGTTATAGCTTAATGAATTTGAAACAGGAGAAGTATTCTCTTAAGCAATATTTACGTCCGTATTTTAAACCACATGTGTTTGCTATTTTTGATTTACAGGATATCAGGCCATTTATAAGAAGGTGTTTGTTTTTGTTTAAACAGGGCGTGTATCAAATATTTGGATATTTCAAGCCAGGCAAGGGGATGTGATTGACGCAATATAGTTGACAGGCAGGAAATATGAAAATTAATGCGTCGGTGTTATGTTAGCGATGTGGTTAGTTTTTTGTGTGATGGGTAGAGTAATTAAATGATAAAAGATTAGTAGCTTTTCGGGGAGTAAAGTGATGACAAACAGTGTATGGATCTCTTGTAATGTCTGTGGCGCGGATGCTTTTAGTGAGCTGTCTGAAGTAGATGGCTGGCATATAGGACAATGCAAAAAGTGCTCAATGATTTATTTAAATCCGATGCCGTTTTTTGAGCCATCGACGGAGTTCTCCGAGATGTCGCTGGATTTTCAGTACACACGGTTTCAGCATGAAATTACACAGCAGGTACTCGAACACGATAGAAAACAGCTTCATCAACAAGTTAAACTAATATCGCGATTTGTTGGGCATGACTTACCACCGGGTAAATTTCTGGATATCGGTTGTGGTTCAGGCTCATCAGTGCGAGCGGCAGAAGATTGCGGGTGGGAAGCGGTTGGTGTTGATATAGATACTAAATTAATAGAGCTGGGTCGGGAGAAATTAAAAGTCGATATTCGTAATACCCCATTGCTGGAAAGTGGCTTTGAAGCTAATCAGTTTAATTTTATCAGGCTTCGAGATGTTATAGAGCATTTACCAAATCCCTATGATTCACTGCTTGAAGTTAAACGTCTATTAGTGCCGGGAGGCTTCGCAATGATCGCCACGCCAAATGAAGATGCACTTCCAACCCAGTTACGTTTACTTATGGGAGGCAAGCGCAAGACTGTCGCAACTGTGGCACCCCCACATCATGTTCATGGCTTTACGCCAAAAACGCTGAAGCACATTCTAGACAGGGTTGGTCTATCCGTGTATCAGCTTAAAACTACAACGCCTGTTGATCCGCTATATGTTACTGCGAGGAATATGCAATCTGCAGAAAGTAAGTTACATGTATTTATCTGGACTCTGGCCAGTATAATGGGTAGAGGTAGTATGCTGGTTAGCTGGGTTAGAAAAGAGAAAGAAACTTAAAAATACCATGATTGACTGTTTAATATTTTAAGCTGCAAATGAGAAAGGAATATGAATTGCTGTATACCAAAACCGCTGGATTTGAGTTTCAGAAGTTATGCAGAATTTTTGATATCTCAAGGTGATACAGTGATAACTCTGGGAGGCGTGTCCTGGATGAAATATCACGGGGCTTTAATCTCTGCAGCTGCAATGCCCGTATATACTGATTTCACATATGATGAAGCGACACAGCTCCTTAAGAAAACGGGGGCTTTGTTTGTGCGCTATGAAACAGAAGCTGTGAACTCGCCAACGGACTGGTGGGCGATCGTTTGTCGGCATTATGATTTTAAGCATGTTTCTGCTAATACACGGTCAAAAATTCGTCGAGGAACTCAGCGTCTTGAAATAAAACAGGTCAGCCCTGAATGGCTAAGCCAACAAGGTTATGAGTGCCATGTCAGGTGTTATCAACGATATAAACACGCTAAGCCTAAAAGTAGGCAGGCGTTTAATGCATTTATAAAAAGTTTGCGCGGACAATCAATCTTCGATATTTGGGCCTGTACGAAGAATGAAGAACTGCTGGGGTATATTATTTGCCTGGTAGAAGGTAATGGTGTTTTTATGCATACAATTGATATAACGCCTGCAGCACTTCGTGAATATGCAAGCTATGCAATGATTCATCGCATACTTGAGTGTTATGTGAATGAAAATGGCCTGGCAGTTTCTAATGGTAGCCGCTCAATCTCGCATGAAACTAATATGCAGGAATTTTTGTGTAAGCTGGGGTTTAAACGTGAATACGCCGAACTGCATGTTGTTTATCGCCCACATATAAAATTACTGGTTAATTTGCTTTACCCATTTAGACGATTTTTAGAGATTTTTAACACCATTCCAGTTTTTCATAAAGTGTCATCTGTTCTTTTTCAAGAACAGATTGTCCGCAATCAGAAACTTGGTGAATCAGGTTCATGAATAACTGGCAACAGTTTTGTAAGCGAAGCTTTGATATATGCCTGGCATTGATTGGTTTAATTTTATTCTCATGGTTGATTCTTATTTGCTGGTTAATATCAACGATAGATACAAAACACAATGGTTTCTATACTCAGAAACGAGTCGGTAAAAATTCTAAAATTTTCAAGATTATAAAGATTAGAACAATGCGATCAGTTAAAGGTGTTACCTCAGACTTTACAATACGTGGTGATCCAAGGGTGACCCAATTTGGCGCGGTTTTACGAAAATTTAAGCTTGATGAGTTACCCCAATTGTTTAATGTTCTGATGGGGAAAATGAGTTTTGTTGGTCCCCGTCCTGATGTTGTTGGCTTTGCGGATAAGCTGCAAGGTGATGACCGTATTATTCTCTCATTGCGTCCGGGTATAACCGGGCCGGCGACTTTGTTTTTTCGAAATGAAGAAGAGCTTTTGGCTGCATGTGAGGACCCAGAGCGGTTTAATCGTGAGATTGTTTTCGAAACCAAGATTAAAATAAATCGTCAATATATACGTGAGTATAGTTTTTTTAAAGATATGATGTATGTCGTGGCGACTTTGGTTCCTGGTTTTAGAAAGAAACTAATGTCTGAAATTGAATCTTTGACAGAACGACAAGTTCTGGATTTAAACAATGCTCATAAGTAATTTATTGTTGTGTAATATAGTGTAAAGTTTCAATTATGATAAAGATCAATATAAATATTTTTATGCTTATAAGGCGGCTTGACTCGAGGTAGGCTAGTCATATGATTTGGGTTTTGGGTTTATATGCACGGGAGTGATATTGTGGTGAAAGAGGTAAAAAATTTAGGTTCTTCATATATGAGTCTTACCTTGTTTTTAAAAAACATATTTGATGTGGTTGTAGGTGTTTTTTTATTGCTGTTAATTATTCCCATATTGGTTTTTATTGCAGTAGTGATAAAACTTGACTCAAGTGGCCCCGTGTTTTTCAAACAACAGCGCGTAGGTATTAAAGGAAAGCCTTTCTCTATTTATAAGTTTCGTACGATGATCGTTAATGCAGTAAATATTGGGGCAGGACTGAATATTGTAGATAATGACCCACGTATAACGGCAGTCGGAAAAATTTTACGTGACTGGAGTCTGGATGAGTTACCACAAATTATAAATATAGTTAAAGGTGAAATGAGTTTTATAGGCCCACGGCCAACATTGCAATATCAGGTTGATAACTATACAGACCATCAACGAAAACGTTTAAATATGAAGCCAGGCGTTACCGGCTGGGCTCAAATTAATGGGCGTAACAATATTTCCTGGGAGGAGCGTATTGAATTAGATGTTTGGTATGTCGATAACTGGTCCCTTTGGCTAGATATGAAAATTGTATTGAAAACACCTACAGTAGTATTGAATAAAGATAACGTCTACAGTAATACGGGTGTAAGTTATGATTTTAAAGGAACGGAAAGCGACAAGAATAAATTGCATTAAATATTAATAATTGTGAAATAAAGCAATTAGATTAAAGCAGGATTCAGGTATGGAAAAGTTATGGATGTACGGTGCAGGCGGTCATGCCCGTGTTATATATGAAATAATAAAAACATGCACTAACTTTAGCGTGGTTGGTTTTATGGATGACAACAAACAAAGATCGGGTGAAAATTTTCTGGGTTATAAACTCATAACAGACATGTCGAAATTTGAAAATCTGAACAGTGAATTAAATATACGTAGAATTTTTATTTCAGTTGGTGAAAATGCAACAAGAGAGGCAATTGCAAAAAAAATGCTGAATTTTGAATTCCCAATAATTATACATTCTAATGCTATTGTAGGTGATGATGTAAAGATAGGGGCTGGAACCGTGATTATGCCAGGCGTGGTGATAGAGCCTGGAGCCGTTATTGGAGAACATTGCATTATAAATAACGGTGCTATAGTAGGTCATAGTAGTCGTATTGGTGCTTTTTGTCATATAAGTGGTAATGCGGTTGTTAGTGGTGAAGTTATTGTGGGTGAAAGTACACTTGTTGCTATTGGCTCATGTATAACACCCAGGGTAAATATAGGTAAACAATGTTTAATTGGTGCAGGCTCAGTTGTTTCAAGAGATATTCCTGATGGTGCGAAGATGGTGGGTAATCCTGCAAGAAATATGTCTCATTTTCATTAGATTTATGTGGCTTGTATTTATAAACAGTGGATATTATGTCGAAAAAAATATGCTTGATAACAGGTGCAACCTCTGGAATTGGCAGGGAAACTGCTCTGGCTCTAGCACGACAAGGTGCGCAGGTTATTATTGTTGGGCGTAATGAAAAAAAATGTATTAGAACTGTAAATGATATCATAAAAATTTCAGCTAACCCGGAGATTGAGTTTATATGTGCTGATCTTTCGAGCTTAAGGCAAGTGCGTGAAGTGGCTCAAAATATGACAAAACGATATGAGTGTTTAGATGTGTTGATAAATAATGCAGGGGGTTATTTTATCACACGTCAGCAAAGTGTCGATGGTTACGAAATGAATTTGGCGCTGAATTATCTGAGCCCTTTTTTACTGACTCTGTTACTTGTTGATATGCTTAAAACCAGTGATCAGGGGCGCATTATAAATGTTTCCTCCCAGGCACATGACAGGGGGAAGATTAATTTTTCTGATTTTCAGCAATTGCATAATTTTACTGGGCTTGATGCCTATGCACAATCTAAGCTTGCAATCATATTATTTACCTATGAATTGGCTCGAAAATTACAGGGTAGCAATGTAACGGTAAATGCATTACACCCGGGTCTTGTAGCAAGTAATTTTGGCAAGAATAATGGTTTGATCAGATTTTATGTTAGGCGGTTATTGAAAAGAAATGAGATCACACCTGAGGAAGGTGCGAAAACCAGTATTTATCTTGCCAGTTCAACTGCACTTGAGCAGTGTAGCGGCGGATATTATATGAATGAGAGTTTAGTTGATTCTTCATCTGCATCTTATGATCAGTCTGTGGCTAGTCAGTTATGGCGTATTACTAAAGCGCTTGTTGAAGTATGAGTTACTGACAATATATTTAAATCAAATCCAGGCTATTGCATCTCATCAAGATAATAACAGGCATAAATTGCCTAACCCAAACGGGTGGCAGAGTAACATTAGGGACTTGTGAAATACTCGAATTATGCAGGGCGCATGTCTAAATGAATTTTGTTTGAATCAGTATCAATCAGATTATTAAGACATTATTTGTAGTATAGAAAAATGATTTTTTATTCTCTGTATTCACATTATAAATAATAAATTTTTTTAAATCTAGCTAGTTTGTTGATCCTTATCATTACAAGATTTTAATCGCTACTCTACAGTGAAACATATCGTTGTGATTTTTGTTGGTGTAAGGTTTTTTGTATCTCAGTGAGTACAGTATTTTTATCTCCTACATGAATAACTTTATAATGACTTTTTCTGTAACCCACTTCGTTTATAGAATATATAAAGTATAAGAATTAAATGATAAATAAATATCTATAGTGAGAAGCTGTTATGCATGGATGGCCGTATTACTCAGAAAATCAAATTGCTACCGTGGCTGAGGTTCTTCGTTCTGGAAAGGTAAATTACTGGACTGGGGAAGAAGGCCGTAAATTCGAAAAAGAGTTCGCAGAATACTGCCATACAAAGTATGCGGTGGCTGTGGCTAATGGAACTGTTGCGCTGGAACTGGCGCTGCGTGTTCTTGATATTGGCCCTGGGGATGATGTCGTCGTGCCATCCAGCACTTTTGTTGCTACTGCCAGTGCTGTTGCTCTGTGCGGGGCTCGACCTGTGTTTGCAGATGTCGATCCAGATTCGCAGAATATAACAGTCGATACCATACTGCCGGTTTTATCCCCGCATACAAAAGCCATTATTACGGTGCACCTGGCGGGCTGGCCCTGTGAGATGGATCCTATACTTGAACTGGCTGCTACGCATAATCTTAAAGTTATAGAGGATTGTGCACAGGCACATGGTGCTACCTATAAAGGAAGGCCCGTCGGTTCTTTAGGGGATGCTGCTGCATTTTCATTTTGTCAGGACAAGATCATTAGCACCGGTGGTGAAGGTGGCATGTTGGTGACCAATAATCATAAAGTCTGGGAAAAGGCCTGGTCATTTAAAGATCATGGTAAGTCTTTTGCTGCGGTACATAGTCAGCATCATCTACCTGGATTTCGCTGGTTACATGATTCACTTGGCACAAATTTACGTATGACAGAAATGCAGTCGGCAATTGGTCGACTACAGCTGAAGAAATTACCGGAATGGCATTCACGCAGAAATCAAATTGCAGCTAGATTAACACGCTGTTTTGAGAATATTCCTGCGCTCAGAGTTGTTAAACCACCTGTGCATATGGAGCATGCTTATTATAAATATGATGTTTTTGTCAAATCTGAGGCGTTGAATATGGAGTGGAACCGTGATCGTATTATGGGGGCTATCAATGCTGAGGGTATTCCCTGCTTTACCGGTTCCTGTGCAGAAGTTTATCTTGAAAAAGCATTTGAATCTGATCACTTAAGACCTGCAAACAGATTGCCTGTTGCAAGTAAACTGGGTAAGACTGAGTTGTCATTTCTGGTTCACCCTACTTTGTTAGATGATGAAGTAGAAACAACCTGTAAAGTCGTTGAGAGTGTTCTGATGGATGTTGTCAGAAAAAAAACAGCATCGGCGTGAATATTATAGTCATATAAAAATAGTGATGTGGTGGTAGTGGACAGAAATATCATTATAGATTTCTCTGAGATGCTCTGGCTTTATTACAACAGAATTAGATGGATTTACAGTTAATAATTAAGTAATTTTTTTTATTAGATGAATTTTAAGGAGGTTAATAAGCGAGTAAGCAGGCTTAAAAATATACAGGGAAAAATGAATTGAAGGAAAGTGAAATGAAAACAAATAATACAAAGCCTCCCTCCATTAAGAGAAAACTGCCGTTTATTATGGCATTAGATGGAATACTTCTTCCTTTATCTCTGTGGGTCGCATTTGCGCTCCGCTTTAGTAGTTGGTGGCCAAATGAAATTCATGAGCACTGGTGGATGTTTTTAGTCGCACCACTCGTGGCAATGCCTGTTTTTGTTCATAACGGTTTATATCGAGCTGTACTTATTTATATTAGTTCCCGGGCGTTCTTTGCTATTGTTAAGGCAGTGAGCTTACAGGTTGTGATATTGCTTGGGCTTGTTCTGGCGATGGGGCATCAGGATGTCACTATCACTGTATTTGTCATCTACTGGCTAGTTGCATTGACCATGGTCGGTGGTAGTCGAGCTATTATTCGAGCAGGATTACAATGGTACACAAGAAACAAAAACGCATCTATTGATGTCGCTATTTATGGCGCAGGTGAGGCTGGAGCTGAGCTGGCTGAAGCCTTGCAGGCCGGGCATGAGTTTACACCTATTGCATTTATCGATGATAAGCACGAGTTACAGGGTACAGAAATTCGTGGCCTGAAAGTGTATTCTACGCTGGAATTAAAGGCACTCATCAAAAACTGTGGTGTGAATCAGGTGTTAATGGCTATTCCTTCTGCCCAGCGCGTTCGGCGTCAACAGGTTATTGATTATCTGGAAAAGTTACCATTGCACGTCAGAACTGTGCCATCACTTATGGATATTGTCTCTGGTCGTTCCAGGGTGTCAGATTTACGTGAAGTAGGCATTGAAGATATTCTGGGGCGGGAGCCCATTCCGCCAGATGAGCATTTGTTGTCCACCTGTATTACCGGTAAATCCGTTATGGTAACCGGTGCTGGGGGATCAATTGGTTCTGAACTGTGTCGGCAGATTATTAACCAGCAGCCCTCACGTATTGTATTATTTGATCACTGTGAGTATGCGCTTTACTGCATTGAGCAGGAGTTGAGAGAGTACTGTAAAGATAACTGTGTCGTATTACTTGATAATCAGATTATTCCAATTCTGGGAACGGTCAGTAATCAGCACAAAGTTGAGCATGTGATAAAAACCTACGGGGTACAGACTCTGTATCATGCGGCGGCCTACAAACATGTGCCGATGGTTGAATACAATCCGATTGAAGGCGTAAAAAATAATATTTTTGGTACTTTTTATACGGCAAGCGCCGCATTAAATACGAATGTTGAAACATTTATTCTGATATCCACTGACAAAGCAGTTCGTCCTACGAATGTAATGGGGGCGACCAAACGGTTGGCGGAACTTGTTGTGCAGGCTTTGGCCAGGCAGCTCGATAGCACTAAATTCAGCATGGTGCGTTTCGGCAATGTTCTTGGCTCTTCCGGTTCAGTGGTTCCCCTGTTCAGACGGCAAATTCAGGCGGGTGGGCCAATTACGCTAACCCATCCTGATATCACACGTTATTTCATGACAATACCGGAAGCGGCACAACTGGTAATACAGGCAGGTTCCATGGGGCATGGAGGGGGACATGGCGGCGATGTGTTTGTGCTTGATATGGGAGAACCGGTGCGTATTCAGGACATGGCTCGTCACATGGTTTCCCTGTATGGCCTGAGAGTGCGAGATGAGAATAACCCGGACGGCGATATCAGAATTGAAACAACCCAGTTACGCCCGGGAGAGAAACTTTATGAAGAGCTTCTGCTGGGCGAAAACGTCACGGGAACCAAACATCCACGTATTATGCGAGCTCAGGAAGCTGAGCTACCCTGGGATCAATTGAAAACTATTTTGCACAACCTTGAAACGATTTGCAAAAATGATGACAGTGATGCACTGTTAAATTATCTGGAGGAGGTTGTAGATGGGTATTCTGCCCAATGCGATATCCTGGACCCGGTGTGGATTGCAACTCATCAGACAGATAAAAGACAGCATGCTTTAACATTAGTAAAATGAGTGTTAGTTGTAATGTAGCTGTAAATGTACGTTTCTGATGTGTCTGACAATGCAGGGGAGTGGGGCTATTCAGCAGGCAACCTCTCTAATCAACCTGTGAATGTTAAATCACAGGAAAAAATAAGCCTGATGATTGACCCGCTAAAGTAAGCTGTATTAGTTCAAATGTAAACTTACATATTTCAAAACGGATCTAGACCTAATCTGACAATTCAGCCTGGAAGTTAGTGTCTCAAAAACACCACAGAGCGGAAATTAAGCCTCCCCCTTAGTAAAAGGGAATGCAGATATATTTAATATCTATCAGCTTAATCGTAAAAATCGATTAAGTTACTGAGGGGGATTTAAAATCATTAAGTTGTTTTACTCTGATGTAAGAAGGGTGCAATCAGAGTCTTTTTAAATCTCCCCCAACCCCTCTTTTTCTAAGAGGGGAGGCAAAAGCTTGCTTTCCTCATACTTGAGACTTGAATCTTCAAACAAACGGTAAGATTTTGTCTGAAGCTATATTGTAAATTGTCAGATCAGGTAAGAGCTACTACAAGTAAGCGTCACGTCCCGCCTGATTCTCTCAATAATGGAGCGGAGTTTGCTTTTGTAGGCTCGGCTCTATTTAATATATCTACGGTATTTTTACTGAGCATAAACTGTTCAGGCATCATTTAGTTTAACATTCAGATTGTTATGTCACCTGTTATTGTGGCTATTATTCTAGCTGTTATTCGGGCTATCTTTTGAGCTATCTTTCTGGTCATATTCATGTCCTTATTCAACCAGTTGTCAGCGCCAGTAATTCCGCTAATCTCTACTATAATATTTTAGAAATGTTAGTCAGTCATAATTGATGAATATCAATGTTATGTTCACCTAATATGTTCTACTCACACTAGCAAAAGTGTTAGCCAGTAAGTCTCTAACAATGAGAGGGCAAATTGAAAGCACAGGCTATAAATCGAAAACAGTTTTTACAAGGACAGTTTAAAGGAGCGCTTCCGGTTCGACCGCCATGGTCAATTGAGGAGGCACGGTTTACTAACGCGTGTACTCGTTGTTTTAAATGTGCAGAGGCTTGCCCATCAAACCTTATTGTTAAGGGTGTAGACACTCTGGCGGGGGGCTTTCCTGAACTCAGTTTTTTACGCCATGGCTGCGATTATTGCGAAGCCTGTGTGCAGGCCTGCCCTGAGCCCGCCATTTCACTTACCCAATCTAACCATGCATCTCCATGGTATCAACGGGCGCAAATTGATAATCAGTGCTTTGCTGAGTTGGGTATTGTGTGTCGTTCATGTGGTGAAGTTTGTGAGGCGTCCGCCATTGAATTTAAATTATTGGTGGGCGGCGTAAGTCAGGTCAATATAAATACCGCAGCCTGTAATGGTTGTGGTGAATGTGTACATGTGTGTCCGGCACATGCCATTAATATCCGCAGGGAAATAAACCATGAGTAAATACAATATTTGTAGTGCATTAGTTCATGCAAAGCTTGAACAGCTTGATTCAGTAAGGCAGACCCTGGAAAGTCAGCAGGGTGTAGAGGTGCACGGTGAAACCGATGCTGGCCGTTTAATTGTGACGATAGAAGATGAAGATCGAAAAAATGTGGGGGAACGCATTATGGCATTTTATGAAATTCCCGGTGTGCTCAGCGCATCTATGATTTACCAGTTTAGCGATGATGAATTTAATGAACAGGAAACCCTGGAAATACAACCGACTCAAGAGAGGATGTCAGCATGAAAATGACACGGCGTGAATTTGTAAAAAATAATGCGATAGCGGCAACTGCTACGGCTGCCGGCGTAACCATACCCGGAATGAAAGAAGTGCTAGCCGCCTCTGAGGATAAAATTCGCTGGGATAAAGCGCCCTGTCGTTTTTGCGGAACCGGTTGTTCGGTTTTGGTGGGTACACAAAATGGAAAAATTGTCGCCACTCAGGGTGATCCGGATGCGCCGGTTAATAAAGGGCTCAACTGTATTAAAGGCTATTTTCTTTCCAAAATCATGTATGGCAAAGATCGCTTAACCAAACCTCTACTGCGTAAAACCAATGGAGTTTACGATAAAGACGGCGAGTTTGAAGAAGTTAGCTGGGATGAAGCTTTCGATATCATGGCGGTGAAATGGAAACAAGCCATGAAAAAAGACATGGCAGCAAACAAGGGAGTACCCGCAGATAAAATGACTTCAACCGTCGGCATGTTTGGCTCCGGACAATGGACAATTTTTGAGGGATATGCCGCATCAAAATTAATGAAGGCGGGCTTCCGCTCCAATCATATTGACCCGAATGCACGTCATTGTATGGCATCAGCCGTAGGGGCATTTATACGTGGCTTTGGTTCCGATGAACCCATGGGCTGTTACGATGATTTAGAACATGCAGATGCGTTTGTTTTGTGGGGATCGAATATGGCAGAGATGCATCCCATTTTATGGACCCGCATTACGGATACCCGACTTACAAAAAAAGACAGTGAAGTGCATGTGTTATCCACATTCATACATCGTTCATTTGATTTAGCGGATAACCCAATAGTATTTAAACCTCAAACAGACATGGTGATTTTAAATTACATCGCCAATTATATTATCCAGAATAAAGCGTATAACAAAGATTTTATCAACAAACACGTTAACTTTAAAAAGACACCGGTCGATATTGGCTATGGTTTGCGCCCCGAGCATGAACTGGAGAAAAAGAAAACCGGTAAGGGTGGCAAGCTCAGCGAGATTTCCTTTGAAGAATATGCAAAAAGCGTTGAAACATATACGCTGGATTATGCCCACGAAATTACCGGCGTGCCGAAAAAAAATCTGCAACGTTTAGCTGAACTTTATGCGCACCCCACAAAGAAAATTACCTCTTTATGGACCATGGGTTTCAATCAGCATACCCGGGGTGTGTGGACCAATGGTTTGATGTACAACGTGCATTTATTAACCGGAAAAATTTCCCAGCCGGGTAACGGTCCATTCTCATTAACCGGCCAGCCTTCAGCCTGTGGTACGGCACGCGAAGTGGGTACTTTCTCGCATCGACTGCCGGCGGATTATGTAGTGAAGAAAAAAGCGCATCGTGAATTTGCGGAAAAAATCTGGGAATTACCGGAAGGTACGGTTCCTGGAAAACCGGGTTATCACGCGGTGTTACAAAACCGTATGCTTAAAGACAGCAAGTTAAATGTGTACTGGGTTATGTGTAATAACAATATGCAGGCGGCGGCGAATATTAATGAAGAAGCGCTGCCCGGATATCGTAATCCGGATAATTTCATTGTGACTTCCGATCCTTATCCCACGGTTACCACCATGGCATCCGATTTAATTTTGCCCACCGCTATGTGGACAGAAAAAGAAGGCGCCTATGGTAATGCGGAGCGTCGCACTCAGTTCTGGCGTCAACAGGTTGCGGCACCGGGTGAAGCAAAATCTGATTTATGGCAGTTAATGGAATTTTCAAAACGTTTCAAAATGGAAGATGTATGGCCCGCAGATTTATTGGCGAAGTCACCACAATATAAAGGCAAAAATTTATTTAGTGTGTTATTTGAAAATGGTTATGTAAATCAGTTTAAAAAGCAAACCGTGATGGATGATCGGGGCAATAAATATCAGAACGATGAAATGGATGATTTTGGTTTTTATCCTCAAAAAGGTTTGTTTGAAGAGTATCGTCGCTTTCAGTTAGAAGGGGTTAAAAAAGGTCACGAACTGGCACCCTTTGATACTTATCATAAAGTGCGCGGTTTGAGATGGCCGGTGGTTAATGGCAAGGAAACCCTGTGGCGATATGCTGAAGGTTATGACCCTTATGTTAAAAAAGGTGAGGGCATTCGTTTCTACGGAAATAAAGATGGTAGAGCGAATATTATTACAGCGCCTTATGAGCCTGCGGCGGAAAGTCCGGATGCGGAATATGATTTGTGGTTATCAACAGGTCGCGTGTTAGAGCACTGGCATTCAGGTACGATGACACGACGTGTGCCGGAACTGTATCGTGCATTCCCGGACGCGGTTGTGTTTATGCATCCAGATGATGCGAAAGAGCGTGGTTTGCGCAGAGGTTTAACTGCAAAAATAATTTCACGCCGCGGAGAAATTGAAGTACAGGTTGAAACCCGTGGTCGAAACCGTCCACCAAGAGGCCTGGTGTTTGTTCCCTGGTTTGATGCGGGACGCTTAATTAATAAAGTAACGCTTGATGCGACGGATCCGTTGTCTAAAGAAACGGATTATAAAAAGTGCGCGATTAAAATCGAAAAGGTGTAAGTGTCATCAATGTCCCTCCTGAAAAAAAGAGGGGCAGGGGAGATCTAAGAGGCTAAAAAAGAAAGTGAATAAAACAACAGACAAAACATCGCAAAGCCGCCGCCGCTTTCTGGAAAAAATTTCCAGAGCGGCTGGTGGTGCTGCTCTGTCTGGAATGGTGCCAGGTATTATGCTGGGTTTGTATTCTCAGCAATCTAAATCATTACCCGCCGATGCAATTCGTCCGCCAGGTGTAAATAATGAAGCTGATTTTTTATCTGCCTGTGTGCGTTGTGGTTTATGTGTGCGTGACTGCCCCTACGATACATTAAAACTTTCATCGCTGGGGGATAGTGTTGCATCAGGTAGTGCACAGGGTATTGCACCGGGTACGCCCTATTTTAAGGCCCGGGATATTCCCTGTGAAATGTGTGAAGACATACCCTGTGTGAAAGCCTGCCCAACCGGTGCGCTTGATCCGCAACTTAAAGTGATTGATGATGCGAAAATGGGGCTGGCAGTGTTAATTGATCATGAAGCCTGTATTGCTTTTCAGGGTTTGCGTTGTGAAGTTTGTTATAACGTTTGTCCGGTGCGCGATAAAGCGATTTCGATTGAATTTTCACATAATAAACGCACCGCTAAGCATGCTCTTTTCATTCCGGTAGTACACTCCACAGATTGCACCGGGTGTGGGAAGTGTGAGCATGCCTGTATTTTAGATGAAGCAGCCATAAAAGTGCTCCCTATTAAACTGGCAAAAGGAGAATTGGGAAAACACTATCGATTAGGCTGGAAAGAAAAACAAAAGGCCGGTAAAAGTTTAGTTACACCGGATATTGAACATCAATATAATCTGCCAGAAGGCACACGTTATGACTATGAAGGTGAGGGCCTGATACAACCGAAAATAACAGCGCCAAAAAAAATAGTACCAGAAAAAATAGTACCAGAAAAAACACCCCTTGAAAAAAGTGCACTTGAGCGTTTGAATGAGGGCAGGTTGTAATGGTGGTTACAAAAAATAGAACTGCCCAGGAGATAGTGGACCGGGAGATAGTGGACCAGGAAATAGTGGATCGGGAGATAGTGAGCCGGAAGATAGTGATCCAAAATAAAATCGGCCAGGATGCCGTAGATAAAAAAGGCTGGTTACTGGCGCATAAGTGGTTACTGCTCAGACGCCTGAGTCAGGTGAGTATTGTATTTTTATTTCTGGCAGGACCATTATTTGATGTCTGGTTGATTAAAGGTAATATGACATCAAGTTTAGTTCTTAACACCATCCCACTAAGTGATCCATTTGTGTTTTTACAATCTGTTTTCGCTGGGCATTACCCGGCATTAACGGTATTAACGGGTGCAGTAATTGTGGGCCTGTTTTATTTTATTGTCGGTGGCCGTGTTTATTGTTCATGGGTTTGTCCGATAAATATTGTTACCGATATAGCGGACTGGCTACGACGTTTTTTGAAGATAAAAAAATCACTGACTTTTTTATCTATAAATTTTTCTTCTTTAAATTTTTCAAGACAAAATCGTTATGCACTTTTAGCTGTTTCATTTTTACTGGCGTCAGTGACTGGTATGCTGGTTTGGGAATTAGTTAATCCGGTCACCATGATACAGCGAGAAATTGTATTCGGTATGGGGTTTTCCTGGTTTTTTATTGTAGGTATTTTTATTCTTGATGCGTTTATTAGTCGCCGTGCCTGGTGTGGACATCTGTGTCCGATGGGGGCTTTTTATAGTGTATTAGGAAAGTTTAGTTTAATAAAGGTTAACGCTATAAACAGAGCGGATTGCAATGACTGTATGGATTGCTATGCGCTATGTCCTGAACCACAGGTGATAAAGCCCGCTTTAAAGGGTGATGATAGTCCGCTGATTAGTTCGGCAAACTGTACTAACTGCGGTCGCTGCATTGATGTTTGTGCAAAAGACGTTTTCGCCATAAAGCATAGATTTATAAATTTTAAAACCATAACTTCACGGTATAACTATTAACTTCGCAGGGGGAGTTTAACTTATGAAAAAATCAATTTTAGCAGGGTTAATACTGATGAGTACATCATTGCTGATATCAACTAGTGCAGGAGCCGGAGCAGGAACTGTTGAAGTTAATTCATTGCGCGGAGAATCGGATATAGATTCTCCATCAAATCAGGTTGTGATTAAACGTAATATTAGTGATCAGACACCAATTGCCCGAGCATATGTACAGCAACCACCCCTGATTCCACATAAAACTAAAGGTTACAAAATTAATTTAAAATTTAATAAATGTCTAACCTGTCATAGCTGGACCAATTATCAGAAATCCGGTGCAACAAAAATCTCACTAACACATTTTTCCGGACGTGATGGAGAGGCGATGTCAAATGTGGCTCCGCGTAGGTATTTCTGCAATCAGTGCCATGTTCCTCAGGCCAATGCAAAACCACTGGTAGAAAATTCATTTCAGTCAGTTAAAGTAATTAAATAGAATTAAGGGTGCAGCAATGAATATAAAGTCATTGATAAAAACATTAAGAAGCCCGAGTACGGCAACGCTTGGCAGCTTGCTGGTTGCAGGTTTTGTGGCAGGTGTTATTTTCTGGGGTGGGTTTAATACGGGCATGGAGGCGACGAATACGGAAGCATTTTGTATTGGTTGTCATGAAATGAAAGATAATGTTTATCAGGAATATAAAGAAACGGTTCATTACACGAACCGAACCGGTGTACGAGCAACCTGCCCGGACTGTCATGTGCCTAAGCCCTGGATTCATAAAATGGCGCGTAAAATTCAGGCCAGTAATGAGTTATTACACAAAGCACTGGGTACCATTGATACACCAGAAAAATTCGAAGAGAAACGGTTGCATTTAGCGCAAAATGTATGGCGCTCAATGAAGAGTACGGATTCACGTGAATGCCGCAACTGTCATAATTATGAATCTATGGATTTTGCAGAACAACAGCGTCGTGCAGTAGCAAGTCACAGTAAAGGCCTGGAAAGCGGTGAAACCTGTATTGATTGCCACAAGGGCATAGCTCACTCGTTACCAGCTTTGTATGAGGTTGACCCCAGTGCTGTGACCGGTAATGCGGGGCATTAAATATTTTATAAAATTAAAACTACACCCCTGATTTTATTGACGCTCAGTGATTTCGTCAGTGATACACGGGGGAGGATTCGAGAATGTTCAATACTTGATGACTAAACGGTTGTATGAATTTATTATAGGGTGGAAGAAACTCTTCAAAAGATGATTTAATCTGATGTACAATCAGTTCTGGCCAATTTCTAGAACTGATACAGATGACAAAAACAAAAAAGTATTCACTACGATTTGTACTCACCACTTTATTTGCCGTTCTTATCCTCAGTGTCGGGGGGCTTTTAGGGGCATTAAATTATACCCAAACGACAAAGCTTCTGTTGTCCGCCTCGGATGAAATCTATGAGCGGGCCTCAAAAGAAAATGTTCTTAATTATCGCAATACCTATAATCCTGTACGTAATTCTCTGGAACTACTTTCTCATTCATCTCTGGCTACCAGCAAATCATTTGATCAGCGTATAAATCATATTGGCTCATTATCTGCAGCACTGCATTCAGAAGCATCTATTACTGCAATACAAATTGGTTATGAAAGCGGTGATTATTTTATTGTTAGAAAGCTCAATACTGAAGATTTAAGAGAAAAGTTTAATGCGCCGAAAAAGGCGACTCTAATGGTTGATAATCTGGCATTTGATGAATCTGGTGAATCATATCTACTGAGAGTTTATTTAGACGGCCAATTAAAAATATTGCAACATGAGCAGCCCGTAAAAAGTGATTATGATCCAAGAAAGCGTCCGTGGTTTTTGTTGGCAGAATCTAAACCAAAAGCGATTGCGCCTTACTATTTTTATTTTATGCAGAAAGTCGGTACAACTATCACTATGAAAATGCAGCACTCTAAAGCGGTGATTGCGACGGATATTACATTAGACGATATATCCGCAGGCTTAGAAAAATCTAAAATGACGGCTCTGTCTGAGCTGTATTTAATAACATCGAAAGGGGATGTGGTAGCAAGCTCCACTAAAAACGAGAGTTTAATAAATAATAATCAGGGAGCAATTACGCTTAAACCATTAAAAGAATTGCGTAGTAAAGTTATTAGTCATTTCAACAGTGATAATTTATTTAAAGAACAAACTTTAATTTTCGATGTGGCTGGATCACCCTGGCAGGGTGCGGTTAAAAGCATTGGTAAACTAGGTGGCGATGAACTGTATCTGTTTATGTTCACGCCCGTCAGGGAGTTGCTTAGAGATGCAATTAATATTGCCTTGAATTCGTTTTACCTGTTGCTGGTTATTATTGTAATGACAATTCCGGTCGTCTGGTATATTTCAAAACGCATCTCGGCAGCAATGCATCAACTTGCAATTGAAGCAAAAGACATTATGAATTTTGATTTCAGCGAGTCAGTACCAACAATAAGTCTGATAGAAGAAGTGGATGACCTGGCAAATGCACAGGCTTTGATGAAATCGAGCTTAAGCCAGTTTATGAGGCTGATTAATTCACTGGCGAATGAGAGAAATTTTGATTCATTACTTGAAAAAATAACCATTGAAACATTAGATGCAAGCCAGGCCGATGCAGTAGCGACCTACCTGGTTGATGAAGATAGTAAAATATTAAGACCCAACGCGTTAAAGTTAAAAACGGGTGAGCAGGCCGAATGTGAATTTTTACCGGTATTTTCAATGTCTGATGACAATGAAATTTCAGAATTAATTGAATCAAATGATTGTAAATATTTATATCAGGATGTAACTCAGGGTGGCCAATGGTCTGTACTGGCAGAAAAAATCAATGATGATAATTTGCATTTAATTTTATTGCCATTACGAAATCGTCAGGGCGAATTTATGGGTATGGTTGTTCTGGCGTATATGTCCAGTAATACAGTATCATCCAATAATCAGCAGCAATCACTTTCTTTTGTGAGGGCATTTTCCGAGTTTGCAGCAATTTCACTGGAGAGCAAATATTTATTAAAAATGCAGGAAGATTTACTCGATGCGTTTATAAAGTTAATCGCAGGTGCGATTGATGCAAAATCTCCGTACACCGGTGGACATTGTCAGCGTGTTCCTGAAATTACAAAAATGCTTGCCCAGGCGGCCTGTGATTCGAGTGCCCAGTGTTTTGCCGATTATCAGTTAGATGAAGAACAGTGGCAGGAAATACACATCGCAAGCTGGTTACATGATTGTGGAAAAGTAACGACACCTGAATATGTGGTTGATAAATCGACCAAGCTGGAAACAATTTATGATCGAATTCATGAAATACGTACCCGTTTTGAAGTGTTAAAACGCGATGCGGAAATTAAATATTTAAAAGCGCTTGTTGATGGTGGGGATGAAAGAACACTACAGGAAAAATTTTCACAAGCCATTAAGAAATTGGATGATGACTTTGAATTTGTTGCTGCCTGTAATCAGGGCGGTGAATTTATGGAAGAAGAAAAGATACAACGTTTGATTAAAATTTCAGAAACTCGCTGGATGCGAACGTTGAATAAACATTCAGGCGTTTCATGGGAAGAAGAGAATCGTATGAATAACAGCCCAGAACAGGAGCTGCCAGTAGAAGAGAAATTATTGTCAGATAATATTGAACATATTATTGAACGTGAAGAAGCAGATTTAATGCCGATAAATAATCAATGGGGCTTTAAACTGGACGTGCCGGAATATAAATTTAACAGAGGTGAGCTGTATAATCTGTCTATTAAGCGTGGCACCTTATCCACAGAAGAAAGGTATATTATTAATGGCCACATGGTACAAACGATAAAAATGTTAGAGCAGTTACCTTATCCATCATATTTAAAAAATGTTCCTGTAATAGCGGGCTGTCACCATGAAACAATGGTTGGTACAGGCTATCCTAAGCGACTCAGCAAACAGGATATGCCATTGACGGCCAGAATGATGGCAATTGCTGATATTTTTGAAGCTTTAACGGCATCTGATCGACCCTATAAAAAAGCCAAAACATTAACCGAATCTTTGCGTATAATGTCATTCATGCAAAAAGATAAACATATAGATAGTGATTTGTTTGATCTATTTTTAGAGTCAGGTATTTATCTGCAATACGCAAAAAAATTCCTCTCAGATGAACAAATAGATAATGTTGATATCACTAAGTACTTATCTTCTCACGCTTAATCACACATCAATAATGAAAAATAAATATTTCCTGCTGTTTTTATGTCTCACGTGTTTCTGCAGTAATGTGGTAGCGGACATAATTGTACGTGAGCTGGGAGTTAAAAATAAAGAGCCTGAGCCCTTTGTGCTTCCTTATGGTTTTGCTTCAGAGGCGATGGGTTTTGTTGCCGGCGTGGCAGGGGGAATCAGTGGTTTACCTCAGGAACAAAATAGTCTGATCGCAACTGCGCTAGTGAGCAATGAAGGTGCCGCAGCTGCTTATGTTTTTTTTAATAATTATCAATTTTCAAATAACACACATATGTTTATGGATGTTAGTTTAGGTCTTGGGGAATTTCCGCAGCAAAGGGCATATTTAGATGCTTCTCCACCAGGCGACTCTCCACCCGCTGGGAGTAATGATTCCAGTTCGGATAATTTTTTTGAAGCAGAAGGTTTTTCAAACTGGCTTGAAGTTGATTTTAAATATGTTTTTGATATTGGTAATGCCAAATCTAATCCGGTTAATATCTATACACTCAGTGAAGGTTTACTGGTGGGTGGGGCAAATGGCGGAGAAATTTTTAATCCGTTTAAATCCGGGCGTACCTATTTGCAAACCAGTTTTTTTCATCATAATAGAAACTATGAAGTTGATACGGTGTTTCCATTATCAACAACCGGTGTTGGCTTTTCATTAAAATATGATAATACGGATTTTCCAGTTAATCCGAGCACGGGAAGTATTCTTAGCGCGGGTATTAAATATGACCCGGGGTTTGGCGATAATGAACAATGGAGCGCTGCAAATTTAGAGTACAGTACTTATTTTAAATTGCCCAAAGGACCATTAACCGAGCAGCAGGTACTTGCCTTTAATGCGTGGACTTCACATACCTTAAGTGATGCACCGCCACCCCATTATTTTGGCGCTACGCTTGGGGGGCTTTATCGCTTGCGAGCATATCCAATCGAACGCTTCCATGATAATAATGCAATTTATTATTCAGCCGAATTTCGCACAATTCCAAGATCGAATATGCTTCGAAAAATAAGTTTTCTTGAATTCGCCAATTTAGAGTGGTGGGAGTTTACCCTTTTTTATGAAATTGGCCGGGTTGCACCTGACTGGGATTTCAAAGAGCTGCATAGTTCCATGAAATCTGATATAGGGATTAGCTTAAGAATTATGGCGAATAATGATATAGGTCGGCTGGATATTGCCTGGTCGGATGAAGATACTGCGGTGTGGTTGATGTATGGGCATCCGTTTTAAGATAGCTATAAATTGTAAGTTTTAAGTCAAAAGAAGCTCTCTCCGCTAAGGGAGAGCAACATGAGTTTTTTGACGTATGACTCGTGACTATTTTTTACTGAAGATTCAGCATCACCGTATTGGAAAAATCACTGCTGGCGGCATCACCAACCGTTCTAACCGCAATATATAATTTAGTACCGGTGGCAAAGTCAGTAACCCGACTCCAGGCAATCGATGTGTCATTATTTTGCACTAGTGCATTGGTTGAGCCGGACATATCCGCATTGTTTGAAATAAATAACAGATAGTCTGTACTCTCGCTGGAAAGTGTAATATCAATTGGTGTAGTGGCGCTTACCAGCGTCCCTTCAACCGGGCTGAGTATCAGGCTTGAAATACCACTCTCTGAGAATCCGTTTATTATTAATGTCTCTGTGTGCACAATTCGATCCGCCATTTCGCCAATGTCGTCCGACATCAATAAAATACGATCCGCCATCTCGCCAATGCGATTTGCCATAGCGCCAATGTCATCTGATAATTCGAGTATTAAGGTTTCAGTTGTCTGCAGGGAGCTAAGAATCAGGGTTTCAAATGTATTGAAAATCAGAGCCCGGGCGTTTTGTGTCGATGCTGTGAAAAGGATGCCTGATGATAGTAATATAAGGCCGAATGCGGCTAATCGGGTGCGCTGTTGCATGATAATAATCCTCTGTTCATTTGTGTTTAAGGGTACCACGGGTTAGCACAATATAAGTATTCTCTTATGAAGTCAAATTTTGTGTTAGGTTAGCTGTAATCGATTGATTATGCTGGTAATTAATAATCATATTCGGTATATATTTGTGGTATTGATTGCAGCACCTGCTAAGGTATACGAAATAAGTTTTAAAATTTGGAGATACGTAAGTGAAGTTCACAGTCGAGGAATTTCGAGCCTGGAAACATAAAAAGGTAACCCTGCTGGGCATGTCCGGCGTCGGCAAAACCTATTTATCAAGTATGTTACGAGACAGCCAGTGGTTTCATTTTTCAGGTGATTACCGCATTGGTACCCGCTATCTGGATGAGCCAATTTTAGACATGATCAAGCAGCAGGCCATGCAGGTGCCTTTTTTGAATGAGCTGCTGCGTAATGACTGGATTTATATTCGTAATAATATCAAGGTACATGATCTGGGGCCGGTATTAAGTTTTGTCGGCAAGTTAGGCAACCCTGAAATTGGCGGCGTTGAGCTGGATGATTTTGTAAAACATCAGGAGCTATATCGAAAAGCTGAAATAGCAACGATGTTTGATGTACCTGATTTTATTGAAAAGGCGCAAAGTATTTATGGTTACAATCATTTTATAAATGACGTGGGTGGAAGTTTGTGCGAGCTGGATGAGCCGGGTGTAATTGAAACCCTGGCCGAGCATACTTTAATGCTTTATATTCAGGTGACCAATAAACAGGAAGAAGAAAAACTCATTACCCGGGCGCAGAGTGCTCCCAAACCCCTATATTACAGAGCCGAATTTTTACAGGAGCAACTGGCGGTATATTTAGCTGAAAATAATTTAGACTATGCCGCGCAAATGGATCCAGATGAATTTACCCGCTGGGTGTTTCCGCGATTATTTCATTCGCGTATTCCGCGCTATGAAAAAATTGCAAAGCAGGGTTATACGGTGACATCTGAAGAGGTTGCCAAAGTTAAAAACGAAAAAGATTTTTTACAGCTGTTAGAAACTGCTATTAGTAGAGAACCTTAGTAACTGACGATTTTACAAACATAATAAACTGTCAAATTAAATAACCGATAGAGTATAAAAGCTAAATGCCAATAGTCGCCCACAATCAGTTGCCTTCATTTAATCGTTTACGCGGTGAGGGTGTAAAAGTGCTTGCACCGGATGCGGCACTTCATCAGGATATTCGTGAGTTACACATTGGCCTGTTAAATATGATGCCCGATGCGGCACTGGCTGCAACTGAACGACAGTTTTTTAGATTGATAGGCGAGAGTAATCCAATTGCACAAATTTATGTGCACCCGTTTACCTTAAGTGAATTGCCACGCAGTGATAAAACACAAAATCATATCGATGAATTTTATGAAACTTTCGAACAGATAAAAAATCTGGGCCTTGACGGTTTAATTATTACCGGTGCAAATGTGATTGGTGCAGAGTTATCGAATCAGGCTTTTTGGCAGCCATTAATTGAAGTGGCCGACTGGGCTTTTGAAAATGTAACATCAACACTTTGTTCCTGTCTGGCAACCCATGCGGTTTTAGAATTCAGGTATGCACAAAAAAGACAGCCACAGCAGCAAAAAAAATGGGGTGTGTTTACACATAAGATAACCGATCAACTGCATCCATTAATAACAGATATTAATACGCGTTTTGATGTGCCCCATTCTCGCTGGAATAATGTTAGTCGCTCACAGTTTGAAACTGCCGGTTTAAAAATTTTAGCCGTGGGTGTTGATGATGAATGCGTGCATTTGGCGACATCGGAAGATGGCTTTCGAACCATCTTTTTTCAGGGGCATCCGGAATACGACACAATCTCATTATTAAAAGAATACAAACGTGAAGTGTTGTTATATATTGAAGAGCAGTGTGAAGTGTACCCACCATTTCCGGAGCGCTATTTCGATATTAAATCATCGGCTATTTTACGCGAATATAAAAGTCGATTATTATTTTCGATAAAAAACAATAACGAATTACCGGCATTTCCCGAGAGTTTAATCGTTTATAACCTTGATAATACCTGGCATGATACGGCGGGTGAAGTAATCAGTAATTGGGTTGGTTTAATTTATCAGCTGACCCATACTGATAGAAAATTGCCATTTATGTCGGGTGTTGATCCTCAAAATCCATTATCGCTATAATCTTAATTTTGATTTGTATTTTATTCATGTAATTTAAAAAATTATTATAAATCAATGATTATTGTCTGTTTTTTACATATCTCTTTAAATAAATCAGTCTATATGTCGGTATTTATTTGCTTGAAAATAAATAAAAAAGATTGAATAAATGCTGGTTTGTATGTGTCTAGTATGATATACATCAAATAATGGAAAAATTAAACACAGGTATGTGTGAAGAAAATGATGCTGGCAAGCAAAGTCATTTCAATTAAATCAATTCACTTCATTGGCATACCTGTAATAATTATACAGCACGGTAAGCAATTCTAAATACAATTCACCCGATGGATAATGCGTGTGAAATCAGCAGCATAGTGTGTGGTATTCGCTGTATATATGCTTAAAATTTTTATTACATAAATTTTCGAAATAGTCTGGTGATTCTTAGATTTGCTGGCGCAATTATCTAAGTTGTCAAATTTTATATTCTGAATGTGCATGGTTGTTTTTCAGGGTTTAAATAAATGTAACTATAAGATGAGATGAAAATGGCTTTTATAAAGGAATTTGTATTTCTATGGATTGATTTTCGGTTCACGAAAGTTGAATCTGACTTAGAAACTTCATTAAATGATAAATATAAAATTTACAAAGTTACGCATTGTAATGAATTAGAAGGGGCTATTGAGTTATATCAGCCCGCGCTTATTTTTTTTGATTTTGACCTGCCAGATCAACATGGATTAAGTATTTTAAGTGATACAAAGTCTAAATATCCATCGTTGCCTTTTATTATGATAACTGACGATCACTCTACCGAACTGGCAATCTGGGCTTTACGATCACGTGCCTGGAATTATTTTGTAAAACCAGTCGATACTCTGGAGCTTAAGTCCAGTATTGAGCTATTGCTGGAAAAATTGCATAAAAATATTAACTCGCAACGTATTAATTTAATGCCAAGACCGGTTGTGCCCTCAGCTGCACGGCCTTATAAGTCTGGAGCAAGAAAAAATTCAACATCTTGTGCCGCTGACTATGTGCGTCAGCATTTAGAAAGTAAAATCTCCGTTGAAACTGTTTCGCAGCGTTGCGGAATGAGTAAATCTCATTTTAGCCGTTCGTTTAAAAAAGAGCATGGTATTACGTTTCAGGACTTTCTTATCCAGCAAAGAATTAATAAGGCAGTTGGCTTATTAAAAAATACAGATTTGCATGTGACTCAAATTGCATTTTCTGTTGGATATTGTGAGTTGTCCAATTTTACATCTACGTTTCAGCGAATAATTGGTGCCAGCCCTTCAAGCTTTCGAAAATCATTACAGCAGGATAAACCGGAACATCAATATAATTAAAATTTAAACTTATTTTTTTGTTATAAAAAAATAAGTTTTTAGCGCGTATTACCAAATTTTTACGAAATAAATTTTAATTGCCTGAATGCTATAAACATTGAGCACAAGAAACCAATACACCTGTTTTTATTGCAGTTATAAATATATCTGGAGAAAAAACAGGAAAAGGAACATGAATAATATAAAAAGATCAAGGGTATTTGTAGCTGCCCTAGGCCTGGTTCGCCTTGCAGGTGTAGCAGCTGTATCTGTTAGTATTGCAGAAAGTGCGTATGCTTATGATGGAAGTGATTCCGATAGCGATGCGTGGCACTTAAGTGAACTGGTTATTGATGCGGATGGAAAAAAACTGGAAGGTTTACCGGAACCAATCGCGGGAACATTTGAAGGTGGCGTAACCGGTTCGACGCAGGATGCAATAGATAACAATGTTTTACAACCAGCAGATCAGCGTGATGATGGGCGCTTTAATATTCCGAGTAATGGCGCTCCTAGCCCAATGTATGGTGCAACTCCATTCACTCAACAGATGTTACGTTTCGAAGAGTTTGGGCCGCAAAAGCTTAAATTAAATAAAAACAAACCCAAACACTGGAAAGAACTACCTGAGCCGGATGATGCGCAAAGCACACCGGATGGACATAAACTGGAAAAATTTCTGTCTCAACGTATCTGGCCGAAGCCAACTAAATATGCCAATACTGAAGATGAGAACCCCTGGGAAGATGTGATTGAAAATTATATTGGTCGTGATCTTGATGATCCACCGGCGGAAGGTCGTCCACCGGGCATTGGCTGGTCACACCAGCGTTGGGATGAGTTTAAGCCTAAAATTTATTTTCAGACAGCTCAAACCGGTGCACGTACCAATGGCGGTTTCCGGGATAAGAAGCAGAAACATAAATATAAAAAAGGTGAGTTTGGTCCCGGTGGTCTGTATCACAACACAACCGGTGTACCGGCTCAGGATGGAACAACTCGCGGTATAGATATTCGCTTTCATCCGAATATGCCGATTCAGGACCCCGCCGCGTTGTGGACATTTGACGGCACATTGCCGCCCAAGCTGTTAAACGTGCGTTATGGTGAACCGGTGTTAATGCGTCACTATAATGCGTTGCCGGTAGACGTTGCAGAAAATCGGGGTTTTGGTGTACACACCATTACTACTCACGAGCACAATGGTCATAATCCGGCGGAAAGTGACGGCTATGCGAATAGCTTCTTCTTCCCGGGGCAGTTTTATGATTATCGCTGGCCGATGACATTGGCGGGCACCGATTCGATTAATACCGATAAGAAAGACATGCGGGCGAGTATGCCGGATGGCGAAGGCGGTATTAAGAAGATTCCGGGTGACTGGCGTGAAACGATGAGTACTCACTGGTTCCACGATCACATGCTCGACTTCACCGCGCAAAATGTCTACAAGGGCAATGCGGCGATGATGAACTACTACAGCGCACTGGACCGGGGTAATGAGGCTATCGATGATGGTGTTAACCTTCGTCTTCCCAGTGGTAGTGCGCTGGACTGGGCTAATCGTGATTATGACGTTAACCTGTTACTGGCTGAAAAAGCCTGGGATAGGGAGGGACAGTTATGGTTTAACCCGTTCAACTTAACCGGTTTTATCGGTGATGTGATGACGGTTAACTGGTTGTATAAGCCATTCCTTGATGTACGTGCCCGCAAATATCGATTCCGTTTATTGAATGCTTCCGTGTCACGTTATTTTAAAGTGGCCATGGTGGATAGTTCGGGTAATCCGGTGCCTTTTTATCTGGTCGCTAATGATGGCAACCTGATGGAGCACACGGTTTATTTTGAAAACGGTGTGTTACCAACACAGGGTATCGCAGAGCGTTACGATATTGTCGTGGACTTCAGCAACTATGAGCCAGGTGAAAAACTTTATATGGTTAATATGTTGCAGCACAAGGATGGTCAGGTCACGGACAAACCCATTGCCCTGGCTGACATTGTGAGTGGTGCTTACCACCCGATTGAGGTTGATGATGACAATGATGGTGTAGCCGATCGCTGGGCCAACGGTGACCCGGTAGTGGGTAAGTTTCTTGAATTTCGTGTTCATGAATATGACGGTGAAGATTTAAGTATGGACCCCGCCCTGTATGTGGAAGGCAAGAAAACCATGATTCCACTGCGTCGCCCAACGGAAGAAGAGCTGGCCAATGCGTTACATCGTTCTTTCGAGTTTGAGCGTCAGCCTACCGATGACAAGCCCTGGGCCATTGAAACCGATGGTGGTAAGGGCTTTGGAATGGATCCGCGACGTATCTCAGCGGCACCGTCTAAAAACTCTGGCGGTTTAGAAGTATGGCGCTTAATTAACAGTGGCACCTGGAGTCATCCAATTCATATTCACTTTGAAGAAGGTATTATTCTGCGTCGTAATGGCAAAGAGCCGCCGGAGCATGAAAAGTGGGCACGTAAAGATGTCTACCGTTTAGGGCCTCAGCCGGACAGTGGGGATTTAGTTGAAATCGCACTGCGCTTCCGTGAATTTGCCGGCACTTATATGGAGCATTGCCACAATACGCAGCACGAAGATCACGCGATGTTACTGCGTTGGGATATTGAAAATCCGGGACAGGTGAAACTGATGCCAACACCACTGCCTACCTGGGATGGTGTGAGCTATGTTGACTCGGTTGCCTTACCCACAATCAGAACCGGTGATGCTGTGGGTGAGTTTGGCCCTGAGCTAGATCCCTTGTTTGTGTGGATTAAAAACGGTGTAACCGTTAGCCATCTGGATAATATTCGCGATGAGTTTATTGGTGATGCATTAAATCCGCAGCCGAATAACGAACGGGGTGCCATTACTTATGAGTTATCTGTTGGTAGCAATATTGACGCCGACGGTAATGAAACTCAGGTGTATTTCATTATGCACGATGTGAGTGATGAAGCACTGGCGGAACAACTGGGCATATCATGGGGTGGCGGACTGGCTAATACACCGGTTGCAGCCTCTTCTGAAGCCAGTGTGGATGAAGCGGGTAACTGGACCTTCTATGGTGATTTACCCAATCCAGTCTGGGCGAATCCAGCGTGTCGGGTTTCAGAGGGTGAGGTTGATGGTGAAGCCTGTCCAAACTCGAATGGGATTCCTGATAATGATGAAAACAATACCTACTCGCCATTACGCCGTGTGGATTACGCGGGCAAACAGGTGGTGTTTAATATGTTCTTCATTCAATGGGGAGATCAACCCTGGGAGCATAATCGGGTAGACGAGAGTTGCAATAGCTTCCCGGATGATCCACCCAATGTTACCTGTGCGTACAACGGTACTGCTTGGGGCAGGATAGACAAATCCGGCCATGTGGTTGAGATTAATACCGAAGCTAACCCGCCATACGTTACGTTGAAGTTGCATAAATCGTGGACTGAAGGTGGTGACTATCTGCCTTACTATGTGGTGGTTGATACCTGGCCGTTTGGTCCTGCGCGAGCAATGGGTGTGCCGAATGTACCGAAGCATCAGTTCCTTGGCAATACGGCTGTACCGCTAGTGCAATGGGTGCCGGGTAAGCGTATACATCCGACATTCCCGCCAATGCCTGCGCCTTCTACAACCGATGGTGGTGAGGGTGGATTAGCGGGTGGCTTTGGCATTAGTAATGGTGGTGGCCCGTTTGGTAGTCAAATTGGTCTTCCGTCCTACTTTATGCCAGAAGCGAAATACAGTCCCATGTGGCATATCGGTTTCGCTCATTGGTTGGAACCCCATGATCGTGTTGTTAAGGGATTTAAGGAGCTTAAGCAGCTGCGTGAAGATGGCCGGCTTGAAATTCTCGAATGGCCTGCACCACCTCGTATTCAGGAAGGGGATGACACGGGTGTACGGGTGGATGATTTCAATTTTGCCAACCCGAACTCACCGCATGTTGTGAACTGCCCGACACCGATTACGCTTGACGGTGCAATTCACAGAGCACGTGCGCTGGAAGCCAATCGTGATGAGTAAGTGTTAAGCGTGGAACCAGTCATTATATATGTGTAATCACTGGTTATAGGACCGGATTCACGGCGCACTCTGAAGTTCGTCGTGAATTTTCTTCATTATGTTTTAATGAGTATGGAAAACAAAAATGCGAAATTATATCTGGGTGGCGACCTACGCTTTATTTCTGGTAATTAATTTTTCAACCATAAGTAGTGCTTCACCCTGGGGGGCTAACTATTTTCCGAATGTGGCTTTGACCACGCAGGATGGTAAAAGCGTTCGGTTTTTTGATGACCTGATTAAAGACAAAGTTGTAGTGATAAATTTTATTTACACCAGTTGCCCCGATACCTGCCCGTTGGAAACAGCACAACTGGTTAGAGTTCAAAATATTATGGGGGACAGAGTTGGCAAAGACGTGTTCTTTTATTCAATTTCAATCGACCCAAAAACCGATACCCCACAAGTTTTAAAAGAATACCAACAGCGCTTCGGAGCAAAATGGACTTTCTTAACCGGTGATAAAAATGACATTATAAAACTGCGCAAAAAACTCGGTTTGTATATTGCAGAAATTCAGGACGGTTCAAATAATCATAATGTAAGTATGATTATTGGTAATCAGGCAACTGGTCGCTGGATGAAACGCTCACCATTTGAAAACCCACACGTGTTAGCTGACCAGGTGGGTAACTGGTTAACCGGCTGGAAATCGAAACAGGTGAGAAGTGGTGATTATGCAAATGCCCCAGAGCTGCGCAGCATACCCCGCGGTGAAGTAATCTATCGGACACGCTGTATTAGTTGTCACTCACTGGAAGGTAAAGATCCTGAAGGTGCTTTAGGGCCAGATTTGTTAGGCGTTAATCAACGACGCGAAAAACGCTGGCTTTATGACTGGTTAAAAGCACCGGATAGAATGCTCAATAAAAAAGATCCCATTGCGATGAGTCTGTATAAACAGTACAACCAGTTAGCGATGCCGAATATGCGTCTCAATAAAACAGAAGCAGAAACCTTGCTGGAATACATAGCAAGCGAAACACTGCGCTTGCAGGGTAAATCAAAATTAGCCAGCAAACAAGCCACACCGGTTACCGCTGCGTTTACAGTGAGTCATGAAAAACCGGCGGGTGATGTAGTTGCCATTATGAATTCATGGGTGCGTGAAGCCCATGAAAAAGCCAGAGTAAATGCAGGTTATATGACACTGGTTAATGTGAGCGCTGAAGATGTCATATTGTTAGAAGTGGAAAGTAATGCATTTGATAAAGTTGAAGTGCATGAAATGAAAATGATCGATGGCATGATGGAAATGAACCAGCTAACGGATTTAGTTATTCCGGCAAAAGATCAGATACAGTTTGAGCCCGGTGGCAAACATCTAATGATGATGGGACCTAAAAAGCACTTTACAAAGGGTCAGAAAGTTGAAATGACATTGACGTTTAAGTCCGGTAAAAAACAGATTGTGTCGGTACAGGTGGCCGCAAGATAAGTGGCTTTATAATGCACATTAGCCGAGTCCCATAGTTATAAATAATGCAGGAGCTAGCTTTAGCGAGCGATTGGCGTTCAGAATGAGAAATATTACACTGACCTGTGATATTCATGGTATGTGTATTATACAAATTAATTAAAATGCAAAACACAGTATCTAGATAATGGTGATTTAAATGAAATTTAAAATTTTATATATATTATTTTTAATAGCATTATTTTCGCATAATTTTTTTATAATTTCGGTGAGTGCTAAATCTGAACCGCTAAAAACTTATGAGCCAGAAATTATTGTCAACACTAACAAGGGATCGTTCACGCTTAAACTTTACCCTCTTAAGGCCCCAAAAACAGTAAAAAATTTTTTACGTTATGTGGATGAAGGTTTTTATGAAAATACGGTTTTTCATCGAGCGATATCCAATTTTGTTATTCAGGGGGGCGGGTTTAAGAAGGGCATGAAATATAAAAAACCACATGCACCGGTAAAAAAAGAATCTGCAAATCAATTAAAAAATATTCGCGGAGCTGTCTCTATGGCGCGCCGGTCGCATCCAGATACAGCAACTTCTCAGTTTTATATCAATCTGACTGAAAATCCCAGTCTGGACTTTAAAAGTCGTGTACAACCGGGTTATACCGTGTTCGCTGCTATTTCGGAAGGAATGGATGTTATTGATAAAATATCGACTATACCCACCCATAGCGTAGATAAGTTTACAGATGTACCTAAAGAGGATGTGGTTATATTATCGGTAAAAAGGAAGGCGGCTGAATATGTTGCTAAATCTGAAAAAAAACAAGCTACACCACTGCATACTATGCAGCGTTATATTGCGGGTGAGCATTATATTGTTTTAGATCAGCCTGTTTTAACCAGAGATAGTAATAAAGTTGAAGTCATTGAAATGTTCTCTTATGGATGTCCGCATTGTTATGAGTTTGATTCTCAGTTCAGGGCCTGGGGAGGCAAGCAGTCTAAAGAAGTAGATTTATGGACTTTTCCTGCAGTATGGAATGAGTCCATGAAAGTTTATGCAAAAACATTTTATACGGCAAAAAAACTCAATATCTTAAATAAAATTCATACGCCCTTATTTAATGCGGTGGTGGTAAAGCAGAAAAAATTAAGCACTGAGAAAGAACTGGCTGATTTTTTTGCAAATTATGGGGTAGATAAAAAAC
>Ga0316206_1000804_pt1 | contig 34946 bp, 39 predicted proteins | sample 6monthpyrite_MG_FD_204942 | JGI IMG/M metagenome (GOLD analysis project Ga0316206, IMG submission 204942) | Microbial mat bacterial communities from mineral coupon in-situ incubated in ocean water Damariscotta River, Maine, United States -... | ecosystem: Environmental > Aquatic > Marine >...
TGGCGGAAGTTAAAGGCATTGGTCAGTACGAATTACTGGGCGAAAGCCTGGATGATGCGGCGGGTGAAGCATTCGATAAAACCGCCAAAATGCTAGGGCTGGGTTATCCCGGTGGTCCCATTCTGGCGAAACTGGCGGAAAAAGGTGAAACAGGGACTTATAAGTTTCCCCGCCCCATGTGTGATCGCCCGGGGCTGGATTTTAGTTTTAGTGGTTTAAAAACCTTCAGTCTCAATACCTGGCAAAAAGAAGTTGCGCAGGGTAATGAAAACGCGCAAACCCAGGCCAATATCTGTAAAGCATTTGAAGAAGCGGTGGTAGATACCCTGACGATTAAATGCCGGCGGGCGATTCAGGAGGTGGGGGCGAAAACGCTGGTGATTGCCGGCGGAGTTGGGGCGAATTTGAGTTTACGAAAGTCATTAAAGGCGATGATGGAAAAAGAGGCGGGCGATTTGTTCTATCCACGCATTGAGTTTTGCACGGATAATGGGGCGATGATTGCCTATGCGGGTTGTTTGCGACTGGTGGCGGGTGAAACTGAGCCGTTAGCAATCAATGTGAGAGCGAGATGGCCGATGAGTGAGTTGAGTGCGATTGGTTGATAAGTGCTGGAAATATTACCCGGCGCGATCCATCCCCGGTGGAGATGTGCCTAAGCAGGGTCATTAGCTTTCCGCTTTTTTCTTACTCCCAATCTTATCCTCTTCACCGGCCAACAACTTCCGAATATTGCTCTTATGTCGCCAGATTAACAGGGCCGCCATAAATGCCACGCAACCGGTAATCACCATCGACTGCGTAATAAACCAGGCCAGTACCGGTGAGCTACTAGCAGCAACCAGTGCAGATAAAGATGAATAGCGAAACACCACCGCCATAAACAACCAGATGCCAATCGTACCTAAACCCAGCATCCAGTTGGTTCCAATGAGTACACCTAAAATTGTGGCTACACCCTTGCCACCTTTAAAGCCGTAATACAGGGGAAATAAATGTCCCAGAAATGCCGCTACACCGGTGGCGGCGATGACTTCGTCTGGCATTTTCAGTAGTACGGCTATTAAAACCGGAATTAATCCCTTTAACATATCCCCGAACAAAGTAATAATGGCGGCCTTTTTACCCCCGGCACGCAATACATTAGTGGCCCCGGGGTTGTTTGAACCGACGGTTCGTGGGTCAGGGAGCGACATGATTTTGCAGGTAATAATGGCGGCGGAAACCGAACCGAGTAAATAGCCGAACAGGGCGAAGCCAGTAATTATAAGTATAATGTCAGCTGAGAGATCCACAAAGGGTACCAATGGGTGATTAAAGTAGGCTGCAATTTAGCACGAATTGAAACAACGGTGAAATAGTGTGGCGTCTGATAACAGAAAAGTCAGCTGTGTGTTTGTGCATGGCTGGGGAATGAACCACACTATCTGGCAGCCGGTATTAGATAAACTGCCCGGCTGGATTGAAGCCAGTGCATTAGACTTACCCGGCCACGGCCAAAGAACCGACGTATCGTTTACTGATTTGGCCGACCTCACAAAAGATCTGCAGGTGCAATGCAAAAGCATTAAAAAGCCCGGCCAGCCGTTAATGCTGGTTGGCTGGTCATTAGGCGGCCTGCCCTGTTTGCAATTAGGTGTTGAGGGCTCAAAAGAAGTTGATGCCCTGTTGCTGGTGAGCAGTAACCCGTGCTTTGTGAGTCGTGAAAACGGCGACTATGGCATTGATGGCGAAATTTTTAATAGCTTCGCACAGTCACTGAAAAAAGATTTTTCAGGTACAATTCGCCGCTTCTTATCATTGCAGGTAAAAGGTTCCGCATCCGGGCGTGAAATTTTACGCAATTTAAGAGAAAAAATTTTGCAACAACCGCAGCCAGATGAAAATTGTTTAGATGCGGGGCTGGCGATTTTGCAGCAGGTGGACTTGCGTGACGCGCTCACAAAAGTTAAACCGCCTTTGCAGTGGATTCTGGGTGAGCAGGACAGTCTGGTTAAAGTAGAGCTTGCGCAAACATTAATGCAGGTAAGTATTTTTGGAAAAGCCGGGCACGCGCCCTTTTTATCTCACACAGAAATGTTTGTTGAGCAGTTGGTCAATCAGATTAAGAAAATTTAATGAGTCAAACCGAAAAAAATCGTATCCAGAAACATTTCGATGCAAAAGCCATTTGTTATGAATCTTCAGCTGTATTGCAACGCAATGTTTGTAATGAACTTTTACAGCGTCTGGATTTAACCCGCTTAAAACCTGATGTAGTTTTAGATGTGGGTTGCGGCACGGGCTGGGGAACGCAGGACTTATTAAAAAAATATAAAAAAGCCAAAATTATTTCTTTAGACCTGTCACCTGAAATGCTCAAGCAAACCAGAAGCAAAGGGGGCTGGTTGCGAAAACCGCAATTAATTTGTGCGGATGCGGAAGACATTCCATTAGAAGATGAATCGGTGGATTTAATTTTTTCCAGTTTAATGCTGCAGTGGTGTGATTATAAAAAAGTTTTCGCGGAGTTTAAGCGCATTTTAAAACCCGATGGTTTATTAATGTTTTCAAGTTTCGGGCCGGATACCTTAAAAGAGTTAAAACAAAGCTGGGCGCAGGTTGATAATCATGCGCACGTCAATGAATTTACCGATATGCATGATCTGGGTGATGCATTAATATATGCGGGGCTGGCGGAGCCGGTAATGGATATGGATTTGCTGACGCTCACGTATAATGATGCAATGTCTGTAATGAAAGATTTAAAAGCGATCGGCGCAAATACCATTTTAAAAAACCAGCAAAAAGATATGGAACAGGGGCTGGTAACGCCGGGTAAATTAAAGCGGGTAGTCGCGCATTACGAACAGTTTCGAAAAGACGATATTATACCGGCAAGCTATGAAGTGGTTTATGGGCATGCCTGGAAAACAAAGCAAAGAGTAACAAAAATAGAACAGACGGAATTTCCTGTTTCATTTGATAAGATTTAATTGTTTATGGGTAATTCTTTATGGATGATTTTTTAAGGGCTATCTGTGTGCGTACCAGTCATATTAACCTGAACAGAATCGTCATTCGCGAATGGTTTTTATTGGGAATCCAGCGACTTTAAAGTATTTAAAGCCGTTGGATTTTCTGTCATTAATTTTCCAGAATTAATTTTCGAGATTATTCCGAATTTTCTTCATCGCATTTTTTTCCAGCTGACGAATGCGTTCCGCTGAAATATTATACTTTGCAGCAAGTTCATGTAGCGTTGCCTTATTCTCCTCATCCATCCAGCGAGACATAAGAATATCGCGGCTACGATCGTCAAGCATTTTCAATGAGTCAATCAACGCTTCACTGCGTTGCTGTTGCCAGTCGTTAGACTCAAGCTGTTGAGCAGGATCATGGGTTGGGCTGGCGATGTAGCTTGATGGTGCAACCAGTGCATCATCGTCATCATCGGAAGTGGCATCAAATGCCATATCGTAATTACTCAGGCGTGATTCCATTTCGAGAACAGTTTCAGGCTTAACCCCAAGATCTTTTGCCACGCCTTCCACTTCGGCCTGACTGAACCAGCCCAGACGTTTTTTAGAGCTGCGCAGATTAAAGAATAGTTTGCGTTGTGCTTTGGTGGTGGCAATTTTAACAATGCGCCAGTTTTTCAATACATATTCGTGAATTTCTGCGCGAATCCAGTGCACCGCAAATGACACCAGTCGCACATTGTGATCTGGGCTAAAGCGTTTAACGGCTTTCATCAGGCCCATATTACCTTCCTGTACCAGATCAGCCATGGGCAGGCCGTAACCCTGATAGCCACGGGCAATACGAATAACGAAACGCAGGTGGGACATAACCAGTTTTTGAGCCGCTTCCAGATCACCGTGTTCAGACAGGCGATAACCATATTCACGTTCTTCCTCAGCCGTCAGCATCGGGAACGCCTGTGCGTTCTGGATATACTGATCCAGACTACCACTGGAAATGGGTAGATGATTAGTGGCAAGTACGAGTTCTTTTGACATATCAGCTCCTGAATTTGGTGGTTATATTAGCACTCTTTACGTAAGAGTGCTAATTGCTGCATAAGTTCATACTAATATAGGAAAAAACACGGATTTGTCAAATAAAAAATGCTACTGAATCATGCTGAGTGGGGTGTTGGGGTGGTGAATTTGCAGATATTGCTGGCGCAGCATTAACAGGTTATTCAGGCGGGCAACCAGCATGGGTTCTCTCACCGGTTTTTCCAGAATGTCATTGGCACCGGCTGAGAAAATCCGGTTCAGGCTGTCCGGATCAGCTTCTACATTGCTGGATGTGGTCACGAGTATGGGTAGCCGTTCGTAGCCTAGTCCCAGTCCATGGCGAATTTCGCGAATTAAATCCCGCCCGCTCATGTGGCCTTCGAGCTGGATATCGGTTAATAATAAATCAAAGGGCTGGATGTGATCTTTTGTAAACGAGTGCTGAATATGTTGCAAAGCCTGCTCTGCATCAACCGCGTGCAGGTAATTATATTCATGTTTGCTGAGTAAGTTTTTTGTGGCCAGGGCAACTGTTGGGCTATCTTCGACGTAAAGAATATTGCCGGTTAGCATGGCGTGGATCGGGTCGGTATTTAAAAACGAATAGATATAGTCGACCAGTTTTTGTTGCCCCAGCTTCTTGTCAAAGTAGCCATTTACCAGGTTACAGGCCATATTTTCCTCATATATTCCGGTTTTTTCCCCGGAAATAACAATTAGAGGTGTGCTTTTAACAGACAGCTCGATACGAATAATGTCTATCATTTTATGACAGTCAATATCGGGTAAGTTTCGAGATGTGGTGATCAGGGCGTATTTTTGCGCTTTTAGCAGGCGAAATGCTTCTTCTGCATTCATCGCTGCATCTACCGTAACATTGGGGATGTTTTTAGCAATGAGCTTGCTGATAACAGCCAGGGTGGTGCCCGAGTGGTCGATGAGTAAAACCCGTTGAGTTTCAATTGTCATAATTTAATGACTTCAGGCTGGTTAATCTAAATGGGCAGCTAAAAGTCTGATCGCTTTAATTATTTTCAACAAGTATAGACAAAATACCATGACAGGTAAGACGATTGATCGATTGTTTGTGGCGGCTTATCGGAATGTACGTTTTGATTGAGCGGCGTAAATAAAAGGCCTAGCTCGGCTCTATTTCGCTTAAATGACGCCCCACCGCAATCCACGAGCCCGCCAGGCCGAGAAAACAGCTAAAACCAATCATGTTGATGGCCTCTGAAAAACTTAAGCCGCGTAGTTCAAAGCCGCTGTTGTAGAGACTGGCCAGGTGGGCCACCGAGTTATCCAGCAGATTGATTGACAGACTGGTAAGCAGCCAGGCAAATAGTCCACCGCCAATGCCGTACCAGAAACCGGTGTAGAGAAAGGGTCGGCGAATAAACGCATTGGTGCCGCCAATGAGCTTGGTGACTTCAATTTCTTCGCGGCGATTCTGGATATCTAGCCGGATGGTGTTGCCCACGACCAGCAATACTGCAATTCCTAACAGGCTGGCGATCACCCAAATGGCCCGGTGGGCAATGTCGAGCATGGCAAACAGGCGTTTTACCCATTGTAAATCCAGCTGTGCCAGCGCGACCTGTTTTTGCTGATTTAGCTGCTTAATTAAATGGCGAATTTTATCTGGACGGCTCTCATCAACCACCGGCTGAATAGTGAGTACATGGGGCAGCGGGTTATCACCCAGGGCTTCAACCGCACTGCCAAAGCCAGATATTTTTTTGAATTCCTTTAGGGCCTGTACTTTATTAATCATGGACACCGCCACCACATCATCGAAAATGCGCAGCTTGCCCATTAACTGCCGCGCCTGTTTTTCACTGACATCGGATTTTAGAAAAACCGAAATTTGTGCACTATTGTCCCAGCCAACGCTGACATAACTGGCATTATTGAGCAGCACAAACATACCCGCGGGTAGCGCCAGAGCAATTGCAATGACGGCGATGGTCATAAAAGAGGCGGCTGGCTGGCGGGTCATTACCCCCAGGCTGGCAATCAGCGTGCGCAGGTGATTTATTCCCCAGGCTTTAAACGGGCTGCTTTTGGCGAGCTGGTTGCTGTCTGACTTTGCCATGCTATGCGCTTTGTGGCTGACGACTTGCCAGGTCGTTATGAGAAAGTTGCCCCTGATCCAGGCTTACCACCGGGCTACCCATCTGCTTAATCAGGTCTAAATCGTGGCTGGCAATAAGCACGGTGACCCCAACATTATTGAAGCGGGCGAATAATTCCATAATTTCTTTTGATAGTTGCGGGTCCAGGTTACCCGTGGGCTCATCCGCCAGTAATAAGCCGGGTTTGTGGACAATAGCGCGGGCAATGCCGACGCGTTGTTGTTCACCGCCGGATAAGGTTATAGGGGCAGATTTTTCCTTGTTTAATAAACCTACCTGATCTAAAGCGGCGCGCACTCGGCTGCCAATTTCCCGGTGTTGAAAGCCCGCAATAATTAATGGCAGGGCCACATTGTCAAATACCGTGCGGTCATAAAGCAGGTGGTGATTCTGAAAAATTATGCCGATATTGCGGCGAATGTAAGGAACTTTGCTATTGCTCACGCTGCTCAGATTAATGCCGTCGAGTACCAGGTTACCGCGACTGGGCCGTTCAATTAAGGCAATCAGTTTTAATAATGTACTTTTACCTGCACCGGAATGCCCGGTGAGGTACGCCATTTCGCCGCGGGGCAAATGAAAGCTCACATTGCTGAGTGCTTCATGGCCGCCGGGGTAGCGTTTGCAGATATTATCAAAACGAATCATGGGGGCTATTCTGCACTAAGTTTTTGAGGCTGAAAAGATTTAGCGATAAAATATAAAATCATCGTCAACTAGTGGGGCGTTTGTGCGAAGCTAAAACTAAAATAATCACCTAGTGTTTTTTGTATTTCTGACACGGGAAAACTACCGTCAAGTCTGTCGCCCCAGGTGGAACAGTCCAGTTTAATAATGTCGGCGTTATGATCTGAGTATAAATATATTTCAGTGGAGTAACGCAGAATCGTGGGGCCGGATGCCTGCTCCTGACCATCCTCAGTGCGAAGAATGTTGAAAGTGTCCGGTTCAATGGTACGCGGGCCAAAGGCTTTCATTTCGAAGCGGCAACTTACGCGATATAAATTTTTGTCCTTTTCACGCACCACTTTGGCATTTTGAATAACAACATGGGTGTTACCCGAATCAATGTCTAATTTTTTATTGAGGCTTAAGGTTGAGCCGGGCGGAATATCAAACGCCAGAGAGTTTGGGTCATCGGATTTAAATGGCATGCAGGCTGTCAGAAAAAAAGTTGTTATCGCGATAAAGGTCAATTTCATTTTTTGTGCCCTCAATTTAGCCCGGCTCTTTATCCAGCAGGGCATCTACAAACTCAACCGCATGAAACTCGCGCAAATCATCAATGCCTTCGCCAACCCCAATAAAGCGTATCGGGGTGCTGAGCTTTTGCGCAATGGCAAATAAAATGCCGCCTTTTGCAGTGCCATCGAGTTTGGTTAAAACCAGCCCGCTTAAACCCATTGCCTGATTAAATTGCTGTGCCTGAATTAAACCATTCTGGCCGAAGCCCGCATCCATGACTAGCAGGGTTTCATGTGGGGCGTTGTCATCCAGCTTGCCCATTACGCGTTTAATTTTGATCAGTTCGTCCATTAAATTATCCTGCGTGTGCAGGCGTCCGGCGGTGTCCGCAATCACCACATCAATATTTTTTGATTGAGCGGATTCAATCGCGTCATAAATGACCGAAGCGGAATCTGCACCGGTCCCTTGAGCCACCACACTGATATTATTGCGCTCACCCCAGGTTTGTAATTGCTCAACCGCGGCGGCACGAAAAGTATCGCCGGCGGCGAGCATCACCGATTTGCCCTGATTTTGAAAGCGTTTTGCGAGCTTGCCAATGGTGGTGGTTTTGCCCGCGCCATTAATCCCAATGACCAGAATCACAAAGGGCGTGTGGGTGTTATCAATCACCAGTGGTTGTTCCACCGGCTGTAAAATTTCGACCATGTCATCGCACAGAGCATTAAACAGTGCGACAGGGTCTTTTAATTCATTGCGCGAAACCCGCCGGGTGAGATCGTTAATAATGCGGGAGGTGGATTCGACACCCACATCGGCGCTGAGCAGACGGGTTTCCAGTTCTTCAAGTAATTCATCGTCAATGGTTTTTTTGCCGAGGAGTAAATCCGCCATGCCATCGGTTAAACCCGCGCGGGTTTTGCCGAGGCTGTCTTTAAGGTGAATTAACATGCCGTGTTCATCAACTTTTGCCCAGTCCTCAGCGGTGGGTGGGCTGAAGGATGAGCCGGATTTTATTGCATGTGCCAGATCCTCTGCCTGATTATCAGCAGTTGCAGTTAAATTTTCAGGGTTATCGTCAACGCCATTTTGTGTTTTCTGTGCAGCGGGCTCAGTGTTTACTGATTTCTCTGTTGCAGCAGCTACAGGCTTTGACCCGACGGGCGTAAACGAAGCACCGGATTTAACGCTGGGTGGCGAGACGTTATTTGGCAAGGACTCGTTCGATTCAACGGCGGTCTGACTGACTGTTTCCGGTGTCGCTTTAGATTTTTCTTTTTTGGGGCGTAGAAAACCAAACATAATTTATAAATGACTTGTGTATCAGGAGGTGCTTATCCTATCATCGCGAGGAACTCAGGTTAAGTATTCCGGTCATTATTCTTTACAACCGAGCAACCACACAGTATGAGTTATGCACAACCCCTTCTGAAAAAAGAGGGAATTAAAATAGATTCGTACTGTAATCCCGCCGCAAGTGATGAACAACCGGGGCACGGAGTGGTTTAATCTCCTCTCCTCTCCTCTCTCATTGAAAAGAGGAGGATAAAAATTTAAGGGCAAATTGAATGAAATTAAAGAAAATCAGCACAGCATTCGTGCTTGGTGGAATAGTGATGGGGCTATCTGCATGTCAGACAAATCCGTCGGCGGATTCGGCAAAAGCCATTGCGGCGCAAGCAATGGATTCGAAAAACGTTGAATCTAAAAGCCATGTTAGTCAGTCAGGCGTATACAGTTTTATGTTGAACAATGGCATGAAAGTGCTGGTCAAACCCGATCACCGTTCACCTGTTGCGGTGTCACAGGTGTGGTACAAAGTCGGTGGCTCCTATGAATCTGCCGGGGTAACCGGTGTTTCCCACGCCCTTGAACACATGATGTTTAAAGGGACAAAAAAATTAAAGCCCGGCGAATTTTCAGAAATTATTGCAGCCAATGGTGGCAGTGAAAATGCGTTTACCGGCAAAGATTACACCGCCTATTTTCAGCGCATTTCCAGCGATCGTTTAGAGCTTTGTCTGCGCAATGAAGCAGATCGGATGCGTAATTTGCAACTCAGCGAAGACGAATTTAAAAAAGAAATTGAAGTGATAAAGGAAGAGCGTCGCTCGCGTACCGATGATAATCCAAGCGCCTTAACCTACGAGCGATTTAATGCCGCGGCGTTTATCAATTCCAGTTATCAGCAGCCCATCATCGGCTGGATGGAAGATCTGGACAGCATGCAGTTAAGTGATTTAAGTGCCTGGTATAAAACCTGGTATGCACCCAATAATGCAACGCTGGTTGTGGCCGGTGATGTTGATCCGCAGCAGGTAAAAACCTGGGCAGAAAAATATTTTGGGGTGTTAAAGCCTTCCGATATAACACCACCAAAACCGCGTCGCGAAGTTGCCCAGATGGGTGAGCGGCGCATCACCGTAAAACTGCCGGCGAAAGTTCCCTATTTGCTCATGGGTTATAAAGTGCCGGTACTAAAAACACGACTTAAAGAGCAAAAAGATACCACGGATATTTATGCGCTGGAAGTATTGGCCGGTGTTCTTGATGGCGGCCAGAGCAGTCGTTTAAGTCGTCGACTGGTACGGGAAAAAGAAATCGCGTCCTCCGCCGGTGCGGGATACGATCCTTATGCCCGACAACAGACTTTATTTTTATTTGACGGTTCTCCCCGCGCAGGGCATACCGTTAAAGAACTGGAAATGGCGATTAAAGAACAAATCAAAAATATTCAGAATACACCGCCATCGGCACAGGAGCTTGAGCGGGTAAAAGCACAGGTAATGGCTTCATCGGTGTATGAAAAAGATTCGGTTTTTTATCAGGCGATGCAGCTGGGCACATTAGAAACCGTGGGCGTGGGCTGGCAGAAAAAAGATGAGTATCTGAAAAAAATCCAGCAGGTGACTGCGCAGCAGGTGCAGGCCGTGGCTAAACAATATTTAACGGATGATAGCCTGACGGTGGCGGTGTTAGATCCACAGCCGATCGATGCAACTAAGCAGAGAGTTGATCGTGCTGCAGGAGGCCGTCATGGCCAGTAAAAAAAAATTAATGAATAAAAAGAATTTAATCAGTAAAAAAACATTAAATAGTAAAAACATAATGAACGCTAAAAAAATAGTATTACTTGTCGGGTTTTTGTTTGCAGGTGCGCTAAGTGCATCACCACAAATTCAGCACTGGCAAACTCAAAATGGCGCGCAAGTTTATTTTGTGCCTTCTAACGATATCCCAATGGTCGATGTGCGCATTGTATTTGATGCGGGCAGTGCGCGGGACTCTGCCCCACTCTCTGCCCCAGACTCTACCCGAGACTCTGCCAGAGATTCTGCAAGAAAAGCAGGGTTGTCCGGCACCGCGCTAATGACCAATGGTTTACTGGCGGAAGGTGCCGCAGGGGATGATGCTCAAATACTGGCAGAAAAATTTGAAGCGGTGGGCGCCGCATTTGGTAACGGCGCATTAAAAGATATGGCCTGGTTAAATATGCGCAGTTTACGCGATGATAAATATTTGCAACCGGCGCTAATTAACCTGAAAAATATTTTAAGTTTTCCAGCGTTTAATCAAGCGTCTTTTAAGCGCGAGTTAGAGCGTTTAAAAATCACCGTAAAAGCGGGCAAACAATCCCCAGGAACCATTGCCTCATTACGATTTTTTGCAGAGCTGTATGGTGATCATCCGTATGCGCAACCGAGCACAGGTACAGAAGAAAGTTTGCAGCAGTTAACAGTAAAAAATCTGCAGGCATTTTACAAAAAATATTATGTTGGTAAAAATGCGGTCATCGCTATTGTGGGCCAGCTGAGCACCGATGAAGCTAAAAAAATGGCGGCGGATTTAGTCGCAGAATTGCCCGCGGGAGAACATGCTAAAGCCTTGCCAGATGTTAAGGCCTTAAGCGAAGCAAAAACGATTCATATCGATTTTCCGTCAAGGCAGAGTACGGTGTTAATGGGGCAGCCTGGTCTGGCCCGGGGCGATGCAGATTATTATGCTTTGTATCTGGCTAACCATGCCTTTGGTGGCAGTGGGTTTGGTTCGCGCCTGATGCATGAGGTGCGGGAAAAGCGCGGTCTGGCTTATAGCACCTACAGTTATTTTTCGCCGATGCGTGCTGCGGGGCCATTTCAGATTGGTTTAAAAACGCGCAATGATCAGCTGCAAGAAGCGATGAAAATTATTCATTTGGAGTTAGAAAAATATGTCTCTAAGGGACCGAATGAAGATGAGCTGGGTGACAGCTTAAAAAATATTACCGGGGGATTTCCGTTGCGCATAGACAGCAATAAAAAAATTGCTGAATATTTATCGGTGATTGGTTTTTATAAATTACCGCTGGATTATCTGGATACGTTTGTCGGGCATGTGAATCAGCAAAATAAGGCGAAAGTGGATGATGCGTTAAAGCGCAGAATTCACCCGCAAAAAATGTTGACGGTGATTGTGGGTGCCAAAAGTGAAAAATAATTAGTTAGAATTTAATTGTGGTTTAGGTAAATAATTATTGATTTAATGATGGCGCAATCAAAAAAACAGAAAAAAACAACTGCCGATAGCACATTACGGATCATTGGTGGCAAATGGCGCAGTCGGTTATTGCCGGTGGCGGATTTACCCGGTCTGCGCCCCACCACCAGTCGAGTGAGGGAAACACTCTTCAACTGGCTACAAAATGATGTGCCCGGTGCACGTTGTTTAGACCTGTTCGCCGGCAGTGGTGCACTGGGTTTTGAAGCCGCATCGCGGGGAGCGGGTAGTGTTACTATGTTGGAAACCCAAAATCAGGCGGCTAAAATTTTACGTGAAAACATTCAAACGCTAAATGCGGAGCAGGTTCAGCTGTTGCAAACGGATGCGATTAGCTGGTTAAATTCAGTTGCTGATTCAGTTGCTGATTCAGTGGCTGATTCAGTGGCTGACTCAGCTCAAAACTTCGATGTGGTGTTTATCGATCCACCATTTGATAGTGATTATCTGGCTCAGGCCTGTGAATTACTTGAAGCGCGGCAGTGTTTATCCGAGCATGCCTGTATCTATCTGGAAATGAATCGTAAGCAGGATTTGCCCGAGCTGCCGCAAAGCTGGACAGTGGTGCGGGAGAAAAAAGCCGGGCAGGTGGGCTATTATCTGGTCAGGCGAAATATTCAGCGTGAATGATTTATGTGATTGGGTTATCGTGCAATCCATATAAAATAATGCAAATAGAATAATAGAGGCAAATCATGTCAGCAGTGGTCGCAGTTTATCCGGGAACCTTCGATCCCGTCACCAATGGTCACAGTGATCTGGTTGGCAGGGCGTCCGGCCTGTTTGATAAGGTGATTGTCGCCATCGCTGCGAGCCCGTCAAAAGCGCCTTTATTTGATTTAGAGCACCGAATTGAGCTTGCGAAACAGGTACTGGCTCAACATCATAACGTTGAAATTTGTGGCTTCTCGGATTTGCTGGTAGATTTTGTGCGTAAGCGCCAGGCTAACGTGATTTTACGGGGGCTGCGAGTGGTGTCAGACTTTGAGTTTGAGATGCAGCTGGCGAGTATGAACCGGCATTTAGCACCGGAAATAGAGACCCTGTTTCTGACCCCTTCTGAAAAAAGCAGCTTTATTTCATCAACGCTGGTGAAGGAAATTGCCTCCCATAATGGCGATGTGTCTGAGTTTGTGAATTCACGGGTGGTGAATGCATTGCGCGAGAGATACAGGGCATAAAGACATGCTGCAAGTAAGGGCGAAAATTCCTGTAATAAGGTATAATCATCCGCTAATATGTTGTTAGACATAATGGAATCTTTACTAAAACCATTATGTGAGATTTTTCAAATTTTAATGTAGGGCTAAAAAATGGCATTAATCATTACTGACGAATGCATTAATTGTGATGTATGCGAACCGGAATGTCCCAATGAGGCAATTGCTGCTGGCGATGAGATTTATGAAATAGATCCAACCAAATGCACCGAGTGTGTCGGGCATTATGATACACCCCAGTGCGTTGAGGTGTGTCCGGTAGACTGTATACCCAAAGATCCGGATCATGTTGAAAACAAAGATGAATTGATGGAAAAATATAAGCAGCTTACCGGGAAGTAGCCCGCTTTCTTAGTTGTTAAGAGGCTCCTGTTTGGAGCCTTTTTTTTAAGTCTTAAGACTCTATTTAAAAGGCCACTAAAATGAAACAAACCTTAGCAATAGTATTATTCTTTTTTTCAACTAATCTGTACGCGGCGGCGGGTATTGCAACAGCTCACCCGTTGGCAACCCAGGCCGGTGAAAAAATTCTTGCTGAAGGTGGTAATGCTTTTGATGCGGCGGTGGCAATCAGTGCGGCGCTGGCGGTTGTTGAACCGTATAGCTCAGGCATTGGTGGTGGCGGTTTCTGGTTATTGCATCGCAGCAGCGATGGCTTTGAAACCATGATTGATGGCCGGGAGAAAGCGCCCTTAAAAGCGCATCGGGATATGTATCTGGATGATAAAGGTGAAGTCATTCGCGGCGTTTCAATGGATGGAGCATTGTCCGCCGGTATTCCTGGGGTGCCCGCAGCGCTGGAACATCTGTCTAAAAAGTATGGCAAGTTAAGTTTAAAACAAAGTTTACAGCCCGCAATAAAATATTCAAAAAACGGTTTTAAAGTAACGCCGCATTATCAGCGCATGGCGGGCTTTCGTTTAAACGCCTTAAGGGCATCGCCAGCGGCAGCAAAGATTTTTTTAAAAAATAATAATGTACCGAATGAAGGCGACATTATTAAGCAGGAAGATCTGGCCAATACATTAATGGCGATGGCTGAAAAAGGTTCAGCGGGTTTTTATCGAGGTGATGTTGCTAAAAAACTTATTCAGGGCACAAATAATGCCGGCGGAATCTGGAGTGATGAGGATTTCAAAAAATATTTTATTGTTGAGCGTAAGCCGGTAACGGGTCAATTTCATGAAATGAAAATCACCTCTGCTGCACCGCCATCATCCGGTGGAATTGCACTGGTTGAAATGTTGAATCAGCTTTCATTTTATTCATTAAGCGGGCTGGAAAAAACCGATGCTATTCATTTGGCGATTGAGGCCATGCGTCGCGCCTACCGGGATCGTGCACAGTTTCTGGGGGATACCGATTTTGTGGCAGTTCCGGTTGAACGTTTAACCAATAAAAATTATGCAGCGGGTTTAGCCGCAACAATTCACCCGGACAAGGCTACACCAAGTTCATTGCTGCCCGGTGTAGTACACGAAAATAACAGTCGTGACACAACGCACTTTTCAGTTATGGATCATCAGGGAAACCGGGTGTCCGCAACCCTGTCGGTTAATTATCCGTTTGGTTCAGGGTTCGTGCCGCCGGGAACCGGGGTGTTGCTAAACGATGAAATGGATGATTTTTCCGCCAAGCCCGGGGTTGCGAATGCCTACGGTTTAGTGGGTGCAGAAGCCAATGCAATTGAACCGGGTAAGCGAATGTTGTCGAGTATGTCGCCCACTTTTCTGGAAACCGATGACAGGTTAGCGGTCATCGGCACCCCTGGTGGCAGCCGCATAATAACCATGGTGTTACTGGGCAGTGTGCGATTTTATTTTGGTGAAGATGCAGAAGAAATTGTCAACGGCCCAAGGTTTCACCATCAATATTTACCCGATAATGTTTCCTATGAGCCCGGCGCATTTAGTGGTGATGTCCTGTTAGGGTTAAAAAATAAAAATCATAAGTTAAAGCCGGCTAAGAATAGCTGGGGGAATATGCAAGTGGTGATCTGGGATAAGCGAACTAAAAAAATGACCGCGGCGTCGGATGAGCGTGGCGAAGGTCTGGCTAAAGTTATCAGATTAAAATAATTCGGACTATGAAGCTGAATATTATTTCAGTGGTTTTAGTTTATTAAAAATTACTCAAGCCCAAAATCCTCGTTATCAATATTCGCTGTGCGTGATTCCATGTTGTTGATTTTTTCAATACACTTTATCAGTTTCATGCGCTGCTGATCCGCCTGCCCGTGATTGATATAGTGATCGGCGGCTTTAAGTAATTCTTCATAATACTGCAGGCGAAAGTTATGATTGAGCAATGATTTTGCCAGAAAAAAAGGGTCTTTATCATGCTCTTTCATAGTGGCAGCGGCAATCAGTGCGGTTTTTAATTCAATATCGGTGGGTTTACTCATAGGATTAAGTTTAGTCGAAATATGAAAAAATTAAATGATTTTAAACTTTGATATAATCCAGGCCTAATTATTTAAGGCAGGTTTTCTCATGAGTGAAATTAAAATAGGCATTTTAACGGCATCGGATCGTGCCAGCGCTGGCGTATATGAGGATCTTTCCGGGCAGGCGATTATTGACACGCTGAACGATTATTTGTCGTCAGAATGGCAGCCTGTTTATAAAGTGATTCCGGATGACCAGGCGGGCGTTGAACAGGCCTTAATTGACATGGCAGATAAAGAAGGCTGCTGTTTAATTGTGACCACGGGTGGTACCGGACCCGCACCAAGAGATCTGGCGCCGGAAGCCACTGAAGCGGTCTGTGATAAAATGATGCCAGGCTTTGGTGAGCTGATGCGCCAGGTGAGTTTGCAGTATGTGCCCACGGCTATTTTATCACGACAAACCGCCGGTATCCGTGGACAGAGTTTAATCGTAAATCTACCCGGCAAACCGAAATCGATACGCGAGTGTCTCGATGCGGTGTTCCCCGCCATTCCGTATTGTGTGGACTTAATCGAAGGGCCTTTTCTGCAAGTGAACGAAGCTGTCATTAAAGCATTTAGACCGAAAGCGAAATAATTTAATATGTGTTCACATCCTGTTCATATTTTGAGATACCCTGCGGCGAAATGTTATTTGTGGTGAATGGCTTTAATGAGTAAACCCCTGGAAAGTATGCAGGCTTTACGCTTAAAATCACCAGGTAGCGACAGGGCGGCTTATTGATATTATCTATTAAGTTGATAGAAATAATTTAAGCCGAATTTATTGATTTAGCTTGAATTTTTTTGCAATCACTCTATCTTACGAGTTCAGTTATTAAATACAAATTATAAGGATACCATCATGGGTGTACTAGTCGGTCGCGAAGCGCCAGATTTCACTGCAGCAGCAGTATTAGGTAATGGCGAAATTGTTGAAGATTTTAATTTTAAAAGCGCAACTAAAGGTAAAAATGCCGTTGTTTTCTTTTACCCACTGGATTTTACTTTCGTATGTCCATCAGAGTTGATCGCATTTGATCATCGTCTGGCAGAATTTAAAAAGCGTAATGTTGAAGTGATTGGTGTGTCTATCGACTCTCAGTTCTCACACAATGCGTGGCGAAACACCGCTATTAATGATGGCGGTATCGGCCAGGTAGGTTATCCACTGGTTGCGGATGTTAAGCATGAAATTTGTCAGGCATATGATGTTGAGCATCCGGATGCGGGCGTTGCCTTCCGTGGTTCATTTTTAATTGATACTAACGGCTTGGTTCGTCACCAGGTAGTTAACGATCTGCCGCTGGGTCGTAATATTGATGAAATGTTACGAATGATAGATGCGCTTGCTTTCCACGAAGAGCACGGCGAAGTTTGCCCGGCTGGCTGGAAAGATGGCGATAAAGGCATGGATGCATCTCCAGATGGCGTTGCTGAATATCTGGCATCTGAAGCGGATAAGCTTTAATTTATAGTCAGATTTGACAGATTTATCTGAGCTTAAGTTATAAAATACCTGCTAAACGTTAGCAGGTATTTTATTGCCATTATTAATTACTTCTCCTGCATAATTCTGCCGACATCCTCAAAAAAACTGTTATCAAACTGACTGTCAGTGTCAGAAGATAGCCCGAGTATAATCAGCCCAATAAACAGGGCAATAAAAATAATGGCTCCTATAATTTGTCCCCAATCATAAGTGCGGCGTTTTCTTTGCGTCATAATTATCTCGCGTTAAACTGAATTTAATAAAATAATGATAGCTATTTTTGACAGCGACTACAGTAAAAAGTCGAGCGCTGAGTTTGAGTTATTTTTTTAATGACGCTACCACAGTGATTACATGCTTCAGCTGCACGCCCATAAACCGCAAGGGTTTGTTGAAAGTAACCGGGCTTACCCTCTTCATTTATAAAGTCCTTAAGGGTGGTGCCGCCCTGCTCAATAGAAGCGGTTAATATTGATTTAATTGCGGGTACCAGTTTACGATAACGAGCCAGTGAAATATTGCAGGCGGTACGTTTCGGATTAATGCCCGCAGCGAATAAAGATTCATTTGCATAAATATTGCCGACACCCACCACGATATGACTGTTCATTAAAAAAGTTTTAATTGCAATTTTTCTGTTGCGACTTTGTTCATATAAATATTCAGCTGTGAATTCATCTTCAAGTGGTTCAGGGCCAAGATCTTTTAATAGTTTATGTAAGAGCGGGTCTGATTTTGTCCATAACACGGCGCCGAAGCGACGTGGGTCTCGTAGGCGTAAAACTTTATGGCTAAAGCAGATATCAAAATGGTCGTGTTTTTCCAGGTTGATAGATTTGTTTAAAATACGCAAACTACCTGACATGCCCAGGTGCAAAATAACCGTGCCTGCATCGGTACGCAGTAAAATATATTTGCCTCTGCGATCTACAGATTTAATCTTCTGATTGATGAGCTGTTTTTTTAGAGAGGCGGGAATTGGCCAGCGTAGTTGTTTCTGGCGAATAATTACATCGGTGACTTTTTTGTTTAGTAAATAGGGCTCAATGCCGCGACGAGAAGTTTCAACCTCAGGTAACTCAGGCATCGGGTTGGTCCACTTTAAATATTCCGTACAAAATGTCTTCGTTTGAATTATCCAGATGATATTCAATATTTAACTCAGGTAAAGCCAGAATTAGCCAGGGGTCGTTATCGGTTATCTGAAAAATAAGGCGTTTGCTTTGTGAGCTAATTTTAATTTGTCCGAGTTTCTTCCGGGGTAAATATTTATGTACGGCAAACGCCTGCGCTTTATTCCAGTGCTGTAGAAAAGATTGAATCTGATCTGCATTTAATTTTGCTTTAACGGCTTCCTCCTGTGCGTTGATCCAGTTGTTATCGTTATCAAGTAAGATGCTGACGGCAGGCGTTTGAATTTTAGTAATAGAAAAATTCTCAGGCAATAAAGATAAATCGATAAAGCTGGAAGGTTGTGCGCTGGCCAGCGGATAAATTTGATCATTAATAAGTGCCATTTTATTTTCCGCAAGAAAGTAGCGTTTATTATTTAGCGGATTGGTCTTTCCAAATAATATTTCTGTGTCGTTAAAAATAATATGCGCAAGGGGTTTATCCAATGCGTACTGAGATAAATCAAGTGAGCTAATATTGTAGCTTTTTTCAACAGGGGTTTGTGTAAGGCTTAAAAGCGTAGCTATTCTGAACTGATGCGCTTTTAAAGAATAGGGTTTTTTCATGTGCCATAACCCATTTTTTTCCTTTAAGAAAATAATGTCCTGCTCTTCAGAGCGATGGATTTTTATACGGGTTATTTCTTCGATATCGAGATGGCTTAATTTTTGAATGTTTTCAGGTGTGTTTTGTATGTTATAGAAAATAATAATAAAAATAGTCAAAAAAACAACCATTCCAATATTTAACAGGTTACGACTGTTTTTCATTATTTCTTATGCCGCTTGAACCAGATAGCCGCACCGCTTACAAAAAATATCAGAGGTAAGAAAATTAAAAATACCAGACCGATAACAGCGGCCATAGGCGCTGATAAGTTAAGTTGCAAATCCGGCGCACTTTTAGGGGCTATTGCAATGAGCTTGTCATTGGTGGTCAACCAGTTAAATGTATTCAGAATGAAATCCAGGTTAGCGCCCTGTCCCAGATTGTTGTTAGCAATGAAATCAGTATCACCAATAATAACCACTCGCTGACTAAAGTATTCCTTTGCTGATTTGATCTGGCGTTGCTGTGCAATGCCGATACTCAGAGGCCCGGCAAAGTCATCTTCTTTATTGTATTCGAGCTTTTCTGCCAGGTTTTTAGTTTCTGACCAGCTACTTGAGGACGTAATTAACAGGTCCGTTGTAAGCCAGTCGTTTTCAGTTTGTGGATTTGTTGTTATAGCGCTGGCAGAAGTAAACAGCGTGAAGTACTGCATTTTATCGGTGATTGGATGGCGGCGGTATTCGAGGATGGGAATTATTGCCGGGTGGCTTAATTTAAGCATGGCATTTACCTGTTGATTGTTGTCGATTGCAACACCATCAATAAAATCAATATTTAACTTTTGGGCTATTATTAACTGTGAGTTATCGGGGGCAGGGTCCTGTAGCCAGAGTAACTGTCCACCCCCCTTAATAAATTGTAGAATTTTTTGTTGCTCACTGTCCAGTAATGGTTTATTGATTGATCCAATAACCAGTACCGTATTATCAATATTCAAAGCCTCTTTAATGAGATTAATATTACTGACATTAAAACCTTTGCTTATGAGTTGACTTGCCAACAGGCTGTAACCTGCGGGAGAAGTGTCATTAATACTACGTTCCCCATGTTGACTTAAAAACTGTATCTTAGGTTTGTTGCCCCGTTGTAATCGGATTAAGGCGTTAGTAATGCTTTCTTCAGAAAGTTTTTCAAAGCGCTCAAATTGACCGTTATATTCGATAATGGTTTGACCGTAACGGTTTATATTGTCTGCTTTAGCCTGATCAATAAAAATATCCGGGTTAATCAGCTGAAAACTAAAATCGGATTTTTGACTCTTATAACGGTTTAATATTTCAGTAATGGCCTTCGTGAGTGCAGGGTTATCGGCCTGATAACTGCGTAATTTAATTTCAAAGGGTAATTGATGTAACAGTTGTATAGTGTCGTTACTTAATGAGTGACGATTGCCTGCGGTCCAGTCGCTGCGTTGATTGTATTCATTGCTTAACCAGCCAGCGAAGCCAGTGCAGGCGAGTAGCAAAACGATAAAAATCATATGTTGAATTTTATATTGTAGCTGCGACGTGCGGGTGACTTTCATTAACTCTGTAACCGTTGTGAGTCGAGCTGGCGAATACTGAGTAAAATAAAGCCAAGACTAAATAAAATAAAGTAGGCAATGTCAGCGGTGTTAACAATACCGCGTAACATCTGAATGCTGTGATAAGTGATGGATATATAGTTGAAAAAATTATTGCCTTCGGTTGTCGCGTTACCCGCAATATTAATAATAAAAAATATAATTAGCAGGCCGAAAGTTCCAGCGGCCGCATTTACAGGCTGGCTGCTGAGGGATGACATATAAAGACCTAATGAAGTAAATGCGGCGATGGTTAAAAACTGTCCGAGCATTCCCGAAGCGAACTTTCCCATGTCCAGATTGGTCGAAGATAAAAGTGACAAGGGCATTATGCCAATAATTAAAATAACAATACTGAAAAACAAGAGTGCGCCAAGATATTTTCCTAATACAATTTCGGTCATGGAAACTGGTGAGGATAATAATAATTTCAGCGAGCCGTTTTGTTTTTCTTCACTCAGCAGGCGCATAGTGATGAGCGGGCTAATTATGAGTAGTAAAACTTTGGAAAAATCGAACAACGGTGCGATCACCAAATCGGTAACACCGGGGGCATCTTTTATGTTGATTAACTCGGCCTGTATTGTAAAATAATAATCAATAAATCCCAAAAATTTCCACGCCATTATGCCCTGAACGACGCCGAGAATAATCCACGCCAGGGGCGATAAAAAAAGGCTGCGTAATTCGCGTAGCGCGATATGTAAAATCATGCGGCTTGCTCGTTGTTGTGCGTGTCTTCACTGGTTTTTTCTTCACCGGTTGATTCTTCACCGGAGGTCAAATTTAAAAATATCTGCTCAAGATTGTTTTCTAGTGGGCAAAGTTCTAATAATCCCCAGTTATTTTCTACACAGTAGCGGCTGATGTCGGCCAGTGATTCGCTTAGCTGTCTGCCGAAAATCAAATAACGATGCTCTGCACTTTGTTTAGCTGAGTCTACGCCGGGTAATTTTTTTATAGCCTCTAAGTCGGTTGCCTGTTGAAGTCGTAGTGTTGCACTGTCAGTTTGCTTAAGTTCCTGCATTTTTTTATTGAATACGGATTTTCCCCGGTGAAGCATCTGCACCCGGTTACACACCGCCTGAACTTCCGGCAAGATATGGGTGGATAAAATAATGCCGTGCTGCTCACCCAGTTCTAAAATTAATTTACGAATTTCCACCATCTGTATCGGGTCAAGTCCAACGGTGGGTTCATCTAGAATAATGATTTCTGGTTGATGAATAATTGCCTGGGCGATACCCACCCGTTGTTGATAGCCTTTTGATAAATTGCCAATTAAGCGTTGGTTATAGCCTTCGAGACCGCAGTGTTGAATCGCCTGTGTGCGTAAATTATTTATGGCCGATTTTTTAACCCGGCGCAGACGCGCCGCATAGTTAAGGTATTCATCAACTGTTAGCTCGGGATAAAGTGGCGGCTTATCCGGCAGGTAACCGATAGATTGTTTGGCCTGATTCGGATTGTCGAGCAGGTCTGCGCCATTAATAATAATTTCACCCTCACTGGGCGCCAGTACGCCGCAGAGCATTTGCAGACAGCTGGATTTTCCCGCGCCATTTGGGCCAAGCAGGCCCAGTATTTCACCCCGCTGTAGTTCAATGGAGACATTATTTACCGCGTGGTTATCACGATAAATTTTATGTAAATGTTTGGCTTGAATGAGTGCTGACATGGGGCAAAATCATATCAGGAAATACTCATCTTACAAGCACAGAGTAAAGTGTTATTCAACATTCGTTAAATTCAGATAGAATTAGTGCTTTAAAATAGTAGAAAAATTATGATGACTCACTGGCTAGGTGTAGATACCGGCGGCACTTTCACTGACTTTGTGTATTTCAATGGCGATGCAATTCGTATCCATAAAGTACTGTCGACACCCGCCGCGCCGGAGCAGGCAATTTTACAGGGGATAAGTGAACTTGAAATTCCATTAGCCGATTTGCAGGTTATACACGGCTCGACGGTAGCGACCAATGCGGTGCTGGAACATAAGGGCGTTAAAACGGTTTATATCACGAATAAAGGTTTTACCGATGTTTTGACGATTGGCCGGCAGGCACGCCGTGAATTATATAATTTAATGCCCAGGCCGGTGGTGCCTCTCATTCCAGCAGAGCACTGCCTTGAGGTTAATACTCGATTATCTGCGCAGGCTGAACTGTTGCAGGATTTAGATGTGCAGGACCTGCAGCACCTGCTGCAAAAAATAAAAAAAATTAATCCCGATTCAATTGCGATTAATCTGCTGTTTTCGTTTTTAGATGACCGTCAGGAGCAGCGAATAAAAAAATTCCTGAGCGAACATATGCCAGATATATTTATTTGTTGCTCCAGCGATGTGCTACCTGAATATAAAGAATACGAGCGTGGTATGGCAACTGCACTTAACGCCTATGTCGGTCCGTTAATGCAGGGTTATCTAAATCGGTTAACTTCAAATTTACATATAGAAACTGAACAACGTACGGCAAAACCGTCTCTGGCTGTTTTGCAAAGTAGTGGGGGTACGATTCAGGCAGCACAGGCCGGTGAACATGCGGTGAATTTATTATTATCGGGTCCCGCCGGTGGGTTAAAGGGGGCGCAGTACGTGGCGGGTCTGAGTGGTGAATCGAACTTATTAAGTTTTGATATGGGGGGCACATCGACTGACGTTGCACTTATTGATGGTGAAATTAAATTAACCTCCGAAGGTTTTATAGGGCATTACCCGGTGGCCGTGCCGATGGTGGATATGCATACCATCGGTGCGGGTGGTGGCTCGGTAGCCTATGTAGATAGTGGTGGCTTGCTAAATGTTGGGCCGCAATCCGCGGGGGCTAATCCGGGGCCCGCCTGTTATGACCAGGGCGGCTTGAGCGCCACCGTTACCGATGCGAACTTAGTCCTTGGAAGACTACAGGCGAATGCTTTTTTAGGTGAAGGCATGGTGCTAAATCTGCTTGCGGCAAAACAGGCGGTGGGGAAAATTGCAGCGCAGATAGAAAAGTCCATTGAAGAAACCGCACTGGGTATTATTCGTATTGCCAATGAGCATATGGTGCGGGCCCTGCGCACGATTTCCGTGCAGCGGGGATTTGATCCACAGAATTTTTCGTTGACCTGTTTTGGGGGCGCGGGAGGATTGCACGTGTGCGCACTGGCGGATGTGCTGAAAATGCAGCGCGCCCTAGTGCCGGTGCACGGTGGTGTGTTGTCCGCGTTAGGTATGCTGGTTGCAGCGCCCAGTCGTGAGTTGTCCCATGCGTGTATTCAAGATTTGTTAACCAGTGATTTACAACAAATCGAGAATCTTTTTTTAAATCTGCAAAAGCAGGGTACTGATGATATGAAGCACGAATTGAGTGGGCAGCCTGCCCTGCAACGTTCCCTGCAATGTTCGATGGACTTACGTTATAAAGGGCAGAGCTTCACACTAAATTTACCCTGGATTGATAGCCTTCAGGCGATTGAAAAAACATTTCATCAGTTGCATAAAAAAACCTATGGCCACGATCTTGATATGCCGGTTGAATTAGTGAATCTGCGTCTGTCGATAAAAGGGCGTGCGCCGCCGTTTAAACTGCCGAAAATAAAAAACACAATTGTATTGGACAGGACTGTACAAACAACCTTATATGGTTTTGAACAGGCAGTGCCGGTTTATCAACGTGAAGCACTCATTAATTGCCAGGAAATTATCGGACCCGCGCTAATTGTGGACGCCGTATCAACGACGTTAATTGAACACAACTGGTGTTGTGTTGTTGATGAGGTGGGTAACTTTTTGCTTACACGAATGCAATGAAAAACATGGTTACATAAGGAAATACTATTTAATAAACTGCGTTACTTTCAGTGCGCAGCAATCTGCCTCAAAATAATCCGCCTTAAAATAAAGTGCCGATAATGCCGGTTTAGCGGTAGCCTTTATTAATAGTTTTTCTATTGATGAGGTTGCGTCATCTTCACTGAGTCTGGCTTTTGCATCATTTGCATTATTAGCACGAAACAGCATTTCATAACCAAAAATACCAGGGTTTCGATTGTATATGGGTTGTCGGCCTACGAAGATATCTCGCATGGTTTTTGTTTTAAATATTATTAAGCACATCTGCAGCCCAGTTTATTGCTTCAATATTTATATCCGACAAATCATTCACGCTTAAATCCGCAAAGCGAATATTAACCCAGTCACCTTCCTCCTGTGCCAGTGTGCAGTTTAAGGCTTCACCTAATTCACCCTCGCGATTAAGTAATGCGGCTATTACATTATCAGCCAGTGGTAAAGGGCTGATTAATTCTTCGAGGCTGCGATCCATTAATAAATCTAAAGATGAAAACATACCGACTGTAAAGAAACTGTCCGCGGGTTTTAAACCGGCTTTTTCTGCCAGTCGTTCACAACTACGGGCGCGAATCATAGAAATGCGCACCTGCTCAAGGGGTTTGTTGTCCATGCCACTAAGCGCCATCATTGATGCCCAGGTGCAAAGTTGTTTGCGCCCGAGCATAACCGTGGCATGTTGAATGGATTCGATTTTTGAGGTGCGGGTAAAGAACGCCGAGTTCATTAATTGTAAAATTTTATAACTGAGGGCAACATCTTTGCTGATGATGTCGACAACCTTGTCGGTGTCGGTTTCAGGGTTATGTAAAGTAGAGAGTAGATTGATAATGCTCATTTGATTCGAATCTAATGATTCACCGCTCACAATACGCGGACGGTTGAGAAAGTACCCCTGAATATAATCGACATCCACATCACGGCAAATATCATAGGCCTTATGATCTTTTACGTGATCGGCGAGAATGATGGGGTGAAGCTTTTTTAATATTTTTAAGTGTGCACGAATTTCGCCGATGGATAAATCTTCGATATTAATATCAATCATGCTTGCCATGCTGGCCAGAGGTTGTAGAGCAGGATGTTGTAGATAATTGTCCAGAGCGAGTTTAAAGCCCGCATCTGCTAGACGTTTTACGCCGGCGATAAGCTCATCAGTGACATTAGCATGGGTGGGAATTTTTAAAATGACCCGGTCAGTGGGCAGAGGGAGTTCGTAGTCGCTGAGTAAAAAATGTTCGGTCAGGGTAATAAAGACCATGTTTTTACCCACCAGTTTATCAATGCCGATTTCCATAAATGCATTGATAATCACCTGTGAGGTCGCTTTATTGGCTTCTATTGAAGGCGGGTTGCTCTCACCGCCTGAGTGGGACATTAACTCATAAGCGTAGACCTCCAGATCTCGGGTGTAGATGGGTTGTCGCCCTACAAAAATTTCGGCCATGGATTTGTGTCTTTTTTATTCGGTTGTTTTTAATTTAAATATAGACTATTACCACAGTAATTTTATTGTATTGGTGGGCAATCTTCACATAATTGTCAGGCGAAAAAAAACCCGCTGTTAGAAGCGGGTTTTTTTGAAGTGTAAATCAGCCTTATTTGATTTTGGCTTCTTTATACATTACATACTTACGAATCGTGGGATCAAACTTTTTGATCTCCATTTTCTCAGGCATGTTTTTCTTGTTTTTGTCTGTGGTGTAGAAGTGACCTGTACCCGCAGATGAAACTAATTTAATTTTTTCACGCATAGTCTTTCCCCTTAAACCTTCTCGCCACGAGCGCGCATTTCAGTTAACACAGTGTCTATGCCTTTCTTATCAATAAGGCGCATACCTGATGTTGAAACGCGTAATTTCACATAACGCTTTTCGCTTTCCACCCAGAAACGGTGGTTGTGTAAATTAGGCAAAAAACGACGACGCGTTCTGTTCTTTGCGTGTGATACATTGTTACCGGACATAGGCTTCTTACCTGTGACCTGACATACTCTAGCCATGATGACTCCAGTCAAAACTTTAAATATATAGTAAGAACCTGTTGATGGGTGCACCTAACAGGCTCTGGAAATCTGAGGGCGGTGATAATACCGGATTTTGGCCGGCTAAACAAGCAATTCTGTATAAATATGTGGGTGTGATTTTGGGTGTTGGCAGGGTGCTGGGCTTCATTGTATAGTAGCAGCTTATTTTACGGGTAATTTATTTGCTAAGTTATTGAATTTACTGGTTAACCCTGTCGCGAGCTAAAGCTCGATCCTAGCGTAGGATGAGCAGGGCCAAACGTATGCCTCTCATTAAATAGAAACAGAAAACTATGGATATTGTATATATACGCGACCTGCGCATCGAAACCGTCATTGGCATCTACGACTGGGAGCGCGAAATTCGCCAGATTGTTAGCCTGGATCTGGAAATGGGCACCGACATCCGCCGTGCCGGTGAGACCGATCATATTGATGACACACTGGACTATAAGTCAGTGGCCAAGGCCTTAATCGACTTTGTTGGCAAATCTGAGTTTCAACTGGTGGAAGCGTTAGCCGAGCAATGCTCACAAATCGTTCTCAATGATTTTAATGTGCCCTGGCTTCGGTTACGCTTGAGCAAACCCGGTGCGGTGACAGGGTCTCAGGATGTGGGTGTGCTGATAGAGCGATCAAAAGAGGGGGCAAAAGACTAATCACATGGCGTGGGTATACATCAGTCTGGGCAGTAATATCGACCGTGAGGCCCTGACCCGCGCTGGGGTGGCCGCACTGCGCCAGCATTATGGTGAGCTTACCCTGTCATCAGTATACGAAAGTGAAGCAGTGGGCTTTGACGGTGAAAATTTCTATAACATGGTGATTGCCCTGCAAACTGACGATGATGTACACCAGGTGGCGCAAACCCTGCGGCAAATTGAAGATGAGCACGGACGCGACCGAACCGGTCCGCGATTTTCATCCCGAACCCTCGATTTAGATTTACTGCTTTACGATGACTTGATTATCGACGAAGAAAAACTGCAGATTCCCCGGGATGAAATTTTATTGAGGGCATTTGTGCTGTGGCCCTTGGCGCAAGTAGCTGAGAATTTAGAGCACCCCCAGTTGCATAAAACCTATGGGGAACTGTGGGATGGGTTTGATAAAGATTCTGAAAAATTAGAACCGATTGAGTTTGATTTTGGCTAATACAAAGCGGATCCACCAAACATTCAGCCACCCAAAAACAACCCACATCCGTTATGTCATTATTCCACAATAACAAAAGACATGGCATTTAGTTAAACTTTTGTTTTTATGGGTCTCTTAAAGTGGGTGTCTCGGTAACTTTCTGCAAGTTATTCGTATTAGCCCCCTCTTTGGAAAAGAGGGGTTGGGGGAGATTTGAAAACATTCGGGTTTATTTGCAGCATGTATAGAATCAATAAACGGAATACGTTCAAATCCCTTTTCAGTAAAGCGCGTATATCTGCTTCCGCGATTATTCCAGTCAGCCGCAATAACAAAAGACATGGCATTTAGTTAAACTTTTGTTTTTATGGGTCTCTTAAAGTGGGTGTCTCGGTAAGTTATTATTTTGAATTCAGGGAAAAACATTATCCGTTTTTAATTTGTCATTATTAATTATGAAAATAATATATAAAGATAATATTGCTGCGAAGTAACACCATACTGAAATAAAAGCATAACCATAAAATACGGTTGCGATAACTACCGAAAATGTAACAATGACACCAAATATTTTTATGTAACGATCGCCTGCAAATAGCAGAGGCATAACAACAATAAGCCCATAAAAAACACGCACAACTATCCGCGGGATGTATTCGTCATACAATAGTGAAGCTTTGTATTCGATGGATTGTTTGAGTAGTTCGACTATTAACCAGTCACTGTGAAACCAGAGCGGGATATACATTATCAAACCATGTGCTGCCCCGACAAATGCTGCGATAATAAAGATCTTTTTCTTAATCGCACTGGTTTCAACGGCGTAACAGGCGAAAGGAATCCAGAAAAGCCAAAACACATGAGAGAAAAACATAAAGCCCAGAGCAGGTAATCGAGTTGCACCTCCACCACCCGAATCAAACGCCAACCAGACTAAACCCTCAAAAATCTGCTGGATACCAAATATCAAAGGTAATATAGCAAAAGTCCAATAGGTGCTGTTAAGGTCTAGTGCTTTTTTTATGCAGTAAACACCAACAGGTATCAGAACTACAGCGGCACTAAAACTCGCGGTTGCAGAAAAACACATACAGTCTCCTCTATAAAGCCGGGGAAGCCCCTTTGATCGAATTAACCGGGTCTGACGCAAATATTACTAATATTAGAGTGTGTGAGCGCTAACGCCATTTATTATACTCATACGCGCTCATATTCCAATTGTTCTAGACACCCATAATAACAAAAGACAGGGTATTTAGTTAAGGCTTTGTTTTTATTGTTATCTTAGTGTGGGTGTCCCGGTAAGTTGTCCCGGTAAGTTGAATTCGTAAGTTGGTGTGCTTGGGCTTATTAATTATTCTTTAACTGGGTTGACGCCACAGTCACTTGTTAGAAGCTGCTCGAGTCGGGCACTTTCTCTCGCCAAGGGGACTGCGATTCGAGTTGTTTTGCCAAAAACAATAATATTCCATCATTACCAACATTCGCCATAAAGTGCGCACCGTGAGGTAAGCCGCTTTTATCCCAATACAGAGGAACAGTCATAGCGGGTTGACCTGTCATATTCGCTATTGGTGTAAAAGGCGTTTGGAATAATGATTTATCAATCAATGCATCTAGAAATCTTTTATTGATAATTCGTTTGCCCAGTCCCGTAGAAATAAAAAATCGCATGAGTAATTTTTCAAAGATGTTTGGGTCAAGATCATTATTTGATAAAGGCATGGTAGCAACGGTCGGCGTTAAAATAACGTCATACTTTTGATGTAAATCTGATAATCTATGTGATGCCTGCTTCCAAATGTCTAAAGACTTTTTGACTTCTTCCTGAGATACGCCATAGCCAACCATTGACATAAATCGTGTATTCAGTTCGATATCCAAATTCTTAACCTCCATTTTCAATAATGCAGCCATATTCGATACATCTCTATTCGTGCAGCTAAACACAACAGTTAAAAAGGCACGCATTAACTCCCTGCCATCAAAATTCCATTTTGTATATTCAACTTCATGGCCTAATGCCTCACAACATTTTGCCGCAACCTCAGCCCCTCTGATGCACTCATCATAAACATATGTTTGTGTAGGCGCTTCTGTAATAAGACCAATCTTTAGCTTATTTTCTGCCTGCGTTGCTGAGAAAAGATAAGTTTCTGAAGTTGGGTTTGAAACACAATAATTTTTCTCGGTATTTCCTGACACTAAATCAAGGTAAGCCGCACTGTCTCTCACAGAAACTGAAGAAACATGACTGACTACCGCGCCAGCCCATGCTGTGGACATATCCTCGAATTTATTAAGCCCTTTTGATGGTTTAAAACCAAAAATTCCGCAATAGGAAGCAGGCAGCCTGATTGAACCGCCACCGTCACTAGAGTAAGCCATCGGAACGACTCTTGTTGCAACAGCAACAGAACTACCGCCGCTTGAGCCTCCTGAGTTTTTTGTTACATCCCATGGGTTAAGCGTTGCTCCGAAAGCGGCTGTATTAACAAGTGATGATGTGCCTAATTCAGATGTCGTTGTCTTGCCAAATGTAATTAGTCCTGCAGAATTAAGCTTACTAGCCATTATACTGTTTTGAGTTGGAATATAATTTTTCATGGCCATGCTGCCATTGGACATTGGGACGCCTTTGAATGGAAGCAATAAATCTTTTACAAGAAAGGGTACCCCGCAAAATAGACTGGTTTTATCCAGGTTTTTTATAAGCGTTTCTGCTAAAGCATCCGATTGATAGATTACGGCATTTAGTTTTGGGTTGATTATGGATAACCTGTTTTTGGCATCTGCAAGTAGCTCCTGAGGTGATACTTCTCCCTTCTTCACTAGCTCAGCTAAAGCTAGGGCATCATAAAGTTCATAATCTGGAAGTGTACTCATATATTTTAAAATTCCATTTTGCTTCTAACATTTACATAAGAGGCCGGAGTTGCGTAGCAGCGGAGACCCCAGAGAGAGAACTTATGCTATTGTTACATCTTAAGTTCACGCATTGCTTCCTTATAACTATTACAAATGACAACCTTATCGCAAAATTCCTCTAATATTGCTAAGGTTGGTATATAGTGAATACGATCATAACTATGATTAAATATAATTAACTCAAGATGATTAGATATAGTTGTGCGGTATGACTTTGGTCCTGAGATTAGCTGAGCAAGCGCACGCTTGATGATTCTATAAAAACGCAGCCATTTTGGTGTGTTTAAGACTATTATCTTTTCTGCGTTTTTAAAAGCAGGGGCTAGCCACTTATAAAATACGCCTTCAATAATCCACTGCTCTGACTCTATGGTTGATTGTAATAAATTCGATCGTTCATCTTCAGTTCTTTTCGATCTATTCCCTACATCCAACCAGAATATGTCATCAATTTCAGTGCAAGGAATACCACTCCAGTTAGAATAATCTTTTGCTAAAGATGTCTTCCCGGCCCCTGATCCACCAACGATATGAATTTTTTTATATATCATATTTATGATTATTCCATATGATTATTCCAGACACCCATAATAACAAAAGACATGGTATTAAGTTAAGTCTTTGTTTTTATGGTTATCTTAGTATGGGTGTCCAGGTGAGTTGCAGGTAAGTTATTAATAGGGCCTTAAGTTGGGTGTCTTACTTAGTTATGCATTTTTATCTTCAGCTTTCTTAACCCGTATTTTATTTCCACCCACCTCTTTATTATTGAGATTTTTCAGGGCAGCCTTTGCTTCGCCTGCTTTTGGCATTTCCACAAACCCAAAACCTTTAGATTCCCCACTAACTGGATCAATAACTAAACTACATGATTGAACTTTACCGAAGACTTGAAACAAATCTTTCAATTCTTCCTCTGTAGTTAAGCGAGCTAAGTTGCGCACTAATATTTTCATATATACCCTAATGTTTCTAGTAATTATTGATGAGCGTTTCAACGCCTAACAAGTTATCCGGCCGACGCCAAGTATATTGGAATATTCCGACGTAGGCCTAGATTAATTTTATTTCCAGTAAAATTGCTATATTTTTTATGCTTTTTTTGATTTATATTGTACAGTAAAGTAAATTATTGCACCAAACAGCGCGCTAAACAAACACAACGTGTGTAAAGTCCCCACGGTCATTAAGTCATGTAAATGGTTCTCCAATAAGATTGGATAAAATGGTTCAACGTCAGTGTGCATTATACTGTCTAAAAGGACATGACTGAACGTTCCTATGAATGCACTTATTGAAGCAACCAACCAGGAAATAGTAACTGGGTTTTCATTTTTTGATATACCTATGATTCTTAATCCAAGTTCGGATAAGTATTTACCTGACATGATTGAAAATATAGCAAGTAGAGTGGCTCCAGCATATGTATGTGAGAAACCATGCAGGTGACCTTCTCCTGTAATGATGACAAATAACGGCTGTAAGTCCATTACTATTTGTGACCACCCAAATACCATTAAACTAAAACTACCATTCAGTAGTGATTTTATTAAAAGTCCTGGACCCATATGAAAAGGTGTGAACGGCATATAATTACCTATAAACATAACGCCTGGCAAGTGGCCAATCGTAAGGGAGGTCCAAGCGCGTTTTTTTGCGTGAACTTGACTGCCTTGTTTTGTGTTTTTTTATAAAAGAAATGACCAGAGACGAACAAATTCTGTTCCTTGTGGGTCTGCATTAATAACATTTGCATTTGATTCTACATTAATACCTAATTCTGTAAGTAGATTTTTTTTATTAATGGGTACACTACCTGAAAACTTAACTACAACCATAGTGCCAGGTGTTAAGTTGCTTATTTTAATGCTATTGCCATCTGTTAAATCATAATTATATATATTTGGGTCTGTATCACGCGGTTTACCAGCATTAAGATCTCTAACGCTAAGTGAAGCCGATAATGTACTTGGAATGTCGCTAAAATTTACCGAAATATCCGTTAATTTTTCTAAACCTGTATTTGCTAATTTCAGCTCACTTGAGTATGCACAAATTTCACTGTCTTTAAGACAGAGAAACACAACCGTTGAATAGTTATATATTATTTCCTTGTCTGAACCAAAAAAAATTGATTTAAGCGATGCATTTAGTAAAAAAACAATAGCTAATGTTACAAGAATTGCTTGATACCTGGATTTTATAATACTTCTTAATAGCATGTCAGTGTCTATTCTCTACATAATGACTTTTACACAATAATTATTCCAGAGATTATTCCAGAGATTATTCCAGAGATTATTCCAGAGATTATTCCAGGCATCCATAATAACAAAAGACATGGTTTTATGTTAAGTCTTTGTTTTTATGGTTGTCTTAGTGTGGGTGTGCAGGTAAGTTGGGTGTGCTGTTAATGGTTAATTTTTTTTTAATTTATCTATCCTTATTCGTTAGATTTTTTTTGGTTACGGCGATCAGTAATAATATTGCTAGTGTATATAAGTTAAAGGCGCCACTACCGCTGCTGCTTGAATAGCCTTTACGATGGACGATTTTAACTTGCTCTGGATCTTGTTTGATTTTTTCTTTAAATCTTGAAAGTTGCGAATGCAGATTTTTTGTCATCTCTTCAGCAGCAGTGTTGAAGCCTTTGATACTATCCGTTCTAAGCTCTTCACTGAGATTTACAGGTGTCGCATTACTTTTTACAATACTTGTGCCAGGAGCGCGGAACAACATTTTTTTGCTTTTAATATCATAAACCACAGTATCTAACATAGTGCTCGTGTCGTTTATTTCTCCTGAAACAACGTAAGCGCCTACTATCGTCCAGTATGTTAATGAAAGAAAACCTTCATCTGTAAATTGAACCTGATCATATGAAACCAGTGCAATTATATCTATACCGTACATAGTTTGAATTTGCTCAAGATTATGGAAGCTACCGCCATGAGTAAGATACTCTGTAGGGATAACTTCAATTTCACTAACAAAACCAAGTCCTTTAAAATTACTGGCGACCTTATCTAGCAAGTCTGTTTTACTTGCTGATGTTAATGCAGCGCCAAATCCTATTGCACCAGACCACTGCTTCATTCCTCTTGTTTCGGTTCTTTGTTCAGGTACAAATGCAATGCCTACTTTTAGTGGAAGATTTAGAGTTGGAATAGATGGTTGTATTACCGTGTTTGTATTGGTTGGATACAAATAGTCTACAACACTGCTTTTTGATCTTGTTTGTTGGCTACCGCAACTTATTAATGAAAGTGCAAAAATTGTGACAATTCCAATTAGTAATTTACTGTTCATTCAAAGTATTCCTTAGTCTATTTATATTCTATAGTTAACCGGACACCCAGAGGTACAAAAACGAGGTTTTATCTGAGTCTTTGTTTTATTAGACCCTTAAGTTGGGTATCCTGTTGTTTTACTCCAGCCACGCTAACACCCAATAGATTAAATCTTTTGCAAGGCCTTAATTATATCAGCCGGCTCCATGCGTTTTTTGTAATCTGTCTCCGCCTGTTTGGCAACTACTATACCTTGCTGGTTAATTACAAATGTGCCAGGCACAGGTAGAACTGCGCGTCCCTTTCCATTAAATGCCTCTATATCAAGTTTATGTTTTTTATAAACCGCTATTAAATCATCGGGTAACTCAAAATAAAGTCGATAATCTTTCATCACCTGACTGTTTAAATCGCTTAACACCTCAAAAGGAAACTTATCTTTTTTAATTTGCTCGGCTGATTTATCGGGAGTTTGAGGTGTCACCGCAATTAACTGAGCGCCGTACTTTTTAAATTGCGGTAAGCTCTTTTTCAAAGCATGTAGGTGCATATTGCAAAACGGGCACCAGGCACCCCGGTAAAACACGAGTACAACCGGGCCTTTCTTTAGCTCGGCCTGTAAACTCACTGTTTGACCAAAGGCATTTTTTAAACTGAAATCTGGCGCATGATCGCCCGTTTTTAGCCCCGGGTCTGGCATATTCTTCGACAATTCCATTGCCGCGTTTTCCATCACTGCCATATCTTCTTCTGAAAAAGGGGAGCTGGATGATTTTGATTCCTGCATATATTGATCAAGTGATTGTTGATAACTAACGGCCATATCGGCAGCATTCGAAATATTAACAATAGCTAATGTAAATATGAATATTAAACATCGCATAGGTGAGTCCCTTTAGAATGAAAGTGTGGTATGGGCTATTATCATTTAACACAAAAATATTTCAACTAATCATTCTCATTATTTATCAAGCATGGCAATGACAATTTATTAAAAACTTTTCTAAGATTCAGGCTTGTTTAGCAGATTATTCCAGGCCCCATAATAACTAAAGACAGAATATTTAGTTAAGTCTTTGTTTTTATAGTTATCTTAGTGCGGGTGTCCAGGTAAGTTCCCAGGTAAGTTCTCCAGGTAAGTTCAAGGTAAGTTTTGTGGTCAATCATTTTTGGACACTGAATTAAAAGGACCTTAAGCAGAGTATCCTGTTGTTTTAATAAGGTGATTTGGTCGTGTTTTTTACGCAGCCGCTTATTAAAAACACTAATTTTGATAAAATATTTATTCTAATTATTTTATATCAATAGTAATATTATTTTAAGTTGTTGAATTAAGATCGCTAAATTTAAAATTGTATAAAATACTCGATATCATACT
>Ga0316206_1000805_pt1 | contig 34903 bp, 33 predicted proteins | sample 6monthpyrite_MG_FD_204942 | JGI IMG/M metagenome (GOLD analysis project Ga0316206, IMG submission 204942) | Microbial mat bacterial communities from mineral coupon in-situ incubated in ocean water Damariscotta River, Maine, United States -... | ecosystem: Environmental > Aquatic > Marine >...
ACTTTAATTACATTGTGTTCTGAAACGAGCAGCTGCACCAGAACACAGATCAGACTCAAATACTTCTTCCTTATTTTCTGCTGTGGTTATCGCTGCTGGTTTGTTTGCCTGCTTTTTAGCTTCAGCTTGTTTTTTTGCTAACGCCTTATTTTTCATTGCCTGCTTTTGTTTTTTTGCAGCCACTTTTTTACGGTCTGACTCACGACGTTTTCGCTGTTTTTCTGCCGCTAACTGTTTAGCTTTTTGTTTTTTAGCTTCGGCATCTTTTTTAGCCTGCTGCTTTTTAGCCGCTGCTTTCTTTGCAGCCAGTTTAGCTGCTTTCTGCTTCTCATTTTCCTCACTCGTAGCGTTTATTTTCTGTACGATGCGAAATAATTGAGACTCGGCGTCTGCGTTGCCTTTTGCTGTTGATAGCTTGTAATAACGATGAGCTTGCTTGAGGTTTCGTTTTACACCGATACCTTCTTCATACATATTGGCTAATAAAAACTGTACGTCATCATCACCTTTGTTTGCATCGTTAATTAATGACGTTAACCACATCTTATGCTTAGCTTTAAACCCTTTGGTTTTAACATTGATAAAAACCAGGCGATGTTTGGCAGCCCGAAAATTCTGACTGGCTGATTTTTTATACCAAAGCGTTGCCTGATTTAAATCTTTTTCAGTGCCACGACCAATCTCATGCATATAAGCCAGTTTATACTGGGCTTTAGCATTACCGATCTTTGCGACCTTTTGCTGAAATTTAAATATTCTTGATTCTATATTCGCTGCATACGCTGATGAGATCATGAAAAATCCTATCAGCGCTGCAAGTGAGATACTTTTAAAACCAATGTATTTAGTCGTTAATCTCATGATCTATTTCCTTGTCTAGAAAATTACATCCATTGCCATTGTTGTAACCGAATATGATTCAACACTACCCGGTACTGCTGTATTGGCATCTATCGTACCGAAGCCATCACCCAGACCAGGTTCAAGATCAATCATCTGGTGCTCAAACTTTAAAGCTACACTTTTGTTTACATTGTAGCGAAGGCCATAAGTTATCGAATCTTGTGTTAATGGTGTTGCAGCTGCCGTGATACCTGCAGGCAATGCACCAGTGTAAATATCACCTTCTGATGAACCAATGGTTACGTGTGGTGTGTAGTCACCCATTTTGTAACCGATGGTTACATATGAGCCGGTCTGGTTAGGGAAGATAGCCTGAGTTTTGCCTTCTGTATCTGTTGACACTGATTCGGCGTATAGAATGAAGTTATTCCAGTCTACTGATGCACCTACGGTATACATATATCCACGGTCATCCAGATCTACATAATCGACTGTTGTTGTACCTGTTCCGTTTGGACCTTCTAACTGAATAGTTGGTGTAATCGCACCAAGTCTGAAAGTGAAATGCGGGACATCTAACTGAAAATTAAAGCCGTATCCATCCGTTGCACGAAATAGCAGACCATTTTTTTCAACCTGAGCTGAACCCATAAATAATTGCGATGTGAGTTTTGTGGATTTACCAAATCGTGAGATGTGTAACCATTCAACACCCAGAAAGTTTTTAAGCGGGTTATTTTGATAAACTTCAACCGGTGTACGAATCCATGGATACAGGTAGCCGATGTTTGCGTAATCTGAGATCAGGAAAGTCGACAGGTTTAACATACCGGCTCTGATGCTGGTTTGCTTTGAAGATTTGTAACTTAAATAGGCCCAGTCTGCCTCGATATTAAAGGTACTGTCATTGGCAGTAGCCAGTAGTTGTGCAGCACCACTGATTTTATCGTTTACTTTGGTGCGAATATTAACGCCGTATACCGAGTCATTTTCAAAGCTTAGGTGCTCTGTAACCTTATCAAGGTAACGACCTTCTTCACTCATGGTAGATGCGGCTACCGAAAGAAAGCTGTTAATTTCAATATTTTCTAATGCTTGTGAAGGTACTGCAACAAACAAAAATGCCAGGGGTAGAAGTTTATTAATATTCATTGTTAATCCAGTTAGCTATTCAGAGAGTATTAAGGGTATTCCCTTATATTAGCATATCATTATAGTTTTATTTACTGGTTAACCCTTAGACAAATACATGTAGTGAATATCAAATTCGCTAAAAACGAAAATAAATCAACACATTGGTTATGAAAATCAAAGAATTCGATATTTTTATTTGAAAATCTGGTGAAAATTTCACAATCTGAGATAGATTTAAATGACAAACGGTACTCAGAAAAGTAATAAGGTGATGACAGATGATAAGTGGTAAATGGTTTTGGACATTAGTAAAACCAGCCCTAAACTATTTTTTAACTGATAGTGATTGATGACATGATCTCATCACAACGCCGCTACTAACAAATCTGCTTGTTATTGCTGTTGATTAAATATCAACAACTCTGTGTAGGATTCGTCATGCATATAGTGTCTACCTCAACATAAAGATAGCATTATGCATTTTACCCTGCCTTATGAGAAAAACTAAGAATAATTATAAACCACGTATACATGAAATAAGATCAGGACAGACGTCAGTGTTGCAGCTGTTATGTGTGTGATAAGCCAGCTGTATAAATAAGATTTGTGACGCAAGCTGATGTTTTCATAATTTATCAGGCCGGTGAATACTGTCACTAAAAAAACCACCGATAGTATTCCAAGATAACCTGTGCCAATTTCGGTTGTATGAAGAAAAAGGAATAGTGGTGCCAGCATGCCGGAATACTTATGATTTCTTAATGCTGACTTTTTATCAATGGCTGTTCCACCCTGTCTTACTCTGGATAATTTCCACTGATATACAAGATATAATACAAACAAATAACCGCTTATTTGTTTGTAGTCAAAATTATTTTGAAGCTCGTTAAGTAACTCTAAGGTTACCCCCATTTGTTGCTGTACTAAATATAGTGCCAATAAGGACATTCCGATCAGATAGTAACTACTTACGAGCTTTATCAGGCTTCTTTTTATCGGAACATAAACAGCAGCTGCAATTTCCAATGTCAGGTTAGTTGAGTTTTTCATAACAATTCTCCTTCTGTTACTGTCTCCAGCTTTACCAGTTCTTGTAAAATAATCTCACCCGCTAGTTTTTCATACTCTCTCATGAATGTTTTCAAATCAGGTACACTGAAACCTGATTTTGGCCATGCATTAGAAACACCTGGCTTTTTACCTTTGAACGATTCAATTTCTGTCAGGTATGTGGTGTATGCTGACTTAACGCTATTATAAAATTCGACAGACATTTCTATTAATTGCTGATGATTGATTTTTTTATCCGGGTAACTCCAGGTGGTCGCACCCATTATGTTGTTTAACTTCCAGTCGGTTTTTGGTGAATCATCATGCTTGTTATGGCAGCTCGTACAAGCAGAACTGATCGCCACATCTTCTGCCATGTAATAAAATCGTTGTGTATCTATCTCATAGAAATACTGGCTTTCGCCAGTGTTTTTCAACTTTATAAACTTCTGCTTTTGCAGGCCTTTAAATTTATTTGCAGTATTGATTGGGTAATCAGAACCCAGATACAGCCCAAGCGGAACTTTTGATTCTTCCAGTGCACGTGATGTTAGTCTAAGAAACTGTGCTGGTAGTGGCCCCGCCTCAACATTATCCTCTTCCCAGTTTTCATCAAACTTTAATCCTGCCTTTTTACCATCTTTAACTATATGGTTTGTGTACAATTTTCTTGCTACACCGTTTAGTTTATTAATGATACTCAGGGCATCCCGAGTTTGCAGGGATCTTTGAAGAGTATCTGCATCAAGCAATGGTGGTGCAGAAACAAATAAATAGACCAGAAGAATAAGTAATATTAAGGTAATGTGAGTGGCTTTATTTTTCATTTTTCTTCCTTGTTTTATTTGCCTTATACCTCTTCTTTTCTGAATAAGGCGATTCTGATCCTTTGAAATATTCAGAGATTACTCTTTGCGGATGTGCTTTTTCTAATTCGTTAATTGATGCCATAATATGATTGCCATGATAATCATGACAACGCAGACATGTTTTCCACTTTTTATCCTTCACCAGAGACTCGTGCGAAATATCGACAGGGTCTTTTTTTAGTTTCAGATCTTTATGACAGTTTGAACAAAAATTTTCTTTACTTGTTATGCGGACACCCTGATGCTCCTGATGACAACTTATACATTTATGAGGCTGAATAGCATCACGTGCATCTTTAAATCGTGGCTCATTGAAACGAAAGATTGGGTGTCTGTCATTTTTTCTTGAATGACAAGAAAGACAGTCCTGACTTATTACAGGTCGGTAACCTACATCAGCCAGAGTACTTCTGTTATTTATCAGGTATTGTACATTTGCTTGCAGCTGCTGTCGTAAGCTACCTTTTGCATCCCGATGACACGCAGTACAATCAAGAGATGCATGCCCGGTATTCATCGGACCTGGTTTTAAAAGTGTCTTACTTTGAGGAAGAAACAAGATAACAATCAGTAGCAGGGTCGTTATCGTAGCAATCAGATAACCGAGGTTATGACGTTTACGTTGAATATCCTTATTCTTTTTCATAGCCAATCCATAGCCGGTTACATTATCTGCAGTTTATTCTCTGTATAGTTTATCACTCATAAAAAAATGATCATGTATTAAAACATGACACAATTTCAATAATCTGCCTTGTGAAATACATTGTTTTTTTAATGCTGTTAATATTTGAGGGGTTACCCTTAATAAGCTACTAGCTATTAACTGATTTGTCATTACTGATTTATTTATTATTAAGATTTATCCACTTTATAACTCACAGATAACTGATGGCTTTCACCCGAATCAATTTTTCTTATATCATCAGCCGCATTTGCTGATTCAACGCAGAGCATTTTTAAATATCCCTCTTTACCCAGGTCACCCATATTTTCAGCAACGGCTTTCCATGGGTTCCAGACAACGGTTGATTCACTACCCTGCTTGCTAATGATTATTTTTCTTTTTTTATTATCGATGATGACGTCATCTGTTGTATTTATATAAACACGGTCAACTTCTTTATCGATTGTTATTGGCCCTTTTTGCTTTTTTTGTTTGAAATTATCTGGTTTATCCAGATAGGTTTTACCTTCAAGACCAACAACATTTACATCTGTAACATTCTGTACATTAAAATAGGTGTGCAATGCCTGACCTATAGTAATGGCCTGGTTGCTGTTGTTATGAGTAATCAGTTCCAGAGTTAGATTTTTTCCTATCGTGAGAACATATTCTGCTGTAGTTTTTTGTGGCCACATTATTTGAAGGTTTTCTGGTAATTGCTCGGTCTCTAATTTAAATGTAATTTGAGTTTCGCCAGAAGCTTGTTCCTGAGTATTGCAGACCTGCCAGTTTACAGTTCGTGCAAAACCATGTGCAGGGTAAGTAGAATTGCTTTCATGTGCTCCAAACCATGGCCAACAAACCGGGATGCCACCACGTACAGACTTCCCAGGGTTGAAGCTCGCATCTTCAGACAACCAGATTACATCCTCTTCGTCTTTTGGGACCCAGCTCAATAAATGTGCGCCCTGTAAGCTAATGATTGCGGTGGACTGTTTGTTTTGTATCTCTACCTGCGGAATATTACCCGGCCCTGTTTTAAATTTAAGCGTACAGGTCGTCGTTTGAATTGAATAAGTTTTATTTAACTGATTGATGCCAGGTATATTCATATTTTTTGTTATTGCTTAATTAATTACCCCTCGTATTCTGCACTGGCTATTTATAACGATCAAGCAAATAAAAAGGCCCTGATATATTACTCAGGGCCTTTTAGTTATGGTTTAAAACTAAATATTATTAGTGCAGTCTGTCAACGATATGGTGTTTACCAATCATATGTACTGTTGATGCTTGTGGGCCATTGTCGCCCGCTTCTTCTGCAAACCGAACTTCGTCTCCGATTTCCAGTTCATCGTAATTATCATCAATCAGACTGTTACGATGAAAATAAACTTCTCGACCATCTGGTGTGGAGATTCGACCATAATCTTCACCAGAGATAATTTCAGATACCATGCCGTGAGCCGGTGGCTGATGGCTCTTCACCTTACCGCGACGTTTACGACTATATTCCGTTAGCTGACGCTTAGCCGCATCAAAGGCATCACGTATAGCCACATAAACATCTTCATGAGCATGATGGTCTTTAGGTGCGCGATTAACGACCAGCTCGCCATCAGGTACGGTTATATCGATACATACATGGAACAAGTTACCCTTGTGTTGATGACTATGAGGAGACTCGACGACCACGCGGACCGACATTATCTGATCATAAAATTGTTCTAGTTTGTGGGTTTTTTCTTGTATGCGGGCTTCAACAAATTCTGAGGGTGGGATATCGCGGAATGTAATCTGAACAGGTTGCTTCATATATCGCTCCTTAGTCTGGCGATTTCATCGAATAACAGAGTAACTCTCCTCTGCATGCCTTTATTAAGGCATAATGAAAAACGAACTACATTGATTCAAATCAGTTATTGATACGAATACAGATTATTCAATTTAACTATAGACCGCATAATCGCAGGTGTGAAAAGTCTCCGACGAAAGAACCTTATTAAACATAAGGTTTACTAACTAATCATATTAGCTTTTCTTTGTTTATACCCTTAAAGCGCCACTCTCTCCAAGTGAACAACCGCTTTTTTCATCGCTACCGGGTTAATCATTCCATTTAAGTAAAGACTGGGAATAAACAAATATATAACGTCAGTTTTAAGTTATTAACATAACAATCATTAGTAACTCCTAATAATCTTAAATCAAAACACTACTGACACTATGCTGTCAGTAGACCTGTTTTAAACTCTACCCTGTCAACTGACATATCACTAATGGAGAAATAACAATGGATAACAATATACCTAACACAGCCGTCTGGTTTGAAATCCCTGCTACTGAATTTAAACGTGCAGTAAAGTTTTATCACGATATTCTTGATGTTGAAATGCATGAAGAAACAATGGATGGTTTGCAAATGGGACTATTCCCTCATGACAAAACATCAGTTTCGGGTGCCGTTATTTACGGTATGGATTTTAAGCCATCCAAAGAAGGCAGTATCGTGTATTTAAATGGTGGCGATAATCTTGATGTTGCCCTATCTAAAGTTGAAGGCGCTGGCGGTAAAGTCATTATTCCAAAAACACACTTAGGTGATGAAATAGGCTATATTGCTCATTTTGTGGATACCGAAGGAAATCGCGTTGGTATTCATTCAATGCATTAATACAAGGAGAGCATCGTGCGCCGGGCTGACCGACTTTTTCAGATTGTCCAATATCTACGTAACCGTCAATTAACAACGGCAAAGTGGTTGTCTGAAAAACTGGAAGTATCTGAGCGCACCATTTACCGAGATATTCAGGATTTAATGCTATCCGGTGTACCGATTGAAGGTGAAGCCGGCGTCGGTTATGTGCTCCGACGGGGCTTTGATATTCCCCCACTTATGTTCACCAAAGATGAAATTGAAGCATTAGTTATTGCCGCACGTATGGCTAAAACCTGGGCGGGTACTAAACTGGCCCGTTCTGTTGAGTTTGCGCTGGATAAAATTGAAGCGGTACTGCCAGACAACTTAAAAGCTGAACTTGCCAAACCACGGCTCTACGTTCCTGAAATATTATCCGATATAAAAACAGCGGGCATGCTCGATGAAATTCGTGAGGCTGTTAATACGCACCAATATATTAGTATTGAATATATTAGCCTTAAAGATGACGTTTCAGAACGCGAGTTGAGACCACTTGGATTATTCTTCTGGGGTAAAGTATGGACGCTGGCGGCATGGTGTGAACTACGACAAAGCTATCGAAGTTTTCGGGTTGATCGAATACAAAAACTGACTCCCATCGATCGTTATTTTGATGAAGACGAAACTATTTCTTTTAATGATTTTTTGAATGTATGTTATGGCTGTGATGACAAGACGTCTTTTATTTAGTTTTCTTTAGTCTGAACAGACCATTAACACCACTGTCACTTGTAAAATATAATGCACCATCCGGCCCTGTCCCTACACCTACTGGTCGCGCCCAGCGATTACCATTATTTAGCTGAAAACCAGTGAGTAAGTCTGTAACATTTACAGCCTGATTTTTATCATTAAAATTAACAACAACCAGCTTAGGTTTTCTTCTGCTTGCGGCTGCCGTTTTGTAATTCCAACTGGGCTTTGTTGCCCATGATCCTCTTAACGCAACCACAGCACTGTATTTAATATTATTAAGCATTGAATATTCAGGAATAAAACTCACCCCCATGGGTGCATTCCTGGGAGGGAACATAGCCACAGGTCGCTGCACCTTATCGATTGTGAATGGCGGTTTTGATTTAATGCATTCATCTCTGAACATTTTATTACCGTCAAACTGATACCAGGGCATACCATGAAAACTATTTTCTTTAATTTCACTAAAGTACTCTGGTGGGTTTTCAAAACCATGATGATCCGGTCCGTTATTACTGGCAAACATAACCTGCGACTGTGGATGCCAGTCAAAACCAACCGGGTTTCGCAGGCCAGATGAAAATACTTTTAACCTGGCGGGCTTAACGGACTCATCCAGCAGATAAATACCACCGCGACGGTTTTGAAAAGAATACTGCTCGCTCATAAACTCGTTACTACAGTTACCTGTAATGCCAAGACTTATATATAGGCGATTGTCAGGACCATTCGCGATCGTGCGACTATTATGGCCTGCACCACCCGGTAATTTAACAACGATCTCAAATTCTTCAGCAGCAATACTTTTTATCTGACTATTGTAACGTGCTCTTTTAACAACATCCGTTTCAGAAATATAAATATATTGATCCTTAAAGGCGATGCTGTGTGGATAGTTATCCATTAGTGTAAATACTGTAGGCGCTGTGTATGGCGGCTCAAGTCGATATATATTACCTGATTTAGAACCGATAAAAAGCACACCACTTTTATCAAACGAAAACAGGCGAGGACCATCCATTTCGTCGTTTAACAATTCAAGAGAAAAGCCTTCAGGCAAATTAATCGCATATTGATTATTATTAATTTCGAATGATTTTTGAACCAGAGTTAATGACTGAGAATTTACCGCAAAAGAATTCACGATAAAAAAAATGAATGACAGCAGACTGCGATGTTTTTTTATAATATATTCCATTATAAAGCGATAACCTATTCCACAAACCATCCTGAGCAACCAGCTACCTGATTATATATAAAGTCACTATAATGCCCGACGCGAATGATGAGCATTTAATATTTTATTGATGATACTACCCATTCCTATGACAGCAACATGACATATTTTGATATCATCATTTAACAATGCCAACTCAATTTCGAGTGAAATATCGGTGAGTTCCTGACAACCAAAAGATCCCCCCAAGCCCTTTAACTTATGGACTTCTCTTTTTACAATATCATACTGATTATTATTAAACGCATCTTTAATAATATCGTATTTTTCAGGCAGACCACCTATAAACTTATTTTTTAAACTAATAATATCCGGATCATCATCAATAATACCGTCTTTATCGTCCCGACTTATTGACGCTAATTCATCACTCGTTTCGAGATATTTATAGACAGTGTAATAGAAATTCAGTTTATTAACGGGCTTGGTAATGTAATCATTGCATCCGGCTTTAAAACTTTCATCACGATCCTGTTTCATTGCGTTAGCTGTCAAAGAAACAATAGGACCAGTATAACCTTTTTCCCTGAGAATTCTTGTTGCCTCTATGCCTCCCATAACTGGCATTTGCATATCCATAAAAATTAAATCAAATGATTCACTCGTCGCTTTCTCTACAGCTATTTTACCGTTGTTTGCTATCGTAACGTCTGCTCCGGTTTTTGCCAAAAGCACACTAAATAATTGTTGGTTATCACAATTATCTTCTACCAGTAAGACTTTACCTTTAACTTTTTTAATTTTTATATCTGAATCAGCAACTTGCTTCTTTTTAACTTTTATCTGAGTTTTATTTACAATCAGCTTGAATTCAGAAATATCACCTGTATCAACACTAACAATAAAACGACTGCCTATATCAACAAGACTGGTTGCAACAATTGTCCCACCCATACCTTCTGCAAACTGCTTTGAAAGCGCCAGTCCTAGCCCTGTTCCTCCATATTTTCGGGTAATAGATGAGTCGGCCTGAGTAAAAACATCAAATATTGTCTCAACCTGTTTGTCCGTCATACCAATACCGGTATCTATAATTTCAACAAAAAGCTTTTGTTTGTCCTTTTCACAACTAACTTTAATATTGATACGACCACTCTCAGTAAACTTAATAGCATTTGTACATATATTGAGAATTACCTGTTTCAGGCGTAGCGAATCTCCGATAATATATTCTGGTAATGGGTACTCATATTCTATAAATAAATTTAGACCTCTTTCCTTAACCTGAGGAGAAATAATATGTTCAACATCCTGAAACACTGAGAACAAAGAAATCTTTTTATGCTCAAACTCAATGCGATTTGCTTCAACTTTAGATATATCAAGAATGTCATTTATGATCTGTAACAAATGCCTTCCATTTCTAACAATTGATTGTGTATGTTTTTTACGATTGGCATCAGAAACACTATGCTCCAGATTAATTTCAGCAAAACCGATGATAGCTGTTAGCGGCGTTCGTATTTCATGACTCATGGTTGCTAAAAATGATGATTTTGTATGAGTAGCTTCCAGCGCTACTTTAGTCACTTCTTCCAGCTCCGCATTTTTCTGAATTAATTCATTGTTCTTTCTGCTAACAAAACCCGTTGTTATTTTCGCAATTAGAGAAGCTAAGGTTATTATGAAAACAACACTGAGTACTGACCAGTAAAAAACAGCTTCATAGCCTTTTTTACTGTTTTCAACAAACTCCATTTCATACTGCTTTCGGATATTAATCAGTTTTTCCATACTCTTCATTAACTGGCTTTGCATGGCCTGAGCCTCCATTACCAGCTCACTGGACTTTTCAGATTCCACATTAAGCATCATTTCACTAACTGCCTTTTGATTAAGAGGCTGGGCAAGCTTAATCATATCAACCAGGTCTTTTAAAATAACTTCTTCGGCATCAGTGATAGGCAACAGCTGGAGCATTTCTCTTGACTCGCGAACCGGCCTGGCTATTGCAAAAAAATTCAGACTTTGTTCTTCACGTAAAAAAGGGTCACGAGTAGATAACATCTGGTTCATCAGAATCTGGCGTTGCCTGATACCATCTCTCATCTTATAGAGATGTGTCACCATGGCGTTATTTATTTCGACTATTTCTGTCAGGTGATTTGTACTGGAACGAATTTGATATAACGAGACTACTTCATAGACAAGAACCAGAAGAAGTACAGCAACAAAACCTAGCTGAACAGCACGGCGCGTTTCAAATGAGGAAAGATGACCTAACGAGAGCATAATATTGGTTCATTATTGACATAGAAACGTTTCTTTCCTGCCAATAAAATAATGAATAAACTCCGAGCATATTGTAAAAAAAAGAAAAGTTTTCATTATCCTTTATAGCAGTAGAGTGACTTTCCGCACACTCAAAACCATGAAATATCGCGGCCATTGGTCGGAAATTAAAGCCCTGCCAATAAGCCCATAAATAAATAAGGGCTTATTGGCGGATTTAGTTAAAACCCTCTGGCTAAATCTGCTTTGATATCTTCGATATCTTCCAGGCCAACCGATACACGAATCAGCCCCTCGTTGATGCCCGCAGCCACTTGCAAATCGGGCGTCAGGCGCCCGTGAGTGGTTGTTGCGGGATGTGTGATGGTTGTTCTTGTATCACCCAGATTCCCGGTAATTGAGATCATTTGTGTGGCATCGATAATCTTCCATGCCGCCGCTTTATCTTTCATCTCAAAAGATACAATGCCACCAAAACCAGATTGTTGTTTTTTAGCCAGCTCATACTGGGTATGAGACTCAAGGCCACAGTAATAGACTTTTTCAACACCCGGCTGTTGCTCAATCCATTTTGCCAGCTCCAGCGCATTTTCACTGTGCGCTTTCATTCTGATTTTTAATGTTTCCAGACTTTTCAAAAATACCCAGGCATTAAACGGGCTCATTGAAGGACCTGCCGTCCTTAAAAAGCCAAATACATCGGTGCCTACAATGGCTTCTGTACCAAGAACGGCACCACCCATGCAACGGCCCTGCCCATCAATAAATTTTGTTGCAGAATGAATAACGATGTCTGCACCATGTTTTATTGGCTGCTGTAATGCAGGCGTACATAATGCATTATCGACAACTAGCAAGGCATCATTTGCATGTGCAAGATCTGCCAGAGCTCTGATATCCGCAATATCGCCAAGTGGGTTGGATGGCGTTTCTAAAAATAATATCCGTGTATTTTCCTGAAGCGCATTCTGCCATGACTTTATATCAACCAGATCTACATAGGTCACTTCGATATTCAGTTTTTTTAGAAAGTTTTCCATCAGTACATTGGTCACACCAAAAATACTGCTGGATGAAATAATATGATCACCTGATTTTAAAATACCAAAAAAGGTAGCCGCAATCGCAGCCATGCCAGATGACGTAGCCAGACAACGTTCAGCACCTTCCAGCGCAGCCAGACGTTTTTCAAAGGTTCTGACAGTAGGGTTAGTAAAACGCGAATAAATATTTCCAGGCTCTTCACCAGAAAAACGCGCAGCAGCTTCTGCAGCAGACGAAAAAACATAACTGGAAGTAGGGAAAATAGCTTCCGCATGTTCACCCTCATTAGTTCTGTCGTGACCAGCTCTGATTGCCAGTGTTTCAAAACCTGTTTCGTCATCAAATTTATATGTCATTACTTTACCGTGTTGTATTTCTGTATTCAGTTAATCTTAACATTAATCATTCAGGCTTCAATCCAAACATCCGCGTTCAGATCGACTTTTTTAAACAAATCAATAATGTCCTTATTTTTCATACGAACACAACCATGCGAAACAGGCTGAGAAATATGCTCTTCATCATTGGTGCCATGAATATAGATATAACGCTCATAAGAGTCGATCCCTTCTCCTTTATTAACATCGTCTTCCATACCCACCAGCCTCAAGATCCGCGCGGTGATAATATCATCGGGCAATGGTCTGCCCATTGTTTGTAAATCGACTAATCTGCCTTGCGGCTGACGACCTATAAAAACTTCATCTTCAGCCATCGATTCACCTATTTTTTCACAAATCTGGTGATGCCCTAAAGGCGTCTGAAAACTACCATCCTTATTGCCCGATCCAAAAGCCGATGTTGACACAGGATATTCGGCCAGCAGTTTTTTCTGTTGATCAAACAAAAACAGCAATTGTTTTGATATATTAACTTTAATAGAAGTCATATCTCGGTCTATAATTTAGAGAGTTATCACTATACCTTTATACCATGCTGCAATTCAAACATAGCTTGTTACTGTTGCTTTTAGTACATCCCTCTGTTCAGGCTGAGGTCGTTGTTAATAATGCCTGTCGTCAAATAAGCAATAAGCTGAGCAGTGTTAATTATCAGGAATGCGCCACTAATAAGCTAACTGATTCCGGCCATAGAAGTAATCAGAACAAAGCGCTACTCATTAAAGAGTACCCACCGCTCGGGCAAAGAAAACCACAGGCAAAAATACTGATTTTAGGCGGTATTCATGGTGATGAGTATTCATCTGTCAGCGTGGTGTTTAAATGGATGAATACACTAAATAAATATCACAGCGGTCTGTTTCACTGGAAGGTTGTACCACTTATTAACCCGGATGGATTACTGAGAAAACATTCTCGCCGAACCAATGGTAACGGTGTCGATTTAAATCGAAACTTCTCACCAGGGAAAAATAAAAAATCCAGCCTGAATTACTGGAAAAAAAGAACCCGAAATGATGAGCGTCGCTACCCCGGCCCATCGCCACTCAGTGAACCTGAATCAAGATGGATTGTACAGCTTATTGAAGATTTCAAACCGGATGCGATTGTTGCTGTCCACGCGCCTTTTGGCATACTTGATTTTGATGGCCCACATAAAGCCCCCAATCACCTTGGGCCTTTGCATTTGAAATTGCTCGGCACTTACCCTGGATCACTGGGTAACTATGCAGGGCTGCAACTTGGTAAACCGGTTATTACGATTGAACTCCCTTACGCTGGCATCATGCCAACTAAGCGAGAGATTTCTAAGATATGGGTAGATCTGGTGCGCTGGTTAAAAAGAAATGTAAAAGCTTCTGATACTAGGAAGAAGCTGCTAAAAGCTGAGTCTGCTACTATTGATAAAACAAGTACTGTGGACTGACGTTATATCTGAGTTAAAACCTGATCGGGTTCACGCACTCTTCCTTCAAAAATAATTCGCCACTGCCCATCATCTTCCTGTTTCCAGTACTGTCGCTTATAACTTGTTGACGAATAATTATTACTCTTATAGTACTGCCTGAAGGTCACAACGAGTACATCATCTTTTGGGTGTTTAAGAATACTCAGGTCATCTGTTTTAACCTGAATGAATTTTTTAGACTGGTTCACACGCTGTTTATGCGAAGTCCACTGCTGATAATTTTTATTACCCGCACTGAAGGTTTTTGAGTAATGCTGATTGTAACGATCTGTATTCAGGCTTTGCCAGTCTTGCAGCCAGCCCGAAAACAATTGTGTAAAATACTGTTTCTGTTGCTGCCAGTCTTCTCTGCCAACCCAGTTTACATTGTCGGCAATAACAAACGGTGTACGACGCAGCTGCAAATAATTGCCAACCGTTAATAAATCAGAATTTGACAGGACAACACAACCTTCGCTGTCTCTTGGTGGCCGGCTATAGGTATTAAGTGGCGTACCATGTAACCAGATGCCGTAACCTGTTCTTCCTAATCTGTTATCCCATACGTTTGGGTAATTAATTGGGAAGGCACCCTGCCCATATTTATCGGGCAAGTTATCCGGTGACAAGAAATTTTCTATAAAATAAACGCCAAGTGGTGTGCGATTATCACCCTCAAATTGTTTATAAGGCCCGCTTTTTCCCATCGAGACATAATAGTTATCAATTTGACGCGGAACACCCTGTTCATTTTCAAATAAATATAAACGTGAACTGTTTAGATCAACCACAACCGCATACTGATAAGCCTGATCAAGATTTAATAATGATGCGGGTAACAAATCGTTATCGACAGGACTGTGTATACTATTCCAGCGAGCTTTAGCCTCAGCCAGAAAATCTTTTAATAGCTGGTTGTTTTTTAATGAGTCGCCAACACTTTGAAGCCCTTTAGATTTAGCCAAAAGCACATCAGCGTAAACTAACTGAGCAAGTTTAAAGTCTGGCTTAATTTTAATTAATTTTTTAAGTTGGGATACAGCCTGATCAAGCTGCTGAGACTGTATAGAACTAAGTGCATGAATAAGCTGCTGCTCTGGAGTCTGCGCATATGCCAGGGTGCTACTAAAAAATAGCATCAATACACAACATTGTTTACACCAGTTAGACATCATTAAATTTTTTCTGTTACCTGTTCCTGAGAAATCAGCCAGTTGTCACCTTCAAGCACCCAGTAAAGTTGTTTAATTACTTTGTCCTGATAGTCACCGGCTTTATATTGCTGTACAAATTCAACAATAGCTGTTGTTTTAGCACTATCAATATAGACCTTTAACTGATTATAGCTGACTTGTATGTCTTTTGAGAGCCTGAACCGGTAGCGGCGCTGTGCCAGCCAGTCTTTATACGAAAGCTGGCCAGCAGGCTGGAACTGATCAGAATAGTTAGAAAGATAAGCCTTAAAGTTGCCTTCCATCCATGCAGATGCCCAGGCAGCCGTTTTCTCCTCGAGTACTGCTTCAGGATTTTCAGCCAGCTCTTCTGGAACAATTTCTTCTGAAATAATTTGTTCTGGGATAATTTCTTCTGTAATGGCTTCTTCTACAGTAACCTCTTCCGCAACAGCTGGTGCTTCGAAAACGGTCATTACCTGACTAAGCACCGCTAACTCTGGAGGCGTTGGCTCATCTTTTTTATCCAGTGCTTTTGAATAGGCTTGCGAGGCCATATAGGCGTAAATGTGACTGATGTTTTTTTGTGTGACCGAAAAAAACTTATCCGCTGCAATAACCGTGTTTAAGTTTTCTAATGCCTGTTCAGTTTTTCCCTGGGCCATTTGTGCCACAGCCAGATTATTTAAATAGGTCACCTGATCAGGAAACTGTTGTTTTAATACAATGAAGTGTTCTTCTGCCAGCTTAAACTTTTTTTGTTGTATCAGATCAAGTCCAATTTTCAACTGATCATTATTTACAGCTATTTCAGCCTGAACATTTCCGACCAGAAATAACAGCAGAAAAAGATACTTCATCATTTTCATTATCAGTTACTGTTATGTAAATCGATAACAGCCGGATTCATAACCGTATCGCCTTTAGCGTTGTCATTACGAATTTTATCAATGTGATCGAGGTATTCCTGATCGACATCACCGGTTACGTATTCAGCATTAAAACAGGAGGTATCAAACATTTCGATGTTGTCATTACCTTTTTTCACAGCCATTTCGAGTTCATCAAGGTCCTGATAAACTAGCCAGTCGGCACCTATTTCTTTACAAATTTCTTCTTCAGTACGGTCATGCGCCACAAATTCCTGAGCAGATGGCATATCGATGCCATAGACATTTGGGTAGCGTACCGGTGGTGCTGCTGATGCCATGTAAACTTTATTTGCACCGGCGTCTCGTGCCATTTGAATAATTTGTTTTGATGTTGTACCACGAACAATTGAGTCATCAACCAGCATGACATTTTTGCCTTTGAATTCCAGTTCAACAGCATTCAGTTTTTGTCGTACTGATTTTCTGCGTTCCTGTTGTCCCGGCATAATAAAGGTTCGGCCGATGTAACGATTTTTTATAAAACCTTCACGGTATTTCACACCCAGATGAAATGAAACTTCCAGTGCTGATGTTCGACTGGTATCAGGAATTGGAATCACCACATCAATGTCATGATCAGGCCTGATGCGTTTAATTTTATTAACCAGTCCTTCACCCATTCTTAAACGGGCTTTATATACTGATATATCATCAATAATCGAATCTGGACGCGCGAAATAAACATATTCAAATATGCATGGTGACATGACCGGACTTTCTGCACACTGCTGACTAAAGAACTCACCTTCTTTAGTAACAAAGATGGCTTCACCTGGCGCTAGATCTCGAACCAGTTCAAAACCCAGTGCCTGTAGAGCAACACTTTCTGATGCCACCATGTATTCGGTGCCCTGATCAGTCTCACGCTTACCATAACAAACAGGTCGTATGCCGAACGGGTCACGAAACGCAATAATGCCTCGACCAACAATGGTTGCTACAACCGCATAACCACCTTTACAGCGTTTATGCACGGCCTCAACGGCTTTAAAGACATGATCTTGAGTCACTTTTAGGCCGCCCTGAGTTTGTAACTCATGAGCCATAATATTCAGTAAAATTTCTGAGTCTGATTCTGTATTGATGTGACGCAAGTCAGTTCGGTACAGTTCTTTTTTAAGATCTGCTGCATTGGTCAGGTTACCGTTATGAGCCAGTGCAATACCGTAAGGTGAATTCACATAAAAAGGCTGAGCTTCAGCTGAAGACGAACATCCTGCCGTTGGATAACGCACATGACCAATACCCATATTGCCCGGTAGCTGCATCATGTGCTCAGTTTCAAAAACATCACGAACCAGACCATTGGCTTTACGTAAATAAAATTTACGATCCTGACATGTAACAATACCGGCTGCATCCTGACCACGATGTTGTAACAAGGTTAAGCCATCGTAGAGCAATTGGTTCACTGCACTAAAACCGACAACACCTAAAATACCGCACATTAATAAATCCTCGATAAACCTTGATACGAATAAAAAACTAGATAATCAGATGAGTAACATCAGCTTGGAATGCTGTCTGAAATATTATCTGGTAAATAAACCTGTAACCAGCTTGCCAGCGCCTGAAAACGTCCGACTAATTCAGAATCACTCCAGAAGCTCTGGTCCTGAATACTGGTTAAACTTGCCAGCATGACAAACACGGTGACGATTAATACACCTCTGACCAGACCAAAGATGGTACCCATGGCTCTGTCTACACTACTTAAGCCGGTTTTATTGATGATCTGGTTTAATAAAATATTAACCATCACACCTAAAATTAATGTCGCTACGAATAGAGCAATGAAAGCTAACCCCATTCGAAAAGCTGGGTTCTCAACTGTCTCGGGCATGAAATTTGACAGGTTTGAAGCAAAGGTTGTCGACACCCAGATAGCAACAATCCAGGTACCCAGAGAGATAGCCTCTTTTACAAAACCACGTAATAAACTAAATAAGGTTGAAATGATGATGACTGCGATAAACGCATAATCAATACCGGTCATAATGCTTGGCTTTTTCTCAGATTAGATAATTAAAGTTTAGAGGACTATTTTAGCAGTGCAACCCAAAGTATCACAGCCCAATGAGCATTTAATCCTCAAGATCATGGGTGAGTCACCACAATACTGTCGATTTTTTCTTTGGATTTCAGTTTTTTGGCTATTTTCTCAATTTTACTACGATCCAGATCAGGGCCTACCCGCACTTTAAAGCTGGTTTTGCCTGATTTTCCTGACTTCTCAACAAATGCCCGATAGCCTTTGGCTCGCAGCTGATCTCTTAATACCAACGCATTGGTTTGCTGACTGAAACTTCCCAGCTGTAGTGCCCACGCTTTGATGCTTGGTTGAGTAGTTTTTTTCGTTGGCTTAGCTGGTTTACGTTCAGGCTTGGTGACCTTATCAGCTGACTGGATACGAACCGGAGATCCGTTAGCCGGAATTTCTTTTAGCTCATCCCATGATTTGATTTTTATTACAGGCTCTGGAGGAATATCTACATCTTTTGAAAAACGTGCATGATGACCTGCTCCATCCAGCAACAAAGGGATAAAAATAACCCCTAAGATAACCAGAAGTATGGCACCTGTTAATCGTTGTTTAAGCGCTTTTTCCACGTTAGATTCCCAAATCCTGCTTTTCTGACTGCATCAAAGTCTGCATCGCTGCAGCTACTGTTAAAAATGAACCAAATACAATAATGCGATCATCTTCAGTGGCCTCAGCTCTTGCTTTCTGCAAGGCAGCTTCAACATCATTATTGAGGCATAGTTTATCACTACTGACGCAATCTTGAATGCGAAGTTTCATTTGCTCAGCCGACATGCCCCTGTTGCCTTCTAAACCTGCCAGATAATAGCGATCTATTTGCGTATCCAGCTGTTCCAGTGCTTCACAAATGGCTTTATCTTCCAGCATGGCTAGCACCGCCAATGTACGCCCTTCACAACTCTGACGTTTTAAATTATCAGATAATGATTTCGTCGCATGGGCATTATGTGCCACATCAATATAAACATCCGGGCCTTCTGCAATACATTGAAAACGAGCCGATAACTGTATATCCGTCATTGCGTTTTTTATCGCATCATCACTAACAGGCAAGTCTTTTGTGAGTAACTCGGAAACTTGAATAGCCGCAGCAGCATTGTCTATTTGGTAGTCACCAATTAGCGATGGCATCGGTATATTTGTAATTGTTTTAGTAACAGACTGATATTGCCATTGACTGGTCTGGATCTCCGGTTTGAAGTCTTTTTTCAGGCAAAATAATTTGGCCTCTAATGCGATGGTTTTATTAAGCACTGCACTGGCTGGCAACGGATCACTACAAACAACTAAAGAACCCTTTTTAATGATGCCGGCTTTTTCTTCGGCAATTTCTTCTCGAGTATTACCCAGCCAGCTTTGATGATCGATAGCCACAGGTGTAATCAACGCTACAGTAGCGTTCACAATATTTACGGCATCCAGCCTGCCGCCCAGACCCACTTCAAGAATCACTATGTCGAGCTCGGCATCTTTCAATATAGATAATGCAGCCAGTGTTCCAAATTCAAAATAGGTCAGAGATATTTCTTTATCACCTTGCTTTCTCGCCTGATCAACTTTATCAAACGCAAGACATAACAAATCATCACTAACCGGGGTGCGATTAATTTTAATTCGTTCGTTATAGTGTAATAAGTGAGGGGATGTGTAGCTGCCGACGCGGTAACCAGCTTGTTGATAGATGGATTCCAGTATCGCAACTGAAGAGCCTTTGCCATTAGTACCAGCAACAGTTATCACCGGTACAGACCAGTTTGATGACAACCCCATGGCTGAGGCTACTTGCTGGATTCGGTCAAGACCCAGTTCGATTTCTGCTGTATGTAAACTTTCCTGCCAGCTTAGCCAGCTTTGCAGGTCATTAAATCTCACGTTTAACAGGTGCCGATTTAAGTTGCAGGTTTGTTTGTCATCATAGTAAGCAAGCTGGATAATTTTTCAGGCAGGTCACGACGATCAAGAATCATATCGATAGCACCGTGATCCAGTAAAAACTCACTGCGCTGAAAACCTTCCGGTAACACTTCACGCACAGTCTGCTCGATAACACGAGGACCCGCAAAACCAATTAGGGCTTTTGGCTCGGCAACATTAACATCACCAAGCATTGCTAAACTGGCGGATACACCACCCATTGTCGGGTCAGTTAAAACAGATACAAACGGGATACCACGTTTCGATAATTTTTTAAGTACGGCACTGGTTTTTGCCATCTGCATCAACGACATTAACGCTTCTTGCATACGTGCACCACCAGAGGCCGAAAAACAAATCAGTGGAATATTATTTTCAAGGGCAACATTGGCTGCCTGAACAAATTTCTCACCAACGACCGACCCCATCGAACCACCCATGAATTTAAACTCAAAAGCAGCAACAACAACGGGTAACGATTTAACCGTACCACGAACAACAATCAATGCATCTTTTTCAGAGGTATTCTTTTGCGCCTGAATGATACGGTCTTTATATTTTTTACTATCACGGAATTTTAATATATCAACCGGCTCAATATTAGCTGCAATTTCTTCTTGTGGTCCGTCATCAAGAAACGCTTCAATTCTGCCGCGTGCACCAAGGCGCATATGATGGTCACACTTTGGACAAACCATCATGTTTCGTTCCAGCTCAGCGCGATATAAAACAGCGCTACAAGCATCGCATTTAGTCCATAATCCTTCTGGAACTGTTCCTTTCGTTGTACCGTCTGTGCGGATACGTGATGGCATTAATTTTTCAAACCAGCTCATTTTTATTACCGTAACTTAATGTGACTATTTGTTGCCAAGTTTACCACAGTCGATCTACTCAGCATTATTTATCATCATGAAATCGTGACTATTGATCCATCGCTGCTCGCATCGATGACGTCAATTCTGTCACCGAAGCAATCATTTTTTCAGGCTCATGGCCAAATTCAGCCATACGTTTAACAATAGCACTGCCGACAACCACTGCATCGGCTACTTCTGATATTTTAGCAGCTGTTTCAGCATCACTGATACCAAAACCAACACCAACAGGCAGGGTGATTTGTTTACGAATCTGGCCTAATTTCTCGACCACACTGTTAATATCCAGTGACGCTGCACCCGTCACACCTTTTAGCGAAACGTAATAGACAAAACCACCGGCCACTTCAGCAATACTAGCGATTCGAGAATCATCACTGGTAGGTGCCAGCAAGTATATAGGATCGATACCTTTAGCTTTTAGCACCTGCGTGTATTCCAAACCTTCTTCCGGTGGAATATCGACCGTTAAGGCACCGTCAACACCAGCCGCTGAGGCTTTTTCAGCAAACTCAGCGTAACCCATGACTTCGATCGGGTTGAGATACCCCATCAAAACTACCGGGGTTTCAGTATCGGTTTCTCGAAATTTGGCGACCACATCAATCACGTCATTTAAACTGACATGATTGACTAAAACACGCTCGGCTGCAGCCTGAATAACGGGGCCATCAGCCATTGGATCTGAAAACGGCACACCTAATTCGATGATGTTAACGCCACTCTTAACCATTTCATGCATTAATTTAACCGTAGTACCAAAATCCGGATCACCACACATAATGTAAGGCACTAGCGCCGTTGTATTAGTGGCTTTAAGGGACTCAAATGTTGCAGTTAATCGACTCACAGTTTGATCCCCTCTATGTCAGCAATGGTATTTATATCTTTATCGCCACGGCCCGACAGGTTCACAATAATGCTTTGGTCCTTATTCATGGTTTTAGCTAACTTGATACCATAAGCCACCGCATGACTGGATTCTAATGCTGGGATAATACCTTCGATTCTGGTTAAGGTATGGAAAGCTTCCAGTGCCTCACTATCAGTAATCGCATCGTACTTCACACGACCAATGTCTTTTAACCAGGCATGCTCAGGGCCAACACCAGGATAATCAAGCCCGGCAGATACACAATGCGTCTCAATAATCTGGCCGTCATTATCTTCCATCAGGTAGGTACGGTTACCATGTAAAACACCCGGCTTACCGGCGCATAAAGGCGCTGCGTGGCGAGGCGTATCAATACCATCACCACCACCTTCTACACCGTAGATCGCCACGTCTTTATCTTCAAGGAAAGGATGGAACAGACCAATCGCATTCGAACCACCACCCACACAGGCAACTAATGCATCCGGTAAACGACCGGTTTGCTCAAGGCACTGTTGTTTTGCTTCACGGCCAATAATGGTTTGAAAATCACGCACCATTTCAGGATACGGATGAGGACCTGCAACTGTACCAATAATATAAAACGTATCATCGACATTGGTTACCCAGTCGCGCATGGCTTCATTTAGCGCATCTTTCAGCGTTTTTGAACCCGACTCAACAGGTACAACAGTAGCACCCAGCAATTTCATACGGTAAACATTGGGTGCCTGACGAACCACATCCTCTGCACCCATATAAACAACACATTCCATACCAAAACGTGCTGCCACGGTTGCAGAGGCAACGCCGTGCTGACCTGCACCGGTTTCAGCAATGATACGTTTTTTACCCATTTTTCGAGCCAGCAACGCCTGACCAATCGTATTATTGATTTTATGCGCGCCCGTGTGATTTAAATCTTCTCGCTTCAGATAAATTTGAGCGCCTCCTGTCATCTCTGACAGGCGTTCTGCATGATACAAAGGACTCGGACGACCGACATAGTGTGCTAAGTCGCGATCAAATTCAGCCTGAAACTCAGGGTCGTTTTTGATCTCTTCGTAGGCGTCACGCAGCTCATTGATCGGCTGCATTAATGTTTCGGCAGCAAAGACACCGCCGTAAATTCCAAAATGCCCTTTTTCATCCGGCATCTGTCCAAAATCTATAGCATCACTTTTTGAATCACTCATGTTCGCAATCTACTCGCTTTACTTCACTCATAAAGGCTTTGATTAAAGCCTCATCTTTAATTCCACCGGACGATTCAACACCACTACTGATATCCACAGCAAAGGGTCGAACCTGAGAAATCGCATTGGCCACATTATCAGCTGTTAAGCCGCCGGCTAATATAATTTGCCCTTGAATATTTTCAGGTATAACACCCCAGTCAAAGACATGGCCTGATCCACCATCTCCGCCAATCGCATGGCTATCCAATAACAAACCTCGGGCAGAGGTAAATTGTTTTGCAAAGCCTGCCATATCATTTTGCCCGGACATGCCAACGGCTTTAATGTAAGGCTTCTCAAACTGCTGACAAAATGACTCAGTTTCAGCGCCATGAAACTGCAGTAAATCTATAGGCAGTTGGCTGATAACAGAACGCACATAGGCTTCATCTGCATCTTTAAACAAGGCCACAACGGTTACAAATGCCGGCAGCTCCTGGCAAATTTCTAGCGCCTGATGTACCTCAATATTTCTAGGGCTTTTTGCATAAAACACCAGACCGATCGCATCGACGCCATAACGACTGACTGCCAGCGCATCTTCTACTCGGGTAATGCCGCAAATTTTAACGCGTGTACGGAAACTCATAGATGTCTTTATAGTGCTCGATTAAAAGCTTGTTTAAAGCCGGTATCATAGCAAATTTGATACTTTCAGTCGCGCTATCAATAGCTACTCAGGTAAATACCGGCGGCGTATGACATTCGGGGATATTAAATTCATCCGGGTACTTCACATTAACCAGATACAAACCTGCAGCGGGTGCTGTCGGGCCTGCCTGGGTACGGTCTTTTCCAGCTAGCAACTCTGCCATCCATTCAACCGGTTTTACCGTTTTGCCTACTTCAATCAGACTGCCAACAATATTTCGTACCTGGTGATGCAGAAACGCATTGGCACAAACATCAACATAAATAAAATCACCTTCAATCGTCACATCGATAGATTTCATAACTCGAACGGCTGTTTTGGCCTGACACTGTGATGACCGAAATGAACTAAAGTCATGCTCACCAACGAGTGCCTGAGCCGCCTCATGCATTTTACCAATATCAAGACCACCATAACGCCAGGCAACGCGCTTGTTTAATAATGCCGGACGTCCTACACGATGCAGAATAACGTAACGATAGCTGCGCTCATAAGCACTGAAACGGGCGCTAAACTCACTGGAAACTTCACGCATCCATATCGCACTGATGTCATCTGGTAAATAGGTATTTAAGCCAAGCACCCAGGCCTTGGGGTCTCGTTGCTGATCAAAATCAAAATTCACAACCTGATTTAATGCATGCACGCCTGTATCGGTACGACCTGCACAAACCACTTGCACTGGCTGATCAGCAATTTTTGACAACGCTTCTTCAAGACAGCCCTGCACGGTACGCACATCGCCTTTCTGCATTTGCCAGCCAGCAAATTGGCTGCCATCGTATTCAATACCCAGTGCTATTCTCATATTATCAAATTAATTGTTAAACAATTTTAAGAGTGACCAATAAAAAACGGCATTGAGAATTCTCAATGCCGCTTCAATTACAGTTTAAACAGATCGGTTAAGCAATATTTTTTAATAAATCTTCAGCAGTAGCTTTCTGATCACCGGCCGCTTCTTCAATAACTTCCCGAAGAATATCACTGGCACCATCACTATCACCCATATCAATATAAGCTCTCGCCAGATCAAGTTTTGTATTCACTTCATCAAGATCATCTGGCAGGCTACTGATATCAATCGGCTCATCATCTTCTGGCATAGAACGCACAATGGTTGCATCATCGTCATCCGCCAGATCAATATCACCCATATCCAGGCTGATCTCATCAGCTAAATCCGAACCGGCATCCTCAGTCATATCAGTAGACAAGTCGATATCACCAAGATCAATATCACCCATATCCAGACTGACGTCATCGGTAGCGATATCATCAGGCAAGCCGTCATCAAGTGCTACATCTAAATCACCCAGATCCATTTCTAAGTCAGCAGGCATATCAGGAATATCATCACCTGCTGCCAGATCAAGACCCATGTCATCGGTTTCAGGTTCAAGCGACGATGCAATGGCTTCTGTTTCTTCAACAGACACTTCCGCATCACTCTCATCTAAACCCAAATCAGCCATTTCAAAATCAAGACTGAAATTATCATCTATCTCTTCAACAGGCGTTTCGGCCTCAGATGCCGCCTCAACTTCATCAAGACCAAATTCCATTTCATCGGCTACATCATCTAGGCCAGCATCTGCCAGTTCCTGATCCAGCTCATCCAGACCCTCATCATTAAGGGCAAAATTATCAGCGCCATCTTCTAGTGAACCGCCAAGATCAAAACTTGAAGCTTCTTCTGCAGAGAGAGCAACAGTTGCATCAATTTCATCGTCCAGACTTTCATCATCGAGCCCAAGATCAAAATCAGAACCTTCATCAATAGCATCGCCCAGATCAAAATCAGCCGCTGCATCACCCAGATCAAAATCAGTCTCTGGTTTTTGAGGTAATAAGTCATCGACGTCAAAATTAGGAACATCACCTGATTCATTAAACAATGCATTTCCAGAGTCAAGTTCACGACCCATTGCAACGACACGCTGCCAGTCAGGCGATTCTGTATTAATAGAACCTTTCAAACCTTCTGCAAGGGAATTAAAGCTGGATTTATCTTTTGATGCGAAATAGGTTTCCAGTAATTTAACTTTATAATCATTACGATCTGGATTTTCGGCTACCGCTGTTTTTAATAATTCTTCAGCTTGCTGATAAATTCCGTATGCAAGATAAACATCCGCCTCAGCCAGCACATCATCTTTAGGTGTTTCTTCTTCTGCAGGCTGATCTTCATCCAGACTGATAACGTCTTCATTGCTATCAGCTTCCAGATCTATATCCGCTTCGGCTTCTTCAGCAAAAGCATCAAGCTTGTCACTCAGATCCTGCTCTTCCGCATCATTAAAATCACCTTCATCACCCACCAGATCAGCAACTTCATCGAAGTTAAAATCACCCGTCTCTGGTAAATTAGCAACGGGTTCTTCCGCTGATTTAGATTTCTTACGACGAATAATGATCATCAGAACCAGTACAAGAACAGCGATCGCGCCACCAGCAACAATAGGTAGTGAATCTGGATCACTAATAAAATCAGTTAACAGATCACTACTTTTAGGTTTTTGGCCAATATCAGCAGGTGGTAACTCTGGTACAACGACTGGAGACTGTGGAGACGTCTGCATTGCATCCATTTCATCTTTAAAGACAGCTTCGTCAGCAGGCTGAGTTGAAGAAATAGCATCCATTTCTGCAGCATCTTCAGGAGCCGTCATATCAGCAACGTCAGGAGGTGTCATTGTATCGGTGCCAGCAGATTCAGCCGTCTCTTCTGCTTTCATATCTACAGATGACGGTGACATTTCAGCTGTATCCGTTGCTATGTCTGGTGCGACTGGAGATGTAGCATCAGCAACTGGATCGAGATCACTTTGTAACTTGGCTAAATCACCATCTTTAAGATTTAACAAACGCTCCATTTTTTTCATGCGCGTCTGCAAAGATGTAAGGCGATCCTTTAACTCACTGTTTTCAAGCTTGCCGCTTTCCAGCTCTTCTGTCGTCGCAGCAAGGTCTTTACGTAATTGTTTTAACTCAGCTTCAGGATTTTGGCTTCCCGAAGTCATGCCCATGCTGCCTTCTTTTTCAGCTGCTGAAGCAATGGTTAAACGCCCCTGACCTGCATCCTGATCAGCTGCTGTTTTTGTATCAGAACTACCATCACGATCAATTTTATTACCCGTGCGTTTTGCAATCCGCGCCTGAGTGTATTCACGCCACAATGCATATTGTTCTTTAACCTGAAGCAGTGCCGTTTGATTGCTTAAAGACTGGACATCCTGCTGATTTGGCATACGCAGAATATAACCACGCTTTACACCATTAATATTGTCTTTGATAAAAGCTTCAGGGTTACGGCGCAACAACGCCATCATCATTTGTTCGATCGATACAGAATTATCAGTGCGCAGCTTTTCGGCTATTTTCCATGCGGTATCACCTTTTTGTACGCGATACGCATCGGTAGGAATCTGGTAAGAACGGGCTATCTGTGCTGAAGTTAATGGTCTTGATTGTGTTGTAGATACGGGTGCCTGATATTGCTGCTGTGCTTTAGCAACAGGTGCGCCTGGTGCTGATGCCTGACTATTTCTTGTATCGGCGGTTGAATAACCAGGGCGTTCAAAGTTTTGCTCGGTTTCAACATTATTGGATTGTGGTGCGACAACAGGTTTAGTCGGCACACCTTCTGGCGTTGCCTGCATAAAGACAGGTGGATCCAGCAACATGGTGAACTCACGCAGTATATGCCCACGAGGCCAGTCAATGTCGATAAGGAAACTTAAGAAAGGTTCACGGATGGCTTTTTTACTGGTTACCGTAATAACAGGCTGGCCATTTTTAATCTTAACGGTAAATTTAAGATCATTAAGAATAAACGGTCGATCGAGACCGGCACGATTAAACTCTTCTCGTGAAGCGAGTTTGACAATAATGGTTTCTGCTGATTCCTGACCAACAGAAGTTAATGCTATTTCAGCATTCAGCTCTTCATTAAGAGATGAATGCAATTCTATTTCACCCAGACCTAATGTATTACCTCGTGAAGGAATCAACAAAGCAATACAAAACAGGGTAATGACTAACTTGCGCACCAGTAGTCCCCTCAATTTAATCCATATCGTTTCAAATTATAATCAATTCAGATATAAGCAAATTTGATATTTGAAACATCTATCTTCGACACATTCTTAAGAACATGCTTTAAGTATGTGTCCTAATATAGATTATAAATGCTCTTTAAGCAAAATTTCTGCTATTTGAACGCTGTTTAAAGCCGCACCTTTACGGACATTATCGGCCACAACCCACATATTAAGGCCTTTTTCATGCGATATATCTTCACGAATTCGACCAACAAAAGTAGGATCAGTACCAGCACCTTCTGTCACTGCAGTTGGATAACCACCATCCTTCTGTTCGTCCAGAACCTGTACTCCAGCGGCCTTTGAGAGAATCTTCCGAGCTTCATCAGCCGTTATTTTTTCGTCTGTTTCAATATGAAGCGCTTCAGAATGACCATAGAAAACAGGCACACGCACCGCCGTTGGGTTAACAACAATACTGTCATCACCCATAATTTTCTTGGTTTCCCAAACCATCTTCATTTCTTCCTTGGTATAGCCATTTTCCATGAAAACGTCAATTTGAGGTAAAACATTGAATGCGATTTGCTTTGGATAGACTTCAGCTTTGATCTCTTTGCTATTGAAAATGGCCGCTGTCTGGCTGGCCAGTTCTTCAATCGCTTCTTTACCTGTACCTGAAACCGCCTGATAGGTGCAGACATTGATACGTTTAATACCAACCGCATCATGAATCGGCTTTAGCGCTACCAGCATCTGAATGGTAGAACAATTTGGATTAGCGATGATGCCCGTGGCTTTATAATCTGCAATTGCATGAGGATTAACCTCAGGCACAACAAGCGGTTTGTCATCGTCATAGCGGAATTCAGATGTGTTATCGATAACAACACAACCAGCAGCTGCTGCTTTAGGCGCAAACTCTTGAGAAATAGATGCACCTGCAGAGAAAAGACCAATCTGTACTTTTGAAAAATCAAATTCAGCAAGATCCTCAACAACGATCATCTTGTCACCGAACTCTACACGTTTACCTTTTGAACGAGCACTTGCTAACGCATAGACTTTACCAACTGGAAATTTACGTTCTGCCAGAATCGAGAGCATGGTCTCACCGACTGCACCAGTCGCCCCTACTACTGCAACATCAACTGTTTTTGTCATCTCACTTAACCTTATTAAAATATTTAATTTTATTACACCGCCGCTTGTTTAAAGCGCTTCTACAACCGCATCACCCATAGCCATTGTATTCACTTCGATACAACCATCCGACATAATATCTGGTGTACGTAAATTTTGATCCAGAACTTTACCAACAGCTGTTTCAATTCTTTCTGCTAATGCTTCTTCGTTAAGTGAATAACGAAGCATCATCGCAACAGATAAAATCGTAGCCAGTGGATTAGACACACCCATGCCAGCAATATCAGGAGCCGAACCATGAATTGGCTCGTACATGCCTTTACCATTTGCATCCAGTGATGCCGACGGCAACATACCGATTGAGCCTGTTAACATCGCTGCACAATCCGACAACACATCACCAAATAAATTACTGGTGACCATCACGTCAAATTGCTTTGGCCATTTAACTAACTGCATCGCCGCGTTATCAACATACATATGACTAAGCTCTACCTCAGGATAATCTTTTGCAACATTCTCCATCACTTCACGCCATAGCTCAGACACTTCAAGAACGTTGGCTTTATCAACCGAACAAACTCGCTTGTCACGTTTCATCGCAATATCAAAAGCCGAACGACCAATGCGTTCTATTTCACTTTCTTTATAACCGGCCGTGTTATAGGCATAACGCTCACCATCTTTTTCAGTGATTTCACGGGGCTGACCAAAATAAATGCCACCGGTTAATTCACGTACGATCATAATATCCAGACCCGATACAATTTCCGGCTTCAACGATGAAGCTTCTGCAAGCTGTGGATACAAAATAGCGGGACGTAGATTTGAAAAAAGTTCTAACTCAGAACGTAAACCTAACAACCCTCGCTCTGGTCGCATTTCTCGTGGTAACGCTTCGTACTGCGGACCACCAACAGCACCTAACAAAATTGCATCTGATTGTTTTACAAGCGCCAGCGTATCATCTGGTAATGGTTTGCCACCTGCATCGTAACCTGCACCACCGATTGGTGCTTCTGTCAGCTCTGCATCAAAGCCAGCATTTTGCTGCAGAAATTTAATAACCTTAACGGCTTCAGCAACTATTTCAGGACCGATACCATCACCCGGCAGGATTGCAATTTTATGTGTCATTTTTAAAACCTTCTTTTGCCACAGAGGCACTGTTATCTCTGATTATTTTATCTATAAATAATGTAATATATTTCTGGTTTTTTATAATAACCAGGGGGCTTCCTGCTTACGTTTTACTTCATAGTCACGAATATCATCAGCATGTTTTAAAGTCAGACCAATATCATCCAGACCATTTAACAAACAATATTTACGAAACTCATCAACATCAAATTTAATGACATTGCCGTCAGGTTTAATAATTTTTTGTGTTTCAAGATTAATCGTTAGCTGATAGCCATTATCCGCATCAACGTCTTTAAATAACTGATCAACCACAGCAGCATCCAGCACAATGGGTAACATGCCACTTTTAAAACTATTGTTAAAAAAGATATCCGCAAAACTTGGCGCAATCACGGCACGAAAACCAAAATCATCCAGCGCCCAGACAGCATGCTCTCGTGATGAACCACAACCAAAGTTTTCACGCGCTAATAAAATAGCACCTTGATCATACGGCTTTTGATTCAGTACAAAATCCGGGTTGATCTGTCGCTTACTATGATCCATACCCGGCTCACCCGGCTCCAGATATCGCCAGTCATCAAACGCATTGGGACCAAAACCACTGCGTTTAATCGACTTTAAATACTGTTTAGGAATAATCGCATCGGTATCGACATTAGGTCGATCCATCGGTGCCACTATGCCGGTGACTTCAGTAAATTTTTGCATCAGTTTTTAACCTATTTTCTAATTTACTTCCCAGTTTATTTCTTTGGGTCAGCTTCTTTGTCGGCATCTTTATCTGAGCCGACAGTATCCTGAATACTCTTACCCATTTTTTCAATGTCTTCACCCATACCTTTGAGTGTGGCTTCGCAACCTGTTACCAAACCAAATAAAGATAATGAAAATAAAACGATTGTAATTTTTTTCAACATAATCATGATTCCTTATAACTCATTAACATTAACAAAATGACCGGCAATAGCCGCAGCTGCTGCCATTGCAGGACTAACAAGATGAGTACGCCCACCCTGACCCTGACGACCTTCAAAATTTCGATTCGATGTCGACGCACAACGCTCACCCGATTCAAGACGATCTGCATTCATTGCCAGACACATCGAACAACCCGGTTCACGCCACTCAAAACCAGCATCTTTAAAGATCTGATCCAGACCTTCTTTTTCGGCCTGCTGTTTGACCAGGCCAGAACCGGGTACAACCATCGCCAGTTTAATATTAGATGCTACTTTACGACCCTTCGCCACTTCTGCCGCTGCGCGCATGTCTTCAATACGTGAATTTGTGCAAGAACCAATAAACACTTTATCAACATCAATATCAGTAATCGGCATACCTGCTTTCAAATCCATATACGCCAGTGCTTTACGCATACCATTGGCTTTTACTTCATCGGTTTCATCATCAGGATTGGGCACATTGGCATCAACCGCCACTTCCATCTCTGGTGATGTTCCCCAGGTAACCTGAGGTTTAATACTGGCAGCATCTAATCTGATGACACTATCAAAATGCGCACCATCATCCGATTTCAGATCATTCCAGTTAGCGACCGCTTTATCCCATGTTTCTCCCGTCGGCGCATAAGGACGACCTTGCACATAATCGATCGTAGTCTGGTCAACCGCCACCATGCCGGCACGCGCACCACCTTCGATTGCCATATTACAAACCGTCATGCGACCTTCCATCGAAAGATCTGCAATCGCTTCACCGCCAAATTCAACTGCATAACCCGTACCACCAGCGGTACCAATCTCACCAATAATCGCCAGCACAATATCTTTAGCCGTAACACCCGGTTGAACCTTGCCATCCACGGAGATCAGCATATTTTTCATTTTTTTCTGGATCAGGCACTGAGTCGCCATGACGTGCTCAACTTCAGACGTACCTATGCCATGAGCCAACGCACCAAATGCACCATGAGTCGACGTATGCGAATCGCCACAGACCACTGTCATACCCGGTAAGGTTGCGCCCTGTTCAGGACCAATAACATGCACGATCCCCTGACGAATATCATCCATATCAAATTCTGTAATCGAGAAATCTTTGCAGTTCTGTTCAAGTGTCTCCACCTGTAATTTAGCAACTGGATCAGTAATACCTTCATCGCGTGAAGTTGTTGGCACATTATGATCAGGCACAGCCAGTAATGAATCCGTTCTCCATAGACCGCGATTCGCCAGGCGTAAACCTTCAAAAGCCTGAGGCGATGTCACTTCATGAATTAAATGCCGGTCGATGTAAATAAGCGCCGTACCATCTTCTTCGGTACGTACGACATGGGCATCCCACAACTTGTCATAGAGCGTTCTAGCTGTCATTTTTCTCTCCAAACTTCAGGCCTTGAATAATACGCCCGACAACAAAATTACTCAAATTCATATTTTTCATATAAACTATTCCTATTTGGAATACATAGAGAAACCCCAACCATTATGGACATCCAGAATATTCAGGCCTTTATAGCCGTATTTGAGCAGCAATCATTTTCAAAAGCCGCTGAGCACCTGAACCTCACCCAACCAGCCGTTAGCAAGCGTATTGCCGCCCTGGAACAAAATTATAGTACGACTCTGTTTGATCGTATCGGTAAAACAATCGTATTAACCGAAGCCGGTGAAATACTATTGCCCAGCGCCCGTCTCATCATCGAAGAGATCAAGCGTAGTCATCAAAGTGTTCAGGAACTGAGCGGTGAAATTGGTGGCGAACTAAAACTCGCTACCAGCCATCATATTGGCCTGCATCGCCTGCCCCCAGTATTACGCGCTTTTAGTAGCGCTCATGAAAATGTTGAACTGGATCTGCATTTCATGGATTCAGAACAGGCCTGCGAAATGATTGAAAATGGTGAACTGGAACTCGCTATTGTCACTCTTCCTCGCAAGCCATCTAAAAATCTAGTCACAAAAATAATCTGGCATGATCCGTTAGTTGTTGTGGTCGGTAAAACGCATGCGCTGGCTAACAAAAACAGCATCAGCACTGACGACCTGATGGACAGACCCGCCATTCTGCCATCACACGAAACCTTTACCCGCTCGATGATTGAACAACAATTATCACTGAAACAATTACCTCCAATTGCACTTGAAACTAATTACCTTGAAACCATTAAGATGATGGTCTCGATAGGACTGGGCTGGGGGGTCTTACCTCAGAGCATGATCCATGATGAACTGGTGGAGTTTGAAATCGACGGCGTATCCATGTCGCGTGAACTGGGTGTGGTTTATCATCATAATCGAACCCTGTCATCGGCCAGTATGGCGATGCTTGACGTCATCGATTCTATGTAAGCTTTCGTTTTAGTCGATTGTATTTTTAGGTTTATTCTGCCTACAATTGTACATTCTTAAACAAATCCGTCAGGCATATGCCACACACAACCACGTGGGAATCGAAAGGCGTTTATCGCCACTTTAATGGATTAGTTACAGGAGAAGAAATTCTCGAATCAAATTTTAAACTTCAAGCTGACTCACGTTTTGAAGTCATAGATTATGTCATTAACGATTTCACCAGGGTCACTGATCACACAGTCACATTGGCAGATACAAATGCATACGCTGTCACTGACGAAATTGCAGCCAATGAAAAACCATCGCTCAACATTGCTATCATTGTCACCAAAAAAGACTTGTTTGAAGTAGCTGATATGTATTGCGAGCTAATGAAAGCCATGAAGTACAACAGTAAAACCTTTAAAACAATTAAACAGGCCCGAAGCTGGGTAGCTTTAGATACAATTAAGCCATAAACAAGTTTATTTCTGTAACTGATAAATAATCAGCTGGCCCAGGTCCGTACCAATTAGGCTAATACTGGTCGTGCAATACCCACCCTTCTAATATGACCTTAATATTATTAGTCACTTCACTAAGGATTGTTTTATTCCTTTTCCAATTTATGTTGCACAAGAACTTCTTGCCGATGAAATTAATAGCCGTTAGACAATAAGAGTTACATGAAGCCTGTTCACGGCACATTACTTTTGAACATTACGAGTTTCTTATACTCCCTACTTTCCTTACCACCCTTGTTACTTCCATACCAAATATTGGGTATCTGAATTGTCAGTTTTTTTTGTATATTAACGGTTATATATTATTCATTTTAGATACAGGGAAATTCACAATGAACAAATTCATTATTTTATTTTTTTTATTGTCTTCATCATCTTTAACTTATGCAGAAGAAGAACGACACATACATGTCAACGGAGAACACCTGTCAAGACAAGATATTGGGCTTATAGATCAATTATTTGGTCATCGTGCTGAGAGCGCAAATTATCTGATTAATTTCCAGACTGGTGAATGGGGTTACGAAGGTTCGACACAAGTTTATGGTGTCATTGCTACTATCAGGCAACAAACAGACTATTCACAGTCAATTAATAATACAAATAATCATAATAATGGCCACACGGAAAATTATAATTCTCAAAACGGTAGCGCAATTAGTGGACGCTTAAATAATAAAAACTGCACATTTGTATCTGCTGGCGGAATGACAATGAAACATTGTG
>Ga0316206_1000806_pt1 | contig 34818 bp, 42 predicted proteins | sample 6monthpyrite_MG_FD_204942 | JGI IMG/M metagenome (GOLD analysis project Ga0316206, IMG submission 204942) | Microbial mat bacterial communities from mineral coupon in-situ incubated in ocean water Damariscotta River, Maine, United States -... | ecosystem: Environmental > Aquatic > Marine >...
TTCCGTATCTTCTGGTCAACCCGATCACTGATAAAGATGGCAATGAAGTCGCGACAGGTCCTATCGGTTACACCAAGCCACCCGCAATCCCTCCAGCGATGGCAGCACTGCTGCAGATCACTGAGCAAGACATGCAGGACGTACTGGGTAACCAGCAAGCCGGTGAGCAGATGCAGCCGAATATGTCAGGTAAAGCAGTCGAGCTGATCCAGAATCGTCTGGACATGCAGACGTTCATCTACATGTCGAACATGGCGAAAGCTGTGAAGCGATCTGGTGAGATCTGGCTCTCGATGGCTAAAGATATCCTGGTTGAACCCGGTCGCAAGATGAAGACTATCGGCTCCCAGGGTGAACTCAGCTCAGTGGAACTGGGTAAGCCGATTCTGACTGAAGAAGGTGAGACCGAATATGAGAATGACCTCAGCAAAGCGAAATATGATGTCACTGTTGACGTCGGACCATCGTCAAGCAGCAAGCGTGCAGCGACTGTCAGGTCACTGATCGGCATGTTGCAGGTCTCTGCTGATCCTGAGACTCAGCAGGTCATCGGTGCCATGATCATGATGAACATGGAAGGTGAAGGTATTGATGACGTCCGTGATTATTTCCGTAAGAAGCTGATCAAACTGGGTGTCGTTCAACCAACGAAACAGGAAGCAGCGGATCTGATGGAAGAGTTGCAGAATACACCTCCTGATGCTAATACGCAGTATCTGCAGTCAGCTGCTAAGAATGAAGAAGCCAAAGCTGAAAACAATGTCGCTGATACTGTTCTGAAGACAATGAAGGCTGCTGAGTCGAAGGCGAATGCTGAAAATACTCAGGCTGATACTGTGAAGAAACTGTCAGAGACACGTACTGAAAATCAGGACCGTATCATCCAGGCAGCTGAGTTGACTGAACAAGTGACTGAGGACATTGCTGATATATCTCCTGTGATTGAACCGGTGGAATAATCAGGTAAATAGTGATTTCTTGTCACTTTTGTGATATTTGGTGTAATATATTTATTAACGGCATCCACCCAGCCGCTTCATGGGTGAGTAGATAAGGATCGAACAATGGGAACAGAGGCAGAAAATGATGTAAATGATGAAACAATTATCAATGCTGAAATAGTCAAAGACGAAGAACTTGAAATTGATCAGGGTCTTGAAGGTGCAGATAAAAATCTAAACCCAGAAGACAGCGACAATGAAGAAGCTGAAATCAAAGACGAAGAGTCAGATGATGATGAGATCGTTGTTTCCATCGAAGGGGAATCGCCACCTCAAGATGATGAAGAAGAGACCAAAGCACCGGAGTGGGTGCGTGAGTTGCGTAAGAAACAACGCGAAACGCAGAAAGAAAATCGCGAACTGAAAGAGAAACTGGAATCGTTATCTGGCGCGGCTGAGAAGCCTGCAGAACTGGGTGATAAACCAACTCTTGAAGGTTGTGACTATGATTCTGCTGAGTACGAGAGTCAGCTTGCTGACTGGTACGATAAAAAACGCGAACACGATGAAGCAGCAGAAGCCACAAAAGCTGATGAGCAACAGCAGCAGCAAGCGTGGCAGAAGAAGCTCGATGACTACGGTACAGCGAAAACTGAACTGAAGGTCAAAGACTTTGATGATGCTGAAGGTGTTGTCCTGGATAATCTGTCCAGCACTCAACAGGGTATGATCCTGCAGGGTGCAGATAATTCAGCACTGGTGATGTACGCAATCGGTAAGAACCCACAACGCGCAAAGGAACTCGGATCCATTAAAGATCCTGTAAAGTTTGCTTTCGCTGTAGCTAAACTGGAGACGCAATTGAAAGTTTCAGGTCGCAAGAAAGCACCACAACCAGAAGGCAAAGTCAGTGGTACTGGCAGTCTGGCTGGTTCAGTGGACTCAACCCTTGAGCGGTTGCGTGCAGACGCTGAGAAATCCGGGGACTATACAAAAGTTCGCGAATATAAAAAGCAGAAACGTGCAGCCAATTAAAAATATTTTATTTGGAGCATTAGAAAAATGAAAACAATTATGACGGTTTTATCTATCATGACTGTGTATGTGAAAGCCGCGATCTCATATGTGGGTCACATTGCACATGACAACCTGTTCTTGTTCATGCATCGAACAGGCTTCATTCTGGGTGCGAATGCATTCTCGAAAGAGGAGCGCGTCGCGTTTGAGGATATTCTCGAAGGTTTCAATGACGCCCTGGTGCTGTCAAAGAACGTCGCTGTCTTCAATACCGATGACATCACGATGGAACGAGCGAATGATACGATCTGGCGTCCGCAACCTTACATCGCACAATCATTCGACGGTACGGACCAGACGTCAAACTTCTCTGATAACACACAGTTATCTGTTCCAGCAACACTTGGTTACAGTAAGTCTGTACCATGGACGCTGACAGCTTCTCAGTTGCGTGATGCACTGCAGGAAGGTCGCCTGGGTGACTCTGCGAAGCAGAAACTGGCATCTGATGTCAACGTCGCATTGAATACTGTCGCTGCTCAGCAGGGTACTGTGTTCGTGAAACGAAGCGCTGCAGCCGCTGGTTATGATGACATGGCTGAATGTGATGCAGCATTCAATGAGCTTGGTGTGAACATGTTTGATCGTTACGCTGCTCTGTCATCTCGTGATTACAACGGCATGGCGTCAAACCTGGCTGCTCGTGAAACGATGAACACTAAGCCACTGAACGCATATGAGAAGTCATATGTCGGTACAGTTGCAGGTTTTGAATCGTTCAAGATGGACTATGCAATACGTCAGGCTGCTGCTGCTGGTACAACTGTGACAGTTAATGGTGCGAATCAGTACCATACACCTGCTGCAACAAGTACAGCGGCTACTGGTGAGACTGCAAACGTCGACAACCGTACTCAGTCTCTGACCATCGGTGTTGTATCGGGTACAGTTGCCATCGGTGATGCATTCACCATCGCTGGTGTGAACTCTGTTCATCACATCACTAAAGAAGACACTGGTCAGCTGAAGACATTCCGTATCACTGGAATTGTCTCTGGTGGTGGTGGTGCTGGTGTTGTAACAATCAGCCCTCCAATCATCTCGAATGGTGGTTCAACTGACGCAGAAGCTCAGTATCAGAATGTAACTGCAACACCTGCAAATGGTGCAGCTATTACCTTCCTGAACACTGTTGCGAACTACGTCAACCCATTCTGGCAGAAGGATGCACTGGAGATCTTACCGGGTCGCTATGCAGTTCCTTCTGACGCTGGTGTTGCTGTGATGCGTGGTACTACTGACCAGGGTATTGAGATTGTCATGCAGAAGTTCTATGACATCAATACAATGATCACCAAGTATCGCTGTGACACATTGTTCGGTGTAGTGAACAAGCAACCTGAGATGTCAGGTGTCATGATGTTCAGCCAGACATAATCTGAGCTGAAATGAAAAAGGGGATCTCGGTCCCCTTTTTTTTCTAACCTGAGAGACTACCTATGCCATTGATTCAAGGTTACAGTCAAAAGTCTATCTCTGAGAATATACGTCGAGAGATAAACCGGGGTAAATCTCGGAAGCAAGCGACTGCAATCGCAATGGATGTCGCCCGTAAAGTTAAAGCCAAAAGGAAACGAAGAAAATGACTGAAGAAAAAGAAAATACATTCGAGCAGCAGATGCTGTATAAACACCCTGGCATCCATGAGATCCACGGTGACAAATTTGACACATTGATTGTTGACAGTGTTGAAGAACTTGAAGAAGCACTGGAAGATGGCTGGTTTGAGACAACTCCAGAAGCACTTGATAATTCAGACAACAATGTGAATTCATCCAGTGATGAAGATGTCGATGAGACAACTCCACCGACTCGTGAAGAAGTGCTCCAGAAAGCTCAAGAGCTGGGTGTTGAGTTCAAAACGAATACAACAACGACAGTGATTCTGAAACGAATTGAAGAAAAACTCGCTGAATCAGAGTAAACTCTGATAAAACTCTGAGGTGATGTGATGGGATGGACTAAGCGGCAATTTGTCGAGCAGGCATTTGAAGAGATCGGTCTTGCATCGTATGTATATGATCTGACGTCTGATCAGTTGCAGGGTGCTCTGCGTACTCTTGACACAATGATGGCAACCTGGAACGCTAAGGACATCAAGATCGGCTATCCGTTACCATCATCACCTGAGAACAGTGATCTCGATGAAGAGACTGGTGTACCAGATGCAGCAAATGAAGCTATCTATCTGGGTTTATCCATTCGGATTGCACCACGTTTCGGTAAAGTCATATCACCAGAGAGCAAACAGTTCGCTCGTGATGCCTATCGAACATTACTGTCATCGAATATGAAAACCCCTGAGATGAAGCTACCGACTTCATTACCTGCAGGTGCGGGTCACAAGTCATGGCGTGACAATGATAATTCATTCATAAGAGAAACCGATGACGGTATCATCGGTGCTCCAGACAACGAAATAGGATTCAACTAATGCCTACTCAACTAAGCAGAACAGATGAACTTGCAGCTGGTGATCTGATCGTTCTCTGGAAAACAGCTGACGGTGATTATCGTGGTTTGCCGGCTGATGACTTATTGACGTATCTGAACGCGAATCTGACATTCCCGGATGCAGGATTCACGACTCAATACTCAGCACCATCAGCGACTGGGTTCAGTGTTGATATTACTGACGGATCAGACGATATCTGGTTGATCCTGACACCAGCTGCTGGATATGCTGCAGGTACGATTGTGCTCCCGGCTGTGGCGAATGCTGTCGATGGCCAGGAAGTCATGATCAACTGTACTCAAGCAGTCACCACGCTAACTGTCGATGGTAACGGTGCGACAGCTGTCACTGGTGAGCCTTCAGGACTGGCTGCGAATGACTTCTTTACATTACGATATGATGCAGCTACTAGCACATGGTATCGAGTGAAATAAGATGCAGATTCCAGTTCTCAATGGTATATACACCGATGAGGATTCAGACTTTCGTACATCTTACCCGCGCAATCTGATTCCCGTTCCAAAAGAACAAGGTATCTCACAGGGATATCTTCGACCTGCTGATGGCATTGAACCTTTTGGTGTGGGTCCAGGTGTTGATCGTGGTGCTATCAATTGGAATAGTGTCTGCTATCGTGTGATGGGGACAAAGCTTGTCATCGTCAATCCTGATGGATCTCATACAATCCTCGGTGATGTTGGTGGATCTGGTCAAGTGACGCTGGACTATTCGTTTGATCATCTAGCGATCACGTCATCCGGTAATTTGTATCTATGGGATGGTACTACTCTGCAACAAAACACTGATGCTGATCTCGGTACTGTTCTCGATCACATCTGGATTGATGGATATTTCATGACCACTGATGGTGAGTTTCTGGTTGTCACTGAACTCAACAATCCGTTTGCTGTGAACCCGTTGAAATATGGATCTTCTGAAGTTGACCCCGATCCTGTTTACGGGCTGTTGAAATTACGCAATGAAGCCTATGCAGTGAATCGATACACCATTGAATCATTTGATAATATCGGTGGAAGTTTGTTCCCGTTTGAACGCATCCCAGGTGCTCAGATTCAAAAAGGCGCCATCGGTACTCATGCAGCTTGTGTGTTTGTTGAGGCTATTGCTTTCCTTGGTAGTGGTCGCAAAGAATCACCCGCTGTTTATCTCGGTATTAATGGCAGTGCAACACCGATATCAACTCGAGAGATTGATCAAATATTACAGGAATACACAGAGGTTGAACTTTCTCAGGTTGTACTTGAAGCGCGTGCTGACAAAGGTCATCAGCACCTCTGGGTCAGATTACCTGATCAGACGCTCGTATATGACGCTGCAGCCTCTCAGGTGGTCGGTGAGCCTGTCTGGTTCACATTGACCACTAGCATCACGGAAAAAGGCCAGTATCGTGCTCAGAATCTTGTCTGGTGTTATGACAAATGGCTTGTCGGTGATCCAACCAGCTCAAATCATGGTCAGCTGACCAGCTCTGTATCATCTCATTACGGTGATGTTATCGGGTGGGATTTCGGGACCACGATCATCTATAACGAGAGTCTGGGTGCTCTGTTCCATGAGCTTGAGTTGATCTGTCTGTCAGGTCGTGCAGAACTCGGTGAAGATCCGACTATCTGGACCCAGTATTCACTCGACGGTGAGACCTGGGGTCAGGAGAAAAGCATCAAGGCTGGGAAACAGGGTGAACGCAATAAGCGTCTGGTCTGGTTGCAGCAAGGCAGCATGAGAAACTGGAGGATCCAGCGTTTTCGTGGCACCAGTGATGCTCATTTATCTATTGCACGACTTGACGCACGAATCGAGCCATTGAATGTCTGATCCTAAGCCACCGACACGGAAACAACTCGCGCGAATCCTTGATAATGATCAAGAGTTGATTCGTGCTTTTGAGCGTTTGTTCAGTGTGGCTGCTGAGCAGATACCGACTGACATCACCTCAATAGAATTATCATCAGGAACTGCTGATCAAAAAGCTACCCAAGCACTGGATTTGCTTTACTCAATCAATGAGTACTTGAGTCTTCTTGCATCGCGTCCTGGATACACTCACCCGAATACTGTCCCACTGGACTCAATTGAATTTAATCTGAATCAGAAGACGCATCAGAAAAGAGGTTCACTTGCTTACAATTCTTTACACGATACACTTGAAATTCTACATGACAAAGATGTCCATCAAGAGATAGGACTTAATACTTATGTACATGTTGAGAATTACACCAGTTCAACAATCACAGCAGGGACTGTCGTCGGTTTCGCTGGTGTTGGTACTGATGAACACATCTCAGTAGCAAAATATCTCGCTGACGGTGCCTCAGATAGCATATATCTACTAGGAGTTATGACTGCTGACATCGCTACCGGTGGCGATCATGCAATGTGTATCACATGGGGTCATGTCCATGGGATAGATACCACAGGGACGCCAGTCAGTGAGACATGGGTTGTCGGTGATGTGTTATATGCTTCACCGACGACAGCAGGAGCAATGACAAAAGTAAAACCGACAGCACCTGAGAATAGTATCCCGGTAGCTGTGCTGCTCGATGTCGATGCGACTGATGGTGTCATTTTCATTCGTCCAACTATTGAGCAGCAGTATTATTTCGGTGGATTTTATAAATCAGTCGATGCATCACCTGCTGCGATTAACACTGCGTATCCGATCACATTTGACGGGACTGAGGTATCGAATGGTGTTGAGATTGACGGAACTGTGACATCCAGGATCAACATTAATAACGCAGGGCTTTACAGCGTCGGTGTATCGTTTCAGTTATCATCTGGATCAGCCAGTGCAAAAAACGTCTGGTTATGGTTCAGAATTAATGGCGCTGATGTCGCAAATTCAGCGTTAAAGGTATCACTGGAAAGCAATACTGCATTATCAACACCAGCCAGAGCTGTGTTCTTTTCATTTGAAGCCGGTGATTATTTTGAGTTAATATGGGCTGCTGATGATACTAACGTGACACTGGATGCAATACCATCGACAGCATTTGCACCGGCTGCACCAGCTTGCGTGTTGACCGTTGAACAGATACAGCAATAGGAGATCATCATGGCTGTTACATTACTGAATATTATACCACGTAAATACGTCGAAGCCGCTCAGGCTTCCCAGTACACCGCTGACAATGTGCGATGCGTCATTGATAAATTCACAGTGACAAATGTGACAGCGAATAATGTAGTGTTCAGCACTAACCTGGTGGCATCTGGGGACAGCCCAGCAGATGATAACCTGGTGCTTGATGCTCGAACAATCGCACCAGGTGAAACATACAATTGTCCTGAATTAGTCGGTCAAGTCATTGAGAATGGTGGTTTCATCTCGACATTAGCTGGAACCGCCTCAGCATTGACAATTAGTGCAGCAGGTCGTGAGATTACTTGATTTTTATAAAATTTACTGTAAAACTATAAATGCTGAGTTATTAGAGTCCCCAGCAGCTCACAGAAACCCTTTGCGAAGGAGATGAATGTGGAAGCTGCTCAGATCAACAATCAAGAAATATCAGAAACTCAAGACGATTCTCTTCCGTCTCGTGATCGTATTGTCCAGCTTCAGGAATCCATGCTCCCGTTTGAATGTGAGCAACCAGAGCCGAATCATTATTTCGCACCGGGTATGTATTGCCGTGAGCTAACTGTTCCAGCTAACATGTTGATGGTCGGTAAGATCCACAAACATGCTCATTTTCTACTGGTTTTAAAAGGTAAAGCGCTGGTCATCAGTGAGTTTGGTCGTGATATTGTTGAAGCTGGTCACATTTCTGTCTCTCAACCGGGTGTCAAAAGAGTTGTTCAAGCGATTGAGGATACTCAGTTCGTCACTATCCATGTAAATGCATCCGACACTGAAGATCTGGAAATAATCGAAGCAGAACACATTGAACCAGAAGATCTCCAGCTGATGCGGGATCAAGTTAAGGAGATGTTAAAATGACTTGGGGATTAACAGCAGTCGCTGGCGCCACTCTTGTCAGTGGTTACATGCAATCAGAAGCAGCAGGTGAGGCTGCAGATATTCAAGCAGGTGCTGCAGAAGTCAGTGAGGCTGGCGTACAAGCTCGATTTGAAGAAACACAAGCACTGCTTGCACCGTTTGTCACCGCTGGGACCACTGCTCTGGCAGAACAGGAAGCTTTACTCGGTCTCGCAGGTCCAGAAGCAGAGCAGGCTGCTATCACACGAATTCAAGAATCACCGACATTCCAGGCATTAACGGAACAAGGTGAAACAGCATTACTGCAGCAAGCATCAGCGACCGGTGGTCTGCGTGGTGGAAATATTCAAGCAGCTCTGGCTCAGTTCAGACCACAGATGCTCAGTCAAATGATCGAACAGCAATATGGACGCCTCGGTGGGATAACTCAAACCGGTCAGGCATCTGCAGCGCGAGGTGTTTCAGCGAGTGAGACAGCAGGTGCTCAGATCACTGCTTTACAACAGCAAGCTGCAGCAGCGCAGGCTGGTGGAGTCATTGGTGCAGCCGCACCATGGGGTGATGTCGCAGGTACTGCTGCATTCATGTATGGCGTGAACAAGGGTGTTCCTACAGCACCACCGCGATTTTAACGAAGGAATTTGAATATGCCTTTACCTATTGATTATACAAGAGGTGTGAAAAGCCCTTTTGAAAAAGCAATCGCTGGCTTCACAGCTGGACAGAATGTCGCATTGAGACGTGAGCAGATGGCAGAACTCGGGCGTCAAAGAGATCAAGCCACTCGAATGCAGACTGATCTCACTGAGATGTCTATCAAACCAGGTGGAGCGACTGCTGATGATTACAAAAGTATGATGATCAAATATCCTCAAATGTCACAGCACTTCAAATCAGGCTGGGATATTTTGAACAGTGAACAGCAGCAATCAACAAAGAAACACTCAATTAATGTATTTTCAGCACTACAGTCAAACAAACCTGAAGTTGCTAAGAATATACTGACAGAGAGAGCCATTGCTGCTCGTAATTCTGGCAGAGAAGAAGAAGCGAAAGCCGCTGAAGCAATGATCGGCATGGTGGACACTGATCCGAACATGGCGAAGACTGCTGTCGGTTTACAGTTATCATCAATCATGGGTAAGGATTTCACTAAACTTGCAGGCGCACCGCGTGTCAGAGCTTCAAAGATCCTTGATGACGGTACTCTGGTGCAATCAACAGACACAGGCATCAAAGTATTCGCGGTCACCGGTGAAGAGTTGACTGGTGATCTTGCTCAACAAGCGATTGAGAAAGCAGGTGTCACTGGTGTGAAGTTAGCTGGTGCGAAAGCTGGTGAAAAAGAGACTAAAAAACTTGAAGCACAACTCGGACTTAAACCCACCATCAAAGGCGCTGAAGAAGCTGCGAAATCATCAATTAAAATGGGTGAGAAAGCATATACTCAGTTGCAGGTTGCACGTCGCAGTATGCAAAACATTGACGATGCACTTGCTGCTCTTGATCAGGGTGCATCAACTGGTTACCTCCAGAAGTTTTTTCCTAATATCACAGCAGCCACGAATGAGCTGATTAATGCGCGCGCTCGAATGGGTCTCGATATCATTGCAGATGTGACTTTCGGTGCGTTATCAGAAAGTGAATTGAAATTCGCACTTGATACTGCGATGCCGACTCGACTCAGCCCTCCAGAACTGAAAGACTGGTTAAATCGTAAAAAAGCCGCTCAGGAAGTTGTCGCTGGTAAGCTTGAAGATGCTGCAAAATATCTGTCAACACCTGGTAACAATTTAGCAGGGTGGATTGAGCTTCAACAACAAGCGAGACAACCTACTCCAGCAGAAGAGACACCAGTGGCACCAGCTATCACGCCACAGCCGGTCCCTGCTGTTGAGACTCCAGCGCCCGCTGCAACTGGTATCGATGCGTTATTGCAGAAATATGGTGGTAAATAATGGCAACAATCCAACAACTTGAGACTGCTCTGGTCAATGCTGATCGCGCTGGTGATGTGCAAGCTGCAACTCAACTCGCTGCTGAGATCACACGACTACGCGGAGCAGGTGCCACTGAAATCACTCCACCAACCGCTCCAGCAGTCGCACCTGCTGCTGCAGAGCCTCGTTATCCTGATGTTCCATACTTTGGACCAGAAGGTGGCGTCGAATTCGCTGGTGAGCAACCTGTGACACCAGAACCTGATCGTGACGTCGGTGAAGTGATCACTGGTGTCGGTGAGGCTGGACTTTCAATGGTCACTGGTGTGACTGGTGGTACTGCTGGGATGGTTTACGGTACGTTTAAAGGTCTGGCTGATGCGATTCGCTCAGGTAAGTACGGCACTGCTGAAGGTGCTGACATGGTTGAGAAAGCTGCTCTGGACATGATGCAGCAATTGACCTATCAACCACGCACTGAAGCCGGTGCTGAGTACACTCGCGCTGTCGGTGAGGTATTAGAAGAGACAATCCCGGTCATGCCACTCACTGCTGAGATGGCTGCTATTAGCCAAGCAACAAGAGCGGCTGCACCGATCGCTGGTGCTGTGGTACGTCGAACACGCGCACCAGGTGAAGTTCCTGAAGCGCCTCAACCTCGTGTTGAGCCAACCATGGGCGCTGCTGTAGAACGTCCGATAGTTGAGCCACCGATCACCCCTGAGAGACCTGCAATGCCACCGGTGGCTGAAACTCCACAGGATGTTGGTGCTTTGATCAATAAGGCTGCGAAGGGCGGTATGGGTGCAGCGAAAGCACAGGATGAACTGGCCACTGCTGCTCGTGTGAACCCTGAAGCGAAACTGGCTGCTGATAATCTCGGTATTGATTTACCGGCTGATGTCCTGAGTGATAGTCAGATGATCCGTGAAGCCGCTGGTCTGACTCGATCTGTTGCCGGTTCTGAAGCCTCTGCTGCATGGCGCGAGAATATCATTAAATGGTCTGATCAAGCTGATGAGACGATTCGCACGCTCGATGCCAGCCCGGACATGGCCACTGTGTCACATGATGTACTGTCCGGTCTCGGTAAGACTCAATCAGAGCTGGGTAAGCAGGCGCGTGAAATTTACAACAAAGTTGATGCTGTGGTGCCAAAGACTGAGAACGTCGATCTGGCGAACTTACGGTCAACTATGGACACCATCATCAGTGAAGTCGGTGAGAAGGGTCTCACCACGCAAGAAAAAGCACTGATGAAGATGATGGATGAAGGTAATATCACATATGGTCGCATGTTGCGTGAGAAATCACTCATCGGTAAGGCTCTGGAACAGAAAGACTCACCGTATGGGAACATGGATGCTGGCTCATTAAAACGTCTATACGGTGCTCTGAAAGAGGATCAGCTTTATAACGTGGAACAACTTGCTGGATCTGAGTTGCGTGATAATTTGCGTCTGGCAAATCAGATCACAGCTAAAAAGAAAGCACTGGAAAAACGTATCATCAACGCTTTTGGTCAGGAGTCTGACGGTAGTATCGCAGGGTTATTGCGACGTTCTGTCCAGGCTGGAGCGAAAGGTGATATCGCGCCTCTGAACAAATTACTCAAGGTCATCCCGGAAGATCTGAAAAAAGAAGCCATCGCAACAGCTTTGATGTCAACAACTCGCGCTGCAGGTGGTCTGACCACAGGTGGATTCGGATTCGCTGAATTTGCGAAAACATATCGCGGTCTGCGTCAGAATGCACCGATTTACAATAAAGTTGTCGAGATTCTGGGAAAAGACATCGGCAAGGATACAGCTCATCAGCTGTTGAATAATCTCTACACGGTGTCAAAACGTGTCACCGATGCCAGAGCGAATGTACTGACCACGGGTAAAGCTAACCAGGCGCTGGTTGAAGCGATGCGTGCTGAGGGACTGATGAGTAAAGTTCTGGAGTCAACAACAGGGCGTGCAGCAACCACGGGAGCTGCTGCTGTTAGTGCTGGACCCATTGGTGCAGGTTTGGCCAGTGGTCTGATGCATGTCATCACCACTGCGAAAAAAGATCCGATCAAAGCCGCTGGTAACTTATTCAAAAGTGATGAATTCAACCAGCTTGCGAAAGAATCAGCAACAAAAACAACAGTGAGTCCGAAAACTGTGAAACGGTTCACAAATAGCCCAGCATTCAAACGATGGCAGAAAGCTGCTAATATCGTCATTGATAACCCTGAACTATGGGTCATGCAGTCAATGCAGATGCAGCAACAGGAGACTGAATAATGTTCCCGACAGAAGCACCTTATCCGATTTTTTCTGATCTTAAAGGGAGCCCATTAGACAATGGATATCTTTATTTCGGTGAAGCGAATAAAAACCCTGAAACTGATCCTATAGACATTTACTGGGACGCTGCAGGTACTATTCCAGCAGCACAACCGGTGAGGACTAATGGTGGTTATCCTGCAAGAAACGGAACACCTGCGAAGGTTTATGTCGCGGGGGATTATTCACTCACGTCTCGTGATAAGAACGGGAAATTCGTCTATTCATCGCTTTCTGAGAGCTTTGTCAATGCACTAGCGTCATCATCAGGTGCTTCATTCATTGGTATTCTCGATGCTGCTGATCTTTATACAGCGACCACTGTCGAAGGTGCTCTCGCTGAGATAGCCAGTTCTGTAGTGTATGACATTGATAACATCGCAGCATTGAAATTGTATGAAGGTCTGTATGAAGGTCAGCAGATCAGCCTGAAAGGATATTATTCTGATAATGACGGTGGTGGTGATCTATTTTACTGGGATTCAACAAGCATAGAGACTGCTAATGACGGCACCATTGTCAAAGTGACTGCAGTCACCACGGGACGCTGGAAACGAATCTATATCGGTGACATCTATCCTGAATGGTTTGGTGCGAAAGGTGACAAAGTAACCGATGACACGACTGCAATCCAGGCTGCACTCGATCTGTTTGCTACACCACTTGGTGGTGTAGTCAGGCTCAATCCTGCTCGAAAATATGTAGTGACTTCCCTGAATATCCCAGTAAATGTCAGCTTATTGGGTACATCGAGACTGCTCAACCAGGATGAAGGTTCTGTCTATGGCTATGATGAATGGTTCGGTGGTTTATTGTTTGTATCTGGCACCATTACAATGGATCACGGTTCCATTGTCGGACAGTGCGCGATATTAGAAACACAGTTGAATGGTTACACCATCCCAGCGACTGATGGTGCAGCGAATGCACTGGTCGCTGCTTTCACCGGTACAGCCATCACGATCACAGGAACAGGAACACGAACTCATGATCTGCTGATCTTAGGTTTTGATTATGCGATTGTTGACAGTGGTAATCGTCACCGCGTCGAATCTGTTCACTTTGATTGCACTAACGGTATCACCCTCGGTGGTGGTTCTGATGTATCCAGGGTGAAAGATTGTCATGGCTGGCCATATCTGACAGCTGAACTTGGTCTATCAATTTCAGTGAACTATCGCAGTGGTGTTGCCTATCTTCAGCAGAACAATGCTGACTCATACTTGCATTTTGCTTGTTACTGTTTTGGTTATGAAGTTGGATTCAGAACGCTTGGCGCCTCTGGTAATGTCGTGCAATCACCGAACTATATCAACTGTCGAGCTGATAGTGGCGCCATTGGTGCATCGGGTACTTCTATCGGTTTTGATATCGGTGCGTTTACTGCATACCCTGAATTAATAAACCCAGAAGCACAGGGTAATGACATCAACTTCAAGAACAGCACTCAGGGTGCTGATATCGGTGGTGGTGAGCGACTTAATCGAACATTAGTGACCGGTGGTAAATTCCTGGAAGCACATGATCGATTCTGTGTCATTGACAACGGTCGTGTGTCGTTCATGGGTACAACATTCGGCAAAGGCTCAACCAGTACAGCTGTCTTTGACTGGAATACCGCTGACGGTGGTAGCATCATCAGTTGTGACTTTGAAGAGATGTACTCAGCGTCTGGTGCAGGTCTGGTATTCGATCCAGCAAACACCACTGTATCGGCTAATGTGAAGCGCTTCTCAAACTTCCAGAAAACAACCATACACGCTGATAACAGGATGCGTGACACTGCTGCATCATCTGAAGAACGTGGTGTCGCTGTTAGTATTTCACCAGATGCAAATGGTGAGTATTTAATCCCTCACAACCTCGGTAAGACACCGGTATATGCTGAAGCACACATCCGTGGTGATATCACCACAACTGCTGTCGATGTGATCAGTGTTGATGGTACGAACATCAAGATCAGATTCTGGTTGAAAGGGTCAGGTGCTGATCAAACTACTGGTTCATATTCTGTTTACTGGAAGGTGGAAGATGACGATTAATACAGAAGATGATTTGATCGAACACGACTGTCCAGTGGAGGGTTGCATCATGATTGAAAAAGGAAAATCATGTAATTGGTGTGATGAAATAGTTGAACAATCTGAAGATGAAACCGATGTTTGCACTAAGTGAAAGATCAAAACAACGACGTGAAGGTGTGGATCACCGTCTGATCGAGATCAGTGACCGGGCAATCGAGATCACAGTTTTTGATTTCGGCATCCCTGCTGACGGTGGTGTTCGCACCGCTCAACGACAGAGTGAGCTTTTTAAACGTGGTAAATCTAAAGCAGATGGTTACAAAAATAAAAGCAATCATCAGCCAGCTGAAGATGGGTATGGAAAAGCTCTTGATTTCTATGCTTATGTTGATGGCAAGGCGAGCTGGGATCTGTATCATTTGGCAATGGTGGCAGCTGCATTTTTGCAGGCTGCTTCTGAATTAGGGTATGAATTAGAATGGGGTGGTCTGTGGAAAAACTTCAGAGATATGCCTCATGTTCAAATAATCGACTGAAGGGGTAAGTCGTGGGTGAAGTAGAGCATGAAAGACGGGCAAGTGAGAAACCGGTGTACACTCAAGCACACATGCAGATCATAAAAGATCTCGCTGAATTGGGTACTAAACAAGCCCTACAGCTCAAAGCTTTTGAAGATCATAAAAAGGAAGACTCTGATCATTTTGATCGACTGTATGACGCTGACAAACAGATTCTCGACGCTGTTTCTCATATTCCAGAGAACATGATGAAATGTCGAGATAAATTGAAAGATGACATTATGGATGATGTGGAGAAGAACTTCGTGAGTGCAACAGAATTCAAAATATTACGGACCAAGATCACCTGGTCAATTATCACCGTGACAGCTCTCGGTTCTGTAGTCACCACGGTTCTGACGTCACTCGTTTTGATTAGCAAATTGAATGGTGGTCCATGATGGAAGAGTATCTATTGATATTGAATAAGTTATTCACACCACAGCAGCAGACTGCTCTGCTCATCATCACCATCGGTGTCATGAGTCTCACCCAGGCATTCAAAAATATTTACTTTGGTTTGTTTCCTGTCACCGGTAAAGCACGCAGAAAAGCAATTTTGTGGCTTGCTGCGTTCAGTTTCGGTGTCAGTGGTGGTTATATCGGATATGTTGCTGGTATACCGCCACAGCCGCTCTGGTTCTGGATATTCTGTGGTGTTTCAGCTGGTGGGCTGGCTATCGGTGCATTCCAGTTATTAATCGGTATCATCTGGCCACGATTGCAGAATATTGGAAAGAAACCAAGTGCATAGAATCATTTTATTTATTTGTGTTATCGGATTTTTAGCTTTCACACACTGGAAAGCATACGATGCTGGAATGGACGTGCAAGCAGGCATTGAAGCTCAGGCGCGTCAGGATCTGATCACTCAGCAGCGTGAGAAAGTGAAAATCGTCTATAAAGAAAAAATCAAAATCGAGGTGAAATATCGTGATCGAGTCAAAACTATCTATCAAACTGTTGATCCTACCGGTTGCCTTGATCGCACTCTCGGTGATGTCGGGCTGCTGTCCACCACCTCAGATAATTAAACCAGATCCAGCACTACTTGAACCGGCTCAAAAGAATCAACTCACAGCAGACAATACGCTTCGTGATCTTGCTGTTGAAAATGCATTCAGAGGTAAAGAGATCGACCGTGTTAATCTGAATCTGAAGGCTCTTTCGACTGACTGACGTGTTGCTCCAGTATCAATCCCATGTGGTGAATGACGCTGTGAGCCTCACGCCCTGATCCATCCGGGATGATATATTTTCCGTTTGGATCAAAAGTATCCTTCATGTCTTCGATGATTTCTTCAATCGGTGCGCCTCGTGACATCTGACGCGAATAAGCCGTCATCAGTGCAGTCACCCACTGAAAACTGTTCATCTCTTTGCTGTTCACGAAAAATGCTTCAGGCTCATTGTCACCCACTATCGTGAAATAGATCGCATACTCACTGATGTCAGGTGCTCTGAGTTTATAAGTTTTACTTGGTGCTGGTTGATCGGTATCCATTTGATTTTTTCTCTGTATAAAATAACGGTTTTTGACCTGCATCAAGATGCCAGGGGATCTCCAGATGACAATCCGTGCAGACTTTCTTGTCGTGGGTCCTAATCTGCACCAGGTGGGTGTTACCACAGTTCGGACATTCTTTCGTGGTCATTATTTTTTACTTTCTCGCAGTATTTCAATGATCCACTGTTTCAGATCATCACGCCAAGCCCATAAAATAAATAAGGTTAGTAATAATTCACCACCCATGTCACACCTCAATAGAAATTCACTTCAAGTTCATTGGTGGTCACACCGTCACGGTATCGCTGCAGCGCTGACTTCAATCCATCCTGGTCATCGGTTTTGCGTTCAATTGCATCAGCCACAGCCAGATCCACGGTATCACGACATAAAATCCTGATGATCGATACAACGTGACGCTGACCTTGACGATCCAGACGTCCACACATCTGCTCGTATAATTCCAGTGACCAGTTCATGCCGAACCAGACCAGAATGCTTCCTGAGTCCTGCAGACCGTCGACACCGTGGCCCATTGAAGCCGGGTGACCGATCAGCAGTTTGATTTTCCCATTGTTCCAGTCATTGATGACTTTCTCAGTCTGGCTCGATTTTGTCTCGGTCAGGTTCACTGGCTTATATTTCTTGAATTTCTTCATGATCCGAGCTGCATCAGATTTGTATGTGTAGCTGCACAGCACTGGTGAACCAGCAGCCTCTTCGAGCACTTCTTCGAGTGCATCGAGTTTCGCATCATGTACAGCTTCAAATTCTTTCGAGTCACCCAGATACGGTGATCCATTGCAGAACTGCAGACATTTATTCGAGACACTGGAGCGACTGAAGACTTCAATCTCTTGACCATTATCGAGCTGAGTGAACATGTCTTTCTCAACTTCTGCATAGGCTTTTCGCACCTTTGCAGGCAGATCGACCATCATGTTCACGACTTTCGCTTCAGGCATGTCCAGGTAATCTTTCGCATCCATTTTCTTTGTGATGTCGCTGATCTTCTTCTCGATCCATTCCTTGCCGATCTCAGTCGGTACATAGGACCAGCCCATGTAGTCGCTCTGAAAGTAATTATTGCGATAATGGGTCACGAACTCACCCAGACGCTCACCACCGTCAACGGCTAAATACTGGCCGAATAGATCTATGTATCCATTGGATGCAGGTGTCCCGGTGAGACCAGTTCGATATTGGAAGTGCTTCAGGATCTTACGCCACCCAGTGACACGGATCTCGTGAACCCGGTTGAACTTGTCTTTTCGATCCCGTTTCCCACCAGCGACTCGAAGTGACGTGCTGTTTTTGAGTTTCGAGACTTCATCATAGACAACCATCTGGAACGGGAGCAGCTTATTCTGACTCAGATAGTAATGATCCAGGGTCTCAGCTAACCAGTTCATGTTCTCATAATTGATCAGGAACACGTCAGCATCAGCGAATAATGCTCTCAGGCGCTTCTCTTTGGTCCCATGCACGACGCTGAACCTCAGATGTTTCGTATGGGACCACTTTCGTGCTTCACGCGCCCAGACAGCCTGTATGACTCGCAGTGGACCAAAGATCAATGTCTTCTGCACCTGACCTGCACGCATCCGATCAACCATGGTGGTGAGTGTGATCGGTGTCTTACCGAGACCCATCTGAAGCCAGAGCATCGAGTCATCGTGGTACAGCTGATGCAGGACACATTCACGCTGGTAGTCGTGCAGGTGTTGTGGGGTTAAGAGGTCAGTCATATGAATGATACTTCATGTTGTAGTGATTTAAGAATATGAACAATAACATCAACAGTCCAGCCGTTACCGAGCATTTTATATCGCTGAGTGTTGCTGACGTGGTTAGTATAATTATAAGGGACTGTTTGAAGACGTTCACATTCAATGGGTGTCAACCATCTTGTATTATTGTCATCGATCCACGCGATAGGTCGCTGTGATTTTTGAAAATTACGCTGCCTAGTGTGCTCACCACCTTTTTTATGATAAGTAGCTGTCAATGCGTATGCTTTATCAATACGAGCATGATCAGAATCTAATACACTCTGAAACAATATGTTTTTATTTTCAGGTTGATTTTTAATATTGGTGAAATCTGACCAGTAATAGCGATCTCTCATCTGACCGCTGACAAGGTCTGAATTAATACGGATAGGATCTACACTCAAATACTCAGAAATAACATCCAGATGATCCTGCTTCATTTTCACATTTTCAAGTAGAAACTTTACATCAGGATTGACAGCACGAATGTGATTAAGAACGTCAACGTAAACAAAGAACAGTACAGATCGTGGATCATCAAAAGCCAACTGTTTACCTGCAAAGCTGAAACCCTGACACGGTGAACCACCGATTAATAAATCAATTGATGACCAGTCAATATCCCACTCACGCCACTTGGTGACATCACCCAGCTGAACAGTGTCAGGCCAGTTTGCTTGAGTCACTTTAATAGCGTACTTATCTAATTCACTAGCGTAGTAATTATCGACCTTAATACCAGCGCGATCTAAAGCGATACGACCGCAACTCATGCCGTCGAATAAACTCAATACGTTCACTTCTTACGCTCCAGCAGTGCGCCTCTGAGATCCTGAACGAAGTCATCGACACCCTGCTGACCGAACAGCACATAAACAATACCACCGGCTTTCCTGATGTCTTCGATCTCACGTTCCTGACGCATCGACAGCTTCCCGGCTTCTGTTTTGATCTCAACAAAGCAGATTTTACCTTTGATGATGACGATCCGATCTGGTACACCAGTGCGACCTGGTGACACCCACTTGCGAGTGATGCCTCCGAGTTTCTTGATCTCGGTGTTCAGATGCTGCTCGATCTTTGCTTCACGTTGTCCCATTATTTACCCTCGATTTTCATCATTGTTTCGATGTTCACGTTCGATGCTTTGAGGACTTCAGCAAGCTTTCCTAATCCTTTGGCATTTTCAATCAAGCCTGTTGCTATTGTCTGAACTGCATTGACAGCAGCAGCGTCAAATTGAACACCAGTGAAATTGCAATGAGATATTTCAGTCTTATTTGCATATTCCAGCTCTTCTTTAAGAACTCGACGGATCTTCTGTTCTTGTGTTTCACGTTTTTTAGCTGTCATGATATTGACTCCAGTTGTTGTTTCATTTGTTTTATATACCGTCGACCACGCTGACGGTTGATCTGCGTGTCAGTCAAGCACTCTGGTGGTTCAGGGTCATTCAGATCCCAGATGAAACCACACCGGTCACAGCGTTTCTGATCACCGATGCAGCGTGCTTTGCATTTAAAATAAACAGTATTGTTCACAATCATCAATCCCGAATAAATCTGTCTGTTCCATTGGCATGTCTGGCCAGTATGAATTCGATTTCTGTAAATTTGCTAATTCAGTCAGTATCTGCAGATTCCATGGTACATGCAGACCGCAAACGATATCAGAGCAAATCGGTACAATGTGATCAACATGAACAGATCGACCAGCTTTTCGCTGCATCTCAGCTCGTTTATAAATCACTGCAAATTCTGGATCATCAGCGCACCAATCAGGCCACGCTTGATATAACTTTCTGTAATATCGCACTGACCGTCGATAGTTTGGATTCAGATCAGGATCATTCTCATCCTGTACTGCCAACCAGATCGGGTTCTGTTTTGTCAGTGGTGTGGACATTACATCAAATTCCTTTCACGCATGTCCTGCTCATCATATTCACCAGTGTAATGAATACACCATTTTGAACCGAGCTGGTGAACAAAATGCAGACCGTCACAGTTGCACTTCATTTTCCGAGTGTACGCTTTGCGTTCTTTCTCGACTGAATGGAGCTTATAACCACATGCTTTGCAGACTGGTTCTTTGACATAATCTTCCTTTAATTTTGGAAGTGTCACTCTCATTCTGCACTTCATACTGGTGCATCTGTAGCGGTGGTTAGACATTATTAATAACTTGACCAAGCATCCCCCTCAAGTACATCAATATTGAGTGATTCCATTGTGATATTTACTGTTACTTTTTGTGCTTTCATGTCATTCTCCGTTCAACTTGTTAAACATTGTATAACATAATATTACAACATACAAGTCACAAGTTTCTCAGCTTCCTGAACATACCAGTCATAGTTGATGTCATTACGCCAGGCTTCATAGTCAGCGATGTCACCACCGTCGCAACCATTACGATCAATATAATCAGGATCAGCAATAATCTCAGGTAAACTATTACAGATGCTCACCGTCCAGCCGGTATGAATCCCAGTGTAGCGTGTTTCATAAATGCTTTTATTTTTTGTATGAATTCGCTCATCCCAGACGCCCGGACCGATCTCGCTCATGATCTGAGCAAAATAAGCATCAGTCAGTTTGTTCGCACGTTTGAACTCACCTTCTGGTCCCTTTGGTGGGCTGACCTTCTCCAGAAAATCACCATCGGTGCTGACATAGTATCGGATAATGTTCGGCACCTGCTCACCACCGTGTTCAAGTATCGAGCTGCGTGGGACTTTGGTTCTCAGGAAGAAGTCAAAAATATCACCATGATTCTCAATGAATGTCCTGATGTCTTCACCACGGACCAGTGCAGCCTCTGCAGCCAGTGGCACGATGCGTGCCGACCAGTCTTTGTGATAGGGTAGCTCACGAGTACCTGGATCATCCTCAGCGGTCACATGAGCATAGGCTCCGATTCGTTTCAGCTTTCCGTCTTCTTTTTCAGCGATGTATGAATTCACGTCACGAATGAACATGCGAGAGTACAGCGCCTCTTCCAGTTCCAGCTGCGTCAGTTGCTCCCACCAGCGACATATTGCTCTGGTGTGGTCAATGTATTCACGAGGGCATAAGTACGTCACACCGTCCGTATTGCACTGAATCATCTTGAGTCCTGGCGTCTTCAGTAACTGTTCAGCCAACATGCAGAGCATCAGTTGACCATTGATGGTGATTGACATGGTGTAGAACGTATCGAAGAAAGGTGAATATTTATTATTTGATCCACCATAGGCGCCATTTAATGCCAGCTTATAGGCTTCATTCTCTGGTGAGCCTTTCGGGAATGTTTTCCGGGTGTGGTACAAACTGAGATATGCGTCACAAAACGCTTCACCGAGATGCGCTGGGTAAAGTTTGTTTTTGATACCCATGTTCGGATAAAAGCTGGCCACATCGACATCGATGATCTGCATGGTGTCAGTTGATTCGATGATTTTGTTGTCCACCGATGCGTGCAGCCCACCGGTCCCGAACACATAATCAATACCGTCGACATGTGCGATCAGATCCTTGAAGACGCCTTTTGTCTCGGTGATGACTTTGGATCTGAAGTAATTCAGAATCACATTGAACTCAGGACGCTCAAAAGAGATGTAATCGAAAATAACTTGATTTAGATCAACTGATTCACGAATAGTCTGTTTTTTCTGCTTTCGCTTGCCGTCGTGATAATAGCAACTGATACCTTGCTTCTCCATCTCAGTGACCAGGAGCACTTCACCGATCTTCACATCCGACATGTTCATCATGTTGGTGTCGAATGATGCTGACAGGTTCTCACGCATCCTGATGGCAGCATCAGCCCGTTCATAGAACATCTTTGTCGCGACATCATCATGGTGATTATATTTGAGTAATACATCAATCTGATCAGAATCGAGATGTGTTCCAACATCAAACGGTAAGTCTTCAATGTTGTTCATTCTCATGTTGAATTCGAGAATTTTTAAACTGGTAGTTTTTGATCTGTTGTCAAAGTGATAAATCTTGAATAAGTCGATCTGTTCCACCAGACGATCAGACTCCCAGATCAAATGACTGAATCGTGCATTATCTGGTGCTCGGATGATGGACATTGCTTTTTGATAAATATCATCAACCGTGATGAATGAGTTTCTGTACTGATAAATATAATGGATGACCGGATAATCGAATCCGATGTTGTTAAATCCCACCATGCGACAGCCCTGTTCACGCAGCACGTCAAGAAAAAGACAAAGCAGCTGAGTATGGTTGCAGCGAAAACTGAATTCAAATACCCAGATCGTACCGGTCTGAGCATGGATCGCGGTCAGTGTGAAGACATTCGGAAAAGTTTCAATATCATAAATGATGTCACCGGGTGTGATCCCGAATATAAAATCTGTTTTGGTCATTTTGATCTCTCGGTAAATCTGTCAGTTTATTTGAGCGCTGACTCCCATCATAGATGATGAGTCTCGATGTTAGGTTATCACCCTAGAATCAGCACTCAGATAAACTGAGTTTAAAAATGCACCCGCTCCGGGGAAAATGAGAAGCGGGTGCTTAAAGTCGCTCAGGAAGTTGAGCGTTTTTATTATTGCGCGAATGAAGGCTGCACGCCACCTGGTGGCAGCATCATGCCATTCTGGATCAATGACTCATCGGTCCAGCCAGCAGCAATCATCTGCTCATAAGTCGCACCATTAGCTGCTGCAGTCATCTGATGTACAGGTGCTGCTGGCGCTTGTGGTGGAACTGGTGCAGCATTAGGCGCTGGAGGTGGTGCCGTTTGTGCTGCTGGTTGCTGTGGAACTGCTGGCGCTTGATTGGGTACGCCACCGGCTACATTCGAGAACATATGATCGACTGATGGTTTGTTGTCAAGACGTCCGAATTGACCTTCTTCACCGGTCACCATGACACCATTCAGCCAGCCACCGATGCCACCTTTACCTTTGACATAGCCAGAGATGCCAGCGTTCACGTACACAATTGAACCAGGATACACAACAGACGGATCGATCACCGGTTGACGTGCGAGATCCACAACAGCAGGTTTGTCTTCTGCTTTCGCTGAGCAGCTGAATACATACCAGCCACTGAACTGTGGGTCATAGTATTCTTTGCCCTGATACTTCACATCATAGGGACCGAAACATTCATCAGTTCCAGTGTAACCAGACGGGAATGTGTTCAGTTTTGCTGCGTCCACTTCTGCCTGAATCTGAGCGATCTGTGGATCATTTGGTGGGATCAGCACTGTACAGCTGAATTTGGGTTCGTTTGCACCTTTCGCCACTTTCGGGGTGAAGAGTGCAGGAAATGATAAAATACCTTTAATAACTTGCATTGGATTGTTCTCCGTTAAATGAATGATACAGGTGTATCGTTGGTCGATGGTTCAGATTGTACAACATTGTTAGTCTGTTGTTCAACAACTTTGTCAAATGATTCGATCACTTTCTCAGAACGCTGCTCACTATTGCGTGCAACTTTCTTCAATCGCAATGTCCCCGCTTTGACTGAAATATACTGCTTTTTGATCTTCTCCTTTTGCTCATTGGTCAGATCAGACATTTTCATCATCTGAGTAGGTGAGATCAGTTTTGCAGGATAAATCTGATCCTTTTTAAGACGTCGACCTTTCAGCGCTTTCGCGATGGTCTCTTCGTCTTCGTTCCAGATCTGAGCAGAGTTACCAGGCATCATCGCATAACCGTCAACATCTTCACCGGTCTCAATGCGATTCTGGATCTCTTTATCAACTTTATCGAATACAGCTTCGATCCCTGCACGCGCATCAGCTAATTCAGTCAGTTTCTCACTCGGTAGTGCAGTGATATCACCGAATGTCTGCTGCACGATTTCAAACAGACTGTTACCGTCTGCAGTGACATCTGTGGTCATTGGCTTCACCTTCTCAATTGCCTGCTCAGATTCAGCAGTACAGTTTGGTTTATGTTTACACCATTGGCAGTGCTTGCCTGATTTCAGTGGTGCGTCAGGGTCATCAGTGGCGCGTGCTGCGTCAGACAATACTTCAACCTGTCTGAACACTTCTGCAGGTGATGCGTCCTGATAACGGACAACTGGTGACGTTTTAGGCTGGACAATTGTCATGCGACAGCCTTGAACATTCTCAGTCTTGAATGGTCGACACAGATCAGGACCTGATGCGACAAATGGTCTCAGCTTGCCTGCACCATAACTGATCAACTGTGTGTTGTTTTCAGCATGTACCCAGCCTCGACCGTCTTTATAGTCCACGATTTCCATGAAGAAACAGCGATCTGCATCAGTGGCTGCGATGGTGATGTCCACCGTTCCCCACCAGTCATCACGCCCGAACATGCCACCCGGGTCTGATCGACTTTCAGCATCAACCGTCACCATGCAACCAGGGAACTGATCTTTTAGCTCACGGATTCGACGGTCCACGTAATCCAGACACATCTGGACACGTTCAGCACGATCTTCAGCAATCAGCCAGCCTGATGGCTTGTCTTCATGGTTGGCACCGATGATCTGACCGATGAATGCAGACGCTGGGACGCATTGTTCCAGAGCCATCTCCAGCAGCAGATGAGAACCAGTACCATCAATCGCAGCATCACCTGCGATGTCAGGATAGTTCTCTTCTTCTCGGATTGATCCGGGGCAATGTGGCCAGCGATGATTCGATGGTCCGAGTCGTGCGTGACTCATGACTGCAGCGCCTGTACAGCCGCAAGAACAGTGTTATACATTGCAGGCTGCAGCGTGCTGATCGATGTTGCACCATTCTGCTGCAGCACCTGATCGATACCATCACGACCACCGAGGCGATTGAACTCAGTGACCAGTGCTTCGTTTAACTGCTCGATAGTGAGCTGCACTGATGTCACTGCTTCAGGTGCTGTCGTTACTGGAGGCTGTGGCGCGGTTGCTGCTGCTGCAGCAGGCGTCTCAGTCGCAGGTGGTGGTGGAATTGGTGCAGAGGTTTGCACTTTTGGTGCTGCAGCCTCAACAGCCGATCCGGGAATTTCTGGAGATGGTGGAACAGTTTCAACTGTTTCATTGTCACTGGATTCATGCTCCAGTACACCGGCTATTCTCTCAAGTGCATCAGCGATGCGGGTCAGGTTTTTCTCAATCGTCATGATAAAGTTCCTTGTTCAGTTTACGTTGTTGGTCGGTTGGTTGGATCTTCAAACGGCCTTCAGAGAATGCGTCAACCATCTCACGAACAATGTCTGGATAGTCACGGTTCATCTCTTTACAGCGCTTTTTGAATGCGTGTAACTTTGTGCTGTTAGCTCGAACATTTAGCGAGTCATCAAGCACTTCAGTGTTTTTTTCTTCTGCCACGGTCGGCTCCTGTGTTGTTGAGGTTTGTTATACATTATAGGCTTATTGTTGAACAATGCAATACTAATTGTTCACCAGTTTAAAGTTAGCTTTCGGATCAATTGCCAGTGTCCGATCAATGTCCTTGATCTGACGTTCATATTCGTTATAGATCTCAGTCGGCTTCATGTTGCTGTAGTGTGTCGCGCTTCTGAGCGCCCATGGTCGCACTTCTGCAGGTCCTCTGATGCCTCGCAGCTTCACACAGCCAGCCATATCACGCAGCACACGTCCAACCTTCGACGGTGTGAACCATGACGCATCTGAATACATCATGTCAGCGTGTCGCATGTCAGCCCCTCTCAGAGTCTCCACGACATCAGCAGCTGTCACCAGATCAGATCCGAATGCACCGATGCGATTATGGACAAATGCTTCAATCGTCTGTTGAGCAGATGACTTCGACGCCTCACGGATATCACGCAGGAAGTCAGTCATCGGTGGCGCTTCACCTGGGTTGAAGTCAGAGATGTCAACTTGAGTCAGCAGATAATTGATGCAATTCTCAACACCATCAGCTTGCATCCAGTTCCAGCGATCATTCCAATACTCACGCCATTCAGGGATCATCTCATCACGTTCATCACGAACATTCAGCTCAGACCAGACGGCATATATGCGACGCGATGGTCCGTTCAACTTGATTGGCATCTGGCTATTTGTGGTCATTGATATGTTGATGATGTTGCGGACCTTGATCGGGCTGATGCCTTTCTGGTTCACTCGGAGTGTGTTCGGTGGTGCAGTCGCTAATGGTTTGATTTTATTCGATACCTCAACAGCTTGAGAATGATCACCGAGTTCAGTCTCATTGACGTGCAGGTACTTGGTAGCCAGCAGATACTCATTGAATCCGCTCAGCAGCTCGTGACCATCGATCACAGTCGCATAGTCATTCATGAACTCGATTAATGGATACAGCAGATAATCTTTCCCGGTGCCTTCCATGGAACCGAGCATCAACATGTGATTTATTTTGTTCTCTGGGTACAGCATCGTGTATGCCATCCATTTGAGCATATGATCACGGTGTTCGGACCATCCCATCGCGTCCCAGTGACCAAGCCAGCGAGAACAATCACCAGACACACCAGGGTTGAGACTCGCAGCTGACCAGAAATTCCCGTACACAATACCATTCTCTTTGAATATTTGCGGCTGCTTTGGTGCAAAATCCATCTTGTCGACTTTCTCCATGAAGCCATCCTGCAGCGCCATTTTGCGTGCTTCAGGGTCCTCATGTGCAAACGAGTTCTGAAACGCCTCTGGTGTGTAAAATATTTTACTACCGTGGTCATAGAATCGATTCTGCTCTTTGATGAAAATAATGTTCGTCATGAAGCTGATCTGCTTCACACTGTCGTTGTACCATTCTGACCTGAGGTCCTTCAGGATCGTTTTAAATTCGACTTTGGTCCAGTGCATCAGATCACAGATCTCATTGTGCCAGTGCGTGCGCTCGATGGTCGGTATGTCTTCGACTAGCTGCAGCACTTGTTGTGAGAGCTGACGTGCTTCTGCTGAATTTGGTCTCTCCCGACGCAGTGTATCAATCAGACCCTCAACTCCAGTCATGGCAGGAGGTGGAGCGGTGACATCTGCTTCAGTTTGACCGGCTGAGGCGTCACGAGGGATCTGATCAAATGACAACATCGGGAGAGAATTCTGTGGAGCCGGTGGGACATTCACCGATTCCGTTATTTGTTGAAAGACTCGATCAGCTCTCCAGTTAGTGAGCCGCTGTCCGAAACCTGGAGCTTCACCATCGATGAACCGTATGAAATCGCGCGCTGTCTTTGTTTCACAATTGCCGTGATGACACTTGAATCCGATTGATCCGTCATCGTTTGTGAAGATAGCTGTCCCAGAATCGTCTTCTCCCGTGTGCTCACTAACCCAGGGACAAGTAATATCGAATCTTCCATCGGATCGCACCTCTTTGATTGTGATTATGTCAGGGATCTGCAGCAGCGGGTGATCTGGAATTGATGCTGCACCGTCGACGCGTCCTTCACGACGCGGGATGTCAAGGTTCACCACGAATGGATCAGCCAACAGCTCCAGCGTGGTCGTGCGCTCTGGGTGCCACTCCAGCATCCTGCACTTGTACGGCTGACCGTTGATCATCTTTGCTGCTTTGGTGTTGTAGCCATCAGGAAGACGCACATATCGTGTGACACCCTTCATGCCCGGGTCTTTACCTTGTGGCGCCAGACCGTTAGCGACCAGGCCATCGAGCAGGTTCTCGACACGTCCACGATCAGCACAAGGTTCAGCGAGAATATAACCCCATTGCTCAGACCCCGGTGACGTCTCCAGTATCCATGCAGGCTCTGGCAGACGCTGAGCAGCTTCAATCGACAGCTTCTCACGGACATCATCGAGCACGATCACACGGGTTCTCAGAAACAGTGCTTTTCTGCGACGTGCGATCCCTTTCTCATCGGGATTGAAGATTGAGATGGTGAAATATTGATTCGATTGACCGGTGTTGAACTGATAGCGACTGGACCAGTCACCCTTCCACGCGATCAAATGTTGATCTGAGGGAATGTCTGCAGGGTCATAGATAAAGTCCGTCACATGGACAAATGGAGCATCTTCTTTGAATAATGCTTGCAGAAACTCTTGATTTGTTGGCATAATTACATCCGTCAGGTTTTGGTCGATCTGGTTGTTCTCTCGAAAGCCCTGTTTCTTAATTGATTCAGGGCTTTTTTTACACCTGATCGTTTTTATATTTGTTCAGGTCAGAAATATCATCTTACTCTGGTGTGGTTTTCTGAGCAATTGGTTTGTTTGTATAACTCACCACATGAGCACGCTGGAACACACCCGTCAGACCTTCCAGCTTCACCGTGGTGCGATCCCGTGAGATTTCTATGATCTCATGATAACGCGGTGTGCCGGCCAGCATGACACGAGTACCAGGTCGAAACACTTTGCTGAATTTCTTTTTCAGTGCTTTTTTTGCTGCTGTGATGCCGGGGTTATTGGTCATTATTTTCCACCTTTGCTGATATATTCAGCAAACTGTTTCGCTTTGGTCACTAGACCGCGTGCGGTGTATTCCTTCTTAAACCGGCGATAATGCAATCTACCATTAAAGATCATCTCAAGAGAACTGACACTGTAAGCACCTTCAAAATAGTTTGATCTCGCTCGAATGAGGCCGTGTACTGTTTCGACCAGACCTTCTGTCTCACGCCAGATGCGACCATCCTGTTCACCTTTCTTTGATTCAAATCCACGACCTCCTCCTGATTTTGGATAGAGTGCATAATTTTGATCATTGACATCATCTGATGACTTCTGTGAAGCGGATTTATCACTCGAGTCATTGATTTTTATCGGACGGTCGTCGATGTCAGTCATCCCGCGTGTGATGTAAGACTGCAGGAACATGACACAGCAACTGGCGTGATGCAGATGACTGAGGCCGGTCTCTGGGTCCAGATCTTGACCTTCAAACCATGCGAACAGGTGTCTGAGCGCTGCACCATAGACGCGGGAATATTCGATCCCTTTCTCCCAGTTGCGTGGTGCATACTTCTTTGCACCAAAGGTCAGCACCTGAGCTGTCCCCATAAGTGCACCAATCGGTGCCTGATCGGTTCGGATCTTCTCACCGTCGTCTTTTGTACCAGTGTTATTGGTCATAGTGCTCACCTTCTCCCATGTTCCGGGCTATGTTGTCGATTCGATACTCTGGCCAGTCGTTGTCATGCTCATGGTTGAGCCAGAACTGGTGAGCACAGTAGATCAGATGCTTTGATGGTTGCGGGTACTGACCGATCAGATCCGGTGTCAGCTGCTGCATGAACACATCAGACAACATCAGGATCACATCACCTGATTCATTGTTGCTGACGAATGTGATTCTGTCGATCATTTGAATACTATGACTCATAAGTTATCCACTAAGTAAATCAGAGAAGCTGACATGATGGTCATGATGACTGCACCAATAGCGAATATGATCAGGTCTTCTTTGAGATGCTTATTCATTTGAACAGCTCCCTCTTACGCTCTGCTGCACTGGCACAATGGACACAGGTGTCGATACCCGGGAGTGCAATCTGTCGTGCTGATGGGATCTCCAGACCACACTCAACACAATCAGTGGCGCTTTGTTTCGGATCACCTTGGTCATCAACATAACCTCTGGCTGCAGCGATCCTGAGCTTCAGTTCTTGTTCGGTGTGATCGTTTGCAACATCAACTTCATCTGCCATGGTCATATCCCCTTTGGTGTTGTTATCTCACTGGTCTCATCAGGTGTGTCACTGGAGCAGTCACCTGTGATCGCAATGAACAGAAAAATCATTATTATTGTTGTTTTCATGTTAGTAACCAGTAAAAAAATACAATCAATAGCATCACGTAACATGTCCAAAATTTCCCGAATACGCTCATGATCTACTCCTTGTAGTTAATAAAAGAGACCCTGCTGGTCATCCAATAAGAGTGATTAAAAGTTAAGTTTTAACATCTTCCAGCAGGGTCTCTTATTCAGTAGTGTTGCACAGTGTTGAACAAAGTGCAACTATTTAATAACAATTATAATGACGCAGACTCGATGTACTGTTCAATAGTTTCAAATTTATCAGCAACACCGTGCTGCTCTGCTATCTCTAATTTAACACGCTGAGCGTTGATGCTTTCTTCACTCCACGGTGGGTTCTTTTTTTGTATTTCCAGCTGTTCAGCAACCTCTGGTAAATTATAAAAATCGACTTGTGAGATGATTTCCGGTTCCAATATATAAAGGACTTTTACACCAGTTTCTGCTTTTGTGCATCCATAGAAACCATTGTGATTCAGACTTGCAGTAGCGATTTGCAATGCTATATTTTTCAATGTTAATTCACTAATCGATTTAATTCTGATGACTTCATCAGCGTCGTTAATCATCTCATCAGTCAATTTTAATTTACTCATTAGTCTGTCCTCTGTGTTGTTCGTTTCAATGATTCTATTGTATGACAATGTTTAACACTGTGCAACAACTTTCGTGAATTATTTTCGGATACCTTCAGAAAAATAGCATCAGCTTCATGGATACATGGATACTTTTTGTTATCCTACTTTTGACGGTTTTCGGATAACAGTCGGATAACAGCTTGCTTTTTTCGGATAACAGTCGGATACTATCGGATAACAAGTGGTTACCTTTATTTTTACATGGTGACTATAGTGTCCATAAAGTTCACTAGGATACTTTATTGAGATTTAATGTAAATTATTGATTTTAATGGTTAAAACAGAAATTATGGATAGCATGGATACATGGATACCGCAAAATAATTCTACCTTGTGAGTACAGTAGAGTGAAAAATCCATCCAGTGAGTTCAGAAATGGGTATCCATGTGTCCATAGTCTCCGCAAAATCCGTGACAACAATGGTGAGAACATGAAAATTCGTAAAAAAAGTGCAAAAAACACATCTGGTCAAGTCGGTGTTTATTACAATAAAACTGAGAAAAACTGGATTGCTCGAATTAAACTCTCTGGTGAGTCTGTCTATCTCGGACGGTTTGAGCATTTTGCTGATGCGCGTGATGCCAGGCTTGCTGCTGAGGATCGAGTCAAGAGTATTGTCTTCATCAAAGACGCAACCGGTGAATATTGGTGTGCGATTGACACTATGACTCGTGAAGTCACTGGGACATATCAGAAGATCAGCTATTTTTTTCAGGAGGTGGTTGACGATTCTGTTCCAAAGCCTGCTCCTGTCAGTTTTATCTGATTTGTGCCACAATGTTGATAATGATTGAACAACAAGGTGATCTGTATGGTTGCTAAAAAGAAGACATCGGTGAAGAAGAAGGTCACAGTTAAGAAGAAGACTGTGACTAAGAAAAAAGCGAAAGCGAAAACCGAGAAAAAAGAAACAGCGACACTTGAGAACAGTAAGCTCTACACTGAAGACATCGCTGATGAGATCTGCAGTCGACTCTCTCAAGGTGAACCACTGCGACAGATCTGTCGTGATCTGAGAATGCCAGGCTGGGTGACTGTGTACAATTGGTGCAAGATTGATGACGGATTCAGTGAACGCATCGCGCGCGCGCGTAATATAGGGTTTGACTCCATCGCTGAGGACTGTTTACACATTGCTGATGGTCGAGATTATGCTGAGCGAGTGAGCTATCTAAGAAAGAGACTCAAAGAATGTGATGATCCGAAAGAGCAGTATCAGCTTGAAGTGGAGCTGGGTATCACATCCATGTCACCGAAAGAACTCGCACAACGTGACAAACTTCGAGTTGATACCCGGTTGAAACTGCTGTCGAAGTGGGACCCGAAACGATACGGTGACAAGCTGGATCTCAATCACGGTGGTCAACCCGGTAACCCAGTCGAGACAGTTAAACGAGTGATAGTTGATGCCAAAAACACTGACGATTGACACCCCTCGCTGGGGAATTCCCTTCCTGGAGCCTGCACGATACAAGGGCGCTCACGGTGGTCGTGGATCCGGTAAGTCTCATTATTTTGCTGAGATGCTTATCGAGCGCTGCATTATGCAGAAGACTGAAGCGGTCTGTGTTCGTGAGGTCCAGAAGTCACTCAACCAATCAGTCAAGAAATTACTTGAGATCAAGATCGAGAAGCTGGGTGTCGGTGATCTGTTTGAAATACAGCGTGATAGGATCATCACACCGTTTGGTGGTCTGATCATCTTTCAGGGTATGCAGAATCACACAGCTGACTCGATCAAGTCACTGGAAGGTTTTGACATCGCATGGATCGAAGAAGCTCAGTCGATGTCACAGCGATCACTGGATCTGCTCAGACCTACTATCCGAAAAGAAGGTTCAGAGATCTGGGCTACCTGGAACCCATTCAACAACACTGACCCGATTGATCAGCTGCTTTGTGGTGATAATCCTCCACCGGGTGCTGTCGTGGTTGAGGTCAACTTCAAAGATAATCCATGGTTTCCTGATGTCCTGCGTGCTGAGATGGAGTATGACAAGCGACGGGACCCAGATAAATATGTTCATGTGTGGCTCGGTCAGTATGTCAAGAACACTGAGTCCAGGGTGTTCAAGAACTGGCGCATCGAAGAGTTTGAGACACCAGCTGATGCAATCCATCGACAGGGTGCTGACTGGGGATTCTCTGTTGATCCGACAACCCTGGTCCGATGTCATCTCATCGGTCGCACGCTGTACATCGACTATGAAGCCTATCAAGTGGGCTGCGAGATCATCGACACACCGGATCTGTTCATGACGGTCCCGGACTCCGAGAAGTGGCCAATCACAGCCGATTCAGCACGACCTGAGACCATATCTCATGTCAGAAAGAATGGATTCCCTAAGATCATGAAAGCAGTCAAGGGACCGAAATCACTCGAAGAGGGTGTCGAATGGTTGAAATCCTATGATATAGTTGTGCATCCGAGATGTGTTCACACTATTGACGAGTTGACGCTTTACAGCTATAAAACTGATCCAATGACGGACGAGATTCTGCCAATACTCGAAGATAAGAAGAACCATGTCATCGATGCATTGAGATATGCTTGTGAAGGACTCAGACGAGCCATGACACAGAAGAAGCCGAAACATGAAGCACCTATCGCATCAGTTAAACCATACGCCAGGAGATAACAGTGGACTATTCAGAATCAGAAGATCAAGACACACCTGAAGATCAGGAACTTGTCACCATCCACTCCGACGCGTTAGCTGAATTTGACAACATCCAGTCAGCACTACGAGATGAACGACGTCAGTCACTTCAGGACCGTCGATTCTATTCCATCGCTGGTGCTCAGTGGGAAGGTGATCTCGGTGAACAATTCGAGAACAAGCCAAAGTTTGAAGTCAACAAGATCCATCTCGCTGTTATCCGAATCATCAATGAATATCGCAATAATCGAATCACAGTTGACTTCATATCCAAAGAAGGTGATGAGTCTGATCAGTTAGCTGACACCTGTGATGGTCTGTACCGTGCTGATGAAGATGACAGTGTGGCAGATGAAGCCTATGACAATGCATTTGAAGAAGCTGTCGGTGGTGGCTTTGGTGCCTGGCGTCTGCGTGCTGAATACGAAGATGAATATGATGACGAAGATGAACGTCAGCGAATTCGTATCGAACCGATATATGATGCTGACAGTTCAGTCTTCTTTGATCTGAATGCCAAGCGTCAAGATAAATCAGATGCGAAACGATGCTTTGTACTGACATCGATGTCACATCCTGCTTACAGAGATGAATATGATGATGATCCTGCATCGTGGCCGAAAACCATCCATCAACATGAATTCGACTGGTTGACACCTGATGTTGTTTACATTGCTGAATATTACCAGGTTGAATGCACGAAAGAGACTGTCCATGTATTCGAGACAGTTGACGGTGAAGAAGAACGATACACTGATTCTGATTTTGAAGCTGATGAGACTCTGGCTGACATGCTGGATGCTGTCGGTTCCAAAGAGATCAGACAGAAGAAAGTAAAACGTCGCAAGATCCACAAGTACATCATGTCAGGATCTGGTGTGCTCGAAAACTGTGGTTATATCGCAGGAACCTGCATCCCGATTGTCCCGGTTTATGGCAAGCGATGGTTCATTGACAACATTGAGCGCTGCATGGGTCATGTGCGTCTGGCTAAAGATGCACAGCGTATCAAGAACATGCAGCTGTCGAAGCTCGGTGAGATCTCAGCACTGTCATCAATTGAGAAGCCGATTCTGACACCGGAACAGATCGCAGGTCATGCTCAGATGTGGGCTGATGACAATATCAAAGATTTTCCGTATCTTCTGGTCAACCCGATCACTGATAAAGATGGCAATGAAGTCGCGACAGGTCCTATCGGTTACACCAAGCCACCCGCAATCCCTCCAGCGATGGCAGCACTGCTGCAGATCACTGAGCA
>Ga0316206_1000807_pt1 | contig 34641 bp, 32 predicted proteins | sample 6monthpyrite_MG_FD_204942 | JGI IMG/M metagenome (GOLD analysis project Ga0316206, IMG submission 204942) | Microbial mat bacterial communities from mineral coupon in-situ incubated in ocean water Damariscotta River, Maine, United States -... | ecosystem: Environmental > Aquatic > Marine >...
TGGCTTTTTCAACCTCTTGTTGAGCCTGCTCGACCTGCTGCTTTGCTAACTGAACACGTTCGATCTGCTCTTTTACCTTTTGAGGAAGGATGATCTCTCTAAGCTGTACAGACTCTAGCGTAGCAGGAGTGTTCTCTTGCTTGTCAACATTTTCACTAATGCCAAGATCGATAGCAGTACCGATCTCATTACGCTTAGCCGGAAGAGATTCAGCGTCATATTGGCCGACAACATTTCTTACAACATCACGAACAACAGGGTTGATAATCTTCTCTTCCCATGAAAAACCCCAGTTGGAAATTGTCTGAGCTGCATTAGTAGCATTTAGACGGTACTGAACAGTTAGTTCAATCCCAACGGGAAGACCGCGTTTGTCTAGAACTGTAATCGCCGGTTTGACAGTAACACCATCACCGCTGGCAGATGATCTGTCAATTCTGTCTGCATAATTTATGATACGTACTTTTGTATCAACAATATATACTTTTTGAATAACAGGAATGATAAAGTGCAGACCCGGAAGAAGAGCATTCGCTTCATACTTACCATTTGTCGAAAGGATACCGCGCTGACCCTCTTCAACAATTGTGAATGGCTTAGCTAGAACTAATAATACTACCAGCCCGATGATAAAGTATATAAAGCCAGAACCTTTGAAATTGAAGTCAAAGTTTGGTGCCTTTGGTCCTTTTGGAGAAAAGTTACTTCCACCGCCGTCACCGCCTGTTTTTTTCTTTTTGTTAAAGTAATCATTCATATCTGTTGCCATTTTATACATTCCCATTTTTAGTTTCCTTAATCAATATATGTCAAGTAGTGTTCATATTTTGCATTACGTCCGAAAACGATATCAAAATAAGTGCTCTGTAGTTTCTCTGTGATCGGTCCTCGTGAACCACAACCGATAACACGCGCATCGATATCACGTATTGGCGTGATTTCTGCCGCAGTTCCTGTTAGAAAGGCTTCTTCTGCGATGTAAACCTCTTCACGTGAGATACGTCGTCTAACGACTTCATAACCCATGTCGGCTGCAATTTCAATTACCGTTTTCTGTGTAATTGACTCCAAAGAGTTGTCATTTGGCGGTGTGATCAGTTGACCCTTGTAAACCATAAAGAAAGCAGCTCCGCTGGCTTCAGCGACATAACCCTGATCGTCAAGAAGAAGTGCTTCATCATAACCACACTCAACAGCTTCATATTTTGCCATTTGTGAGTTTAAATAATTTGCTGTTGCCTTGGCTTTACCCATATTTGAGGTGTTTGAAGGACGATTCATTGAAGCGATTTTTAGACGAATACCGCTTTTAAGACCCTCTTCACCAAGATAAGCACCCCATTCCCAAGCTGCCAAAACTGTTTCAACAGGTGCTTCTTTATGATAAACACCCATAACACCATAACCTAAAAAGGAGAAAGGGCGAAGATAAACATTATCGCCTTCAAACTCATTCTTACGTAAAAGTTCAAGCTGTGCCTCGTTAAGTTCTGCAACAGTGTAAGGGATGTTGATGAGGGTCATCTTTGCCGATTCTAATAGTCTTGACGTATGGTCGTTTAGACGAAAGATAGCGTAACCTTTAGCCGTTTTATAGGCCTTGGTCCCTTCAATAACACCATTTCCGTAGTGTAATGTGTGTGATAGTACGTGAGTCTGTGCCTCTTTCCAAGGTTTAAACTCTCCATTCATCCAAATATATTTGGCTTCGTTCATAGTTGCTCCGAAATTGTTCGTTAAAAATTAAGTGATTCTATCTAAAAACTGATAAAAAGAATGTAAAGGACTGAATGTAGGGGAAATTCAAGGACCTTAAGTCTTTGAATTGGATTTAGCTTTAGCTTGGAGTGTTGACCATCCATTGAGAAAAGACGTTTAAATAATTCCAGTAAGACTGAATGTTTTCGTTAGAAACAGTTTCTGAAAGTGCCGGAAGCAGCATGGCATAACATTCTAACCATCGTAGACGCGCTTTATCTGTAATTTTAAAAGGAGCGTGTCTTCCAACCATTTGAGGGGCTCCGCGAGACTGATTAAAGTAGCTTGGTCCGCCGCATATTTGAATCATAAAATCTGCTGCATGTTTTTTTGCAGCTGCAAATTCAGCTGGATCATCTACGGGGAAAAGCTCAGAAATATCACTGTCCTTTAGTAGGTCGTAATGATCGGCAACAAGTTTTCTAAAGCCCTCTTCTGTAAGTTCTTGTAAAAATCCAGGATTGGGCTTGGTAACAGGAGGTCGCTGGCCAAATTGAGTAGGCGTTACAGTAAGGTTTAAATTTGAAAAGTTCATTAATATCCAATATTTTTTTGACATTTTAAAGTGTAAAGGTAAAATTTTGGTTAAATAAATTGTATTAATGTATAATTTCATAAAAATATATAAGTATACTCTGCTGCCTTCTTTGTGAGAATATATGCGAGTAAAGTTTATGAACAGGAACATCTTATGCAGGCAAAAATATTTTTTGGAAGCACACAAGCAACAAAACCTGAGTTAAGCGAGCGACGTTCCCCTTTTGACGATAAGGTGGTCTCAACTGCGCCGGTTTGTAACGCACAAGATACGGTTAAAGCTCTTGAAATTGCCAAGACAGCGGCACCTACGGCTAAGGCATCTACTCTTGCTCAGCGCTGTAATTGGCTATTGGATGTGGCTTCGAAGATGAAAGACAATAGGGAAGATATCGCCCGTACAATCACGGACGAAGTAGGAAAGCCATTGATGTTTTCTCGCGTTGAAGTGGACAGAGCGATTGAAACGGTGAGGCTTTCAGCAGAGACAATGCGTACTATGCATGGTGAAACGATTAACACCGATGCGATGCCTTCGGGTAAGAAGACAATTGCTTATTACTTTAGAGAACCGGTAGGTGTTGTTTCTGCTATTACGCCTTTTAACTTTCCTTTGAATCTTGTAGCACACAAACTTGCTCCTGCTTTGGTGTCAGGAAACTGTGTTGTTTTAAAACCAACGCCCGAAGCTCCTTTGACGGCATATAAGTTTGCAAAGCTTTTTATTGAGAGTGAATATGCCGTTAAAGATGCGCTTAGTGTTGTTTATGGTGATGTGGAAGTAGGTTCGACCCTTGTTGAGCATGAAATACCGCGTGTGATAAGTTTTACGGGTTCTGTTCCTGTTGGAAATATCATCACAAAATCTGCTGGGATTAAAAAGATCTCTTTAGAACTTGGGGGAAATGCTGCGACGTATATAGACAGCACTGCAGATATTACTTTAGCAGCACAACGTTGTACATTAGGGGCTTTTGTGAATTCTGGACAGGTGTGTATCTCCCTTCAGCGTATTTATGTGCATGAAGATATTTATGAAGAATTTGCATTAAAAATGGCAGATGAGACGCAAAAACTAAAGGTGGGTTCTCCTTATGAAGATGATACCTTTATGGGGCCTGTGATTGATGATGAAGCAGCGCAGCGTGCTATGGGTTGGGTGCAATCTGCCATTGATGAGGGTGCAAGAGCCCTGTTTGAACCTCGTTGTGAGGGACGTATGTTCTATCCCTGTGTGATGGCGGATGTTAGAGATGATATGGCTATTGTCTGTGAAGAGGTCTTTGCCCCTATTGTTTCTCTTGTAAAAGTAAAAAACTTTGATGATGCCGCGCCAAGGATGAATAACTCGCCTTATGGTTTACAGTTTTCAGTTTTTACTAATGATCTCAAATTGACACAGCGCGCGATTGATGAACTCGAAGCAGGGGGTATCATTATCAATGATATGCCGACACTGCGTTTTGATATTCAGCCGTATGGTGGGGTTAAGTTCAGCGGAGTAGGGCGTGAAGGTCCACGTTTTGCGATCGAAGAGTTTACTGAGATCAAGTCGGTTGTAATCGCTTAGTGAAGAAGAATAAAGTAGCCATTTCAGCTTGTCTTTTAGGTGATTTATGTCGATATGACGGGCAGACGAAAAAAGACAGTGCAGTCCTTGAGCTCTTTAAGGATTATGAGGTCGTTCCCTTTTGTCCTGAAGCACCGATCTTGGGGACACCGAGAGAACGTATCTCTGTGCACTTCAGCGATCAGGAGTTTAAAGTACTCGGTGATGAGAGTCAGAAAGATTTTACTGAAGGTATCAAGGCGCAAGTAGATCTGCTTATGCAAGATCATGAAGACTTGGAAATGGTAGTCTTAAAATCAAAATCGCCATCGTGTGGTTTGGGTACAACACCTGTACTCAACAAACATAGAGAGATTATAGCCTTTGACCATGGTATAGCGGTGCAAAGGTTTAAAGAAATGTATCCAGAAATCATTATTGTGGATGAAATAAAAATAAAGGAAATAGTATGTTAGAAGTAGGTAACAAAGCACCCGAGTTCTGTCTTCCAAATCAAGATGATGTGGAAATATGTTCACGTGATATTAAAGGAAAATGGGTAGTCTTGTATTTTTATCCAAAAGACAATACTCCGGGCTGTACTACAGAAGCCTGTGAATTTACACAGCAAGAACCGGAGTTTGAAAATTTAAATGCGATTATATTGGGTGTGAGTGCAGACAGCACGAAGAAACATAGAAATTTTATTGAAAAGCATTCTTTAGAAATAACACTCCTTGCAGATGAGAGTACCGAGATGATGCAAGAGTATGGCGTATGGCAGTTAAAGAAAAACTATGGCAAAGAGTATATGGGAATTGTACGTACTACGCTGATCATAGATCCTGAAGGGGTTATACAGGCTGTATGGAATAATGTCCGTGTGAAAGAGCATGTTGCCAAGGTTAAGGAAAAGCTTCAAGAACTGCAGTCATAAGACGGAAAAGTTGGCCGAATTTCGGCTAATTAAGTTCATATATCTTCTAATGATTTTAAATCTTCGTTACGTTTATGAGATTAATAGATGTTTTGTGAAGTTTATTTGGAAGTTGTCATTGTTAAAGAGAGGAAACTATTACCCCACTGTATAGCGGGATAAAGCTATTAGTAACGGTATCTAAGATAAACGCGGATATCTTCTGCTCTTTCAACAACCTGATTGCCCAGGCCAAAAGTATTGGCTTGACTCATAGTCAGTGGAACACCTGAGCCATTTCCAAAGAATCCATTACTTCCAGAATAATCATACTTTATATTAGTGTAACGGATCTGAAAACTAAATACATCATCAAGAAGTGGTTCTGTGAAATACACTTCAAATGCGTCACCACGGGCAGCAATCTTAGAACCGACCATTGTATCTTCAGCATAAGTAATTGGTCTCCAGTATTCAGAACCATGATTGAACTCAATTCCAAAACGTCCATCCTCACTGATGAGTGAAGGCATGTTTAAACCAACCCAGTATGAATATCCATTTTCCATGTCAGTTGAACCTAACATTGCTTTTGTTTGACCAAACTGATCACGTCCATCATCCGGATTCGTTCTAGACATCGCTCCTGAAATAAAGAAAGTTGTATCATCTAAAAAGTCAGACCATTCATCCCCAATTCCATAAGTCATTGCGTACATAGTACCTGTATACAAGTCACCCACAGTTGTAAGGTTTGTCATCTGACCCATTGGGTATGGGTTGGATCCAACTTGTTGAGTTTTAACATTTTGCCCTGGCATATTGCTCGCACCGGTGAATTGTGTCCCAATAGAATATTGCCCATTATCAAACGGAACAAAGATAATACCAGCCATATGAACGTTGCTAATATCATCTGCGGCTATATTATTATACTCATCATTATAGGCATAAGGCGTTGCTGAAAACATTTCATCAGCATTAGTTGAGCCTTGTCCACCACAAAGTTTTATATACATACCTTCGACACCAGTAACTTTTTCTAGTCCGAACTTAGCACTTAGACCGTCAAACTCAACATTAATAGTATGACCAGATGGTGAAGCGGCAGGATCATCATCTCTAAAGTTGATAAGATGACCATTTGTAGACGGACGACGACCTAGACTGAATGTCCATGGGATATCTGTTCCAAGGAAGGTGTCATTTCTATAAAACCAGTAAGCAGACTTTACGCGAACTGTTCCATCGGCACTTGGGTTTGTACTTGAAAACCAGTCGAAATCTTCGAAGCTGCTATATGGACCAGTATCTCCAAAACGTTCACCGTACATTTTGTTGTATGCAAGTTGACCTGTAAAACTCATATTCTCATTTGCTGCCCAGTCCATATTCAACCATAATCTGTTCGTAATAATATCGTTGTTTTTTTGTTTTGAACCGTCTGCTAATTTATAACGTACATTATCATAGGCTGTTCTAAAATCAACACCCAACTTTAAATGGTTTCCCGAAGTTGCCTTTGTCAATTCAATTACAGATTCTTGAAGTTCTTCTATAGCTTCATTGACATCTTCTTCTTCCTCGCCCTCATCATCGTCCTCTTCAGCTTCGTCATCACCTTCTTCAGTCTCTTCGGCTTCGTCAGTATCTTCTTCATCTTCACCGCGTGCTTCAGGTTCTTCTGCCTCTTTTTCAGCTTTTTCGGCTTTGAGGTTTGTCAGTTCTGTTTGAAGAGCTTTCATCTCTTTTTCCATTGCCTCAAAACGTTCATACATTGTAGCAGCACTTGCATCACCTAATAAAAGTGTCGCAGCAACCAAAGATCCTAATAAAGGTTTGTTCATTTAATTCTCCTCTTTGAATACTTTCTTTTAATATAAGTCTCCCAACTAATATTAAAAATTCAAATAATTGTCTTCATCCTATCCAAGATAAGATAAATTTATTTTTAAGAGAGCAAAAAGTGAACAAATCTATTGTATTTAGAGAAGAATAGAAACGGTTTATGCACGTTTGGTTGTTAAAATTGGATTTTTATGATGATTTTATATAAAGAAATTCCGACTTTAAATAATAGGCAAAGACTTCAGCAAAATTAAATCATCATTTTTGTATAATTACGCGCTTTATTTGCTACAAGCTAGTGAACTACAAAGATGCAAGTGTCAATTCTTGAATTGGTTGCGAACGGGATACCTATCCTACTTCGTTAATGGACACTGAGGCTAAACCAAAAAATTTATAATGTCAGGCTGAAGCTTGGCACACAAGGAACTTACTATGGTAAGCATGAAAGATTTATTAGAATGTGGTGTACACTTTGGTCACCAAACACGTCGTTGGAACCCGAAAATGAAAAAGTACATCTTCGGTGTTCGTAAGAACATTTATATTATCGACCTTCAAAAGACACTTCGTTTTTTCCGTGCAACATATCAGATCGTAGCTGATGAAGCGGCACAAGGTAAGACAATTATTTTTGTCGGTACTAAAAAGCAAGCGCGTGTTGCAGTTAAAGACCAAGCTATCCGTTGTGGTATGCCGTATGTTGATACACGTTGGTTAGGTGGAATGCTAACTAACTGGCCAACTATGCAAAAATCAATCCGTAAGCTTGATATCATTGAAGAGATGCAAACTAACGGTCAGATGGAACTTCTTACTAAGAAAGAAGCACTTATGTTGACGCGCGCTAAGGGTAAACTTGAGTCATACCTTGGTGGTATCCGTAATATGAAGAAACTTCCAGACATGATGTTTGTTATTGACCCGGTTAAAGAACATATCGCAGTAAAAGAAGCTCGTAAACTTGGAATCAAAGTTGTTGCTCCACTAGATACTAACTGTGATCCGGATCTTATCGATTTCCCAATCCCGGGTAATGATGATGCTATCCGTTCAATTCAACTGTTTTGTAAAGAAATGGCGGAAGCAGTAATTGAAGGTCGTGCACAAAACGAAGAAGTTGTTGAAGAAGAAGCAGCAACAGAAGAAGAAGTAGCAGAAGTTGTAGCAGAAGTTAAAGCTGAAGCTGCAGCAAGTACAGAGGAAGCATAATCATGGCAGTTACAGCAGCACAGGTTAAAGAACTGCGTCAGGCAACTGACGCACCTATGATGGATTGTAAAAAAGCGCTTACTGAAAATGACGGCGACATGGAAAAAGCAACTGAGTGGCTAAAAGAACGTGGTGTAGCGAAGTCAGCTAAAAAAGCTGATCGTGTTGCTGCTGAAGGTTCAATCGGTTTTAAAGTTGCTCAAGATTTCAAATCTGCTTCACTTGTTGAAGTAAACTCTGAAACTGACTTTGTTGCTCAAAACGATGGTTTTAAAGACCTTGTTTCTAAAACTGTTAACCAGGTTTTCACTACACAATGTGATGATGCTGCTGCACTTAGAGAAACTGAACTTGATGGTGCTCACTTTTCTGCTTATTTCGATCAAGCAGTTGCTACCATCGGTGAGAAGATTGAATTTCGTCGTCTTACTACATTAACTGCGGATGCAAACTCTGTAGTAAACGGTTATGTTCACTCAAACACTAGAATCGGTGTTATCGTTGCGATTGAATGTGATTCGCCTGAGACTGCTGCTGCAATGGCACCAGTTGCTAAGCAAGTTGCAATGCATGCATCGGCTATGAGACCTACTACGCTTTCTTATAAAGACTTTGATGCAGATTATGTTGAAGCAGAGACTAAAGGTCGTATTGAAGCGATTAAGACTGAAAATGAAGAACGTGCTCGTCTTAAGAAACCTCTTATCAATGTTCCAACATATATCTCTATGTGTCAACTGACTGATGATGTTTTAGCGCAGGCTGAAGCAGATATCAAAGCAACACTAAAAGAGCAGGGTAAACCTGAAAAAATCTGGGACAAGATCGTTCCAGGTCAATTAGCTCGTTTTATCGCCGATAACACGACCCTTGACAAAGAGCAGGCACTTTTAGATCAGGACTATGTTCTTGACGATAAAATGTCTGTTGCTGAAGCTGTCGCTGCTGCTGGTAAAGCAGCTGGTGGCACAGCTTCAATCTCTGCCTTTGTTCGCCTAGAAGTGGGTGAAGGTCTAGAGAAAAAAGTTGATAACTTCGCAGAAGAAGTTGCAGCACAAATGGCTTAATCCTAAGGGATGAAGTTTAAATAAATAGGGCGATTTTATTAGCCCTTATTTAGAGTTCTGACTCAATCGACAACCTTAGTTGTTTGATTTGAGACAGTATCTATTATCTTGACAACCCTTTCTTAAGTAAATTCACCTTATAATCCTTTTTAAAAATAGATAAGATAACTCATGCAACTACTCAATGCTACAAATCTGGCACATCATTTTGAATATCCTCTTTTTGACAGTATTAACCTTAGTCTTCATGCCCACGAATCAATGGCAATCATTGGTGCCAGCGGAAGTGGTAAATCAACGCTGTTACATATTCTTTCTTCACTATTAGCTCCTAAAACTGGCACAGTCGAACTTTTTGGAAAAGATATTTACAAGCTTAAAAAGCAAGACCTTGTGAATATGCGTCGAGATGATATTGGGATGGTCTTTCAATCACATTATCTTTTTAGAGGTTTTTCTGCTTATGAAAATCTTGAAGTCGCAGCACAGCTTAGCCATAATGAAGTGAATGAAGAACACTTGGTTAGTCTGGGGATCAATGATGTTATTCATCAAAAGGTGACTGAACTCTCAGGCGGACAGCAGCAACGTGTTTCTATTGCGAGGGTACTTACAAAAAAACCACGTTTAATCTTTGCAGACGAACCGACGGGAAATCTTGATAGCGAGACGGCACTTGATGTTATGAAGCTCTTTACTGAGTACATACGCAGTGAAGATGCGGGGATGATTTTAGTAACGCATGAGAAAAGTTTAGCCATGCAGTGCGACCATGTCTATAAACTAGTAGAGCAAAAATTAGAAAAGGTTAAATAGCCTTGGCTGTTTAAAGCAAAGACGATGGAAGTCATTGAATTTTTAAGCCCCCAAAATGTTGTCGGTTTTTTACTTCTGTTCTTTCGCATGGCCGGGCTCTTTATTATGGTGCCCATGTTTTCACATATGACTATTCCCATGACGATGAAGAGCGCCATTGCCTTTGTCTTTACTGTGCTTTTTTTCTCCGTGATGCCTCCTTTAGAAATGGAAGTGACAACGCTGAACGTTGTACTTGCTATCATAAGTGAATTTTTGCTTGGATTTACGGTGGGTCTTATCCTTCAGTTAGTCATGCATATCATGACCTTTGCCGGTATTCAGATCTCCTTTATTATGGGTTTTTCTATGGCTTCGGTTGTGGATCCGCAGTCAGGCATCTCTATGCCTGTTATTTCTAATATATTGGCACTTTTGTCATTGATGATCTTTCTTGCCTTAGATGGACATCATGTGGTGCTTTTATTTGTTAATGATTCTTTGCAGGAAGTAGCATTAGGCGGATTTATGCTTAATGATGAGATCTTTGAGTATATACTCAAAGCAACCGTCAATATGTTTATGGTAGGGTTTATGATAGCGTTTCCAATTATTGCTTTGTCTTTATTAGCAGATATTATTTTTGGTATGCTAATGAAGACAATGCCGCAGTTTAACCTGCTGGTCATTGGTTTTCCCATTAAGATTATGGTCGCTTTTGTCGTAATAATCGCGACTTTGGCTACCTTTATGGGTATTTTCTCGCGAGAGATGTATGCAGCCTTCCAACACTTGCCTGTCCTCTTTTAATAAGGCTGGCAACGCTTTATCAAGGTCTTGAAGAAATGGGTGCATGAACCTTTTGAAAAGGTGGCAAAGGCATGGGTCTCTTTGAGCTTTGCTTGATTTAAAGAATTACTGAGATGATAATATTTTTTATCATCTACACAAATGAAAGAGCTTTTGATATCTTCATTTGCAAAAGATTTAAGGGTAAAGATAGATATATTATTTAGCAAGCTTAAATGACTAATTTTATTTTTGTCATTTTGAGGTATATTTGAGATTATAGTGATAGGGATATTTTTTTTGGAAAGCTTTTTAAGTGAACGTACCGTAGTGTACTCGCTTATAGCCGGCGTTAGTATAAAGATCTCTTTTTTTGCACTTAGAATATCTGTGTTTAAGGCATCAATAAGGGTATTTGAATCATCAGGCAGCATATAAACTTCTTGTGAAAGCAAGATTATCGGAAAAAATATCAAAAGTCTGAACAAGTTCTTTCCTTTTTGACCGCAACTTGATGTTTTTTTGCTAGAATATATCTATTAAGCTACATTATATACTAAAAAAGGCCCTTGCATGAGAATACTCCTTATTAATGATAATCCCGTTGTTGGTAAACTAGTGACATTAAGTGCGCAAAAGACAGGTGATGACCTGACATCGGTAAGTTCTATGCAAGAGCTAAGTGAAGGTAGTTATGACCTACTCGTAATTGATGATACTTGTTATGATAAAGAAGGTTTTGAAGCCTTGCCTTCAGTCATATCATTTTCTCAGAGTTGTTTTATTGGATCACGTAGTACGGAACTTCCAGAGGGATTTTCACGTGTATTAAATAAACCTTTTTTACCGACTGATCTTGTTGATATTTTTACAGATATAGCATCTAAAACTGTCCGAAGTGCAGTTACAGAAGTTTCGGATGTAGACGCGTTTGAGATTGAAGATGAATTAGTAGAGAGTTTGGACGACCTTGATAGTCTGGACGAACTAGAAGCGTTGGATATGCATGAGGATAAAGTTTCTGAAGATGCGATCGAGAGTTTAGATGAACTGGATGATAGTCTGGACATGGAGATTGAAGAAGCAATAGAAGAGGAAAAACAGATTGAAGACCTTGTTGATGACGAAGATTTATCTTTATTAGATGACGACATGGGACTTGAAGAGCTTCTGGGTGATTCAGGTTTAGATGAAATTGAAGAAAAAACAAGGAGCGTTTTAGATGAAGAAGATGTCAAAGAGGTTCAAGACCTTTTAGAAGACACAGAGGATGAGAACTCTGTCGAGGTGGATGAACTTATAGAAGATACCAACGAACTGCCTTCTTCTTTGGCAAATGAGGCGACATTAGACGAGATTAATGATGTCTTGGGTGATTTGGATGATGATGTAGAAAATGCAGATGATGTTGTTTCTCTTGATGATGCTTTGAATGAATTGGGTATTGAACTTGAAGATGAAGCTAATGTAGAGGATGATCTTATCGGTGATGAGATAGGTATGCTCGAAAAAGATACCCTTGACACATTGGCAGAAGATTCGATTGATGATCTGGATGAGCTAATAAATGAAGCAGATGTGGATACGGCAGATGAGACTTTAGCTGGAGGAAGCCTGCTAGAATCAGCACCAGATACAGTAGTTCAAGAAGAAGACCTTATTGCACAGGACGAAAACGCAGATTTGATTATAGATTCTTTAGAGGATGAAGTAGACGTATCTGTAGCAGAGGATGTACAAGATGTTGAGAATGAAAGTATTGACGCCATTATTGAGTCCATGCAAGGCGATGATATAGATGCCATTACAGAAGATATGTCAGCTCAAGAAGGCGAGCCTGATGAGAGCATTTCATCCTTGAGCGAGGAAGTAAAGGATGAACTTATAGCAAATGATGATGAGCTTGATATGATCGTTGAATCTTTAGGTGAAGATAATGTAGACGAGTTATATCAAGACGATGTTATTAAAGAAGCAGAGGAAGAAGATCTGGATTCTATTATAGAGTCTTTAGACGATACAGAAGAACTTATAGATGATGAATTGTCTCTTCCTGAAGGTACCCAAGAGAGTGAAGATGAAAATATAGATGCGATTATTGAGTCTATGAATGAGGAAGATTTAGATGGTATAGAGGAAGACCTGTCAGTTCAAGAAGAAGAACTTGAAACTTTGAATGAGTCCCTTGAAGAAGATGAGCAATTGTTGGATGAGGATGGATTAGATGCTATTGTGGAAGAGCTATCTGGTCAAGAAGAAGAACTTGAAGTTTTGAGCGATGAAGAGACGGGGCAAGAAGATATTTTCGATCTTTTGGAAGAAGATGAAGAATCACTTGAAGCAGAAGGTGAGGCTATAGAAGACGTTATAAGCGAAGAAGATGCTGAAGTCGAAGAAAAGGTTGATCTAAGTGCTTTAAATGATGAGATTTCTTTGGCTCTGAATGAACTCGACGAAGATGAGCTTCAAAGTGAAGTTGATGAGGGATTAGAAGGGTTGGATGATCTTATACAAACGGATGACGATGTTTTTTCCGCTTTAAGTACGCATGATCTTAAATTAGCCCTGGGTGAAGAGATAGAAGAAGAGGTCATAAACGAAGATGACGTGGACGAAGAAGAGGCCGAGATACAAGAAGAGATCGAAGCTTTACAATCGAGTCTTGAAGAAGATGATGAATGTGAGTTAAGTGTCGGGCAGAGTGAGTTCGCTTCTTTGAATGAAGAAGCGCTTTCTGAAGCTATGGGAGAAGATATACAAGGTGATAACGAACATCCTGAACTGGAAGAAATTAATGCCTTTGTAGATGAGGTTGCGGTAGAAGGTGAAGAAAATAGGTCTTTAGAGATAAATACAGGTGCAAATGAAAAAATAGTTGCACTTGAGGAGTTAATCGCAACGTTAAAACAAGATAACGTAAAAGAGGCTTTAAAAGGTATGCAGATGAATATAAGTATCTCATTTAGTGAGAAATCAGATGGCTAATGGTGCGATTTTAGTCCTTTCGGGTCCGAGTGGGGCAGGTAAGAGTTCTTTGATTAAGAAGATTGAAGACAAGATAGGTGCCTTTTATTTTTCCATTTCAACAACGACACGTCCTATGCGTGAAGGTGAAGTTGAAGGTGTGCATTACCATTTTGTTAACAAAGATGAGTTTAAAAAAGATATTAAAGAAGAACATTTTTTGGAATATGCCTTAGTTCACGGGAACTATTATGGTACTTCTATCAAACCTGTAAAAGAGGCTTTGAAAAGAGGTGAGATTGTTATCTTTGACATAGATGTCCAGGGCCATGATGCAGTTCAAAACAGGTTAGGTGATATTACGACTTCGGTTTTTATCACAACGCCTTCTCTTAAAGAGTTGAAACACCGACTGACTTCCCGTGGAACAGATACTCAATCTGTTATTGACGGGCGTATTGAGATGGCAACACGAGAGGTTCAGCGTATCAGCGAATATGATTATCTTGTTATTAATGATAATCTTGACCTTGCAGCGCAAGAACTTATATCTATAGCCCATGCTTCACGTTTAAAACTTCCTTCAATGGAAATAAATGAGTTTATACATGAATGGGAAGTCAACAGTTAAGCTCTAAAAAGGAATTTTTATGCTCATCAAACTCTCATTAAGTACAGGGCTTTTGTTCTGTAGTTTTCTTGGTGCTTCAAGCCTCTCTTCTGGACTAAATAAAAGTACGTTAGTTGTCTATAATTCAAATATAGGGCTGGTGCATGAAGAACGTTCTATAAGTCTGGATAGGGGACGACAAGGTGTCCTTTATCCGGATGTGGCCAGTACTGTTGAGACGGACTCTGTTAATGTTGTCTTTCCTTCAGGTGTGCAACTTTATTCGCAAAAATATAAGTATGACAAAGTCAGTGTTCAAAAGCTTCTTTTAGCTTATATCAATAAGGAAGTCGAGGTTAAGGTGCCCATTTCAAAAGAAGCATTTGAGGTTAAAAAGGCGACACTGCTTTCAGCAGATGATCGCGTTCTTCTACGTTTGGAGGGTGGGAAAATAATTCAGGCGAATGCTGCGGATATTTTATTTCAAGCCATCCCTGATACGCTGATCACGCAACCCTCACTTTTATGGGATGTGATGAGTAATAAGAAAATATACGGTCAGCTTGAACTTGATTATTTAATCAATGATATCTCATGGAAAAGTGATTATGTTCTTAGTATCAATGAAAACACAGCTGATCTGAGCGCATGGATCACTTTGAACAATAACTCAGGCAAGGCATTTAAAGATGTTGACTTGAAGGTATTAGCCGGTGAAATCTCCCGCGAAAAAACAGTTTCTCAGCGGCCTGATTATATGTACCAAAGGGCAAAAGCTATGCAGATGGAAGCAATGCCGGCTGTGCAAGAAGTTTCACACGAGGGGTATCATATTTATACTATCCCTTTTCGTGTTGATATAGCTGATAAAGAAAAGACACAGATCAAGTTTATAGATGAAAAAGCAATTAAAATTCAAAGAAGATATGATGTACACCTCAGTGCACCACAGTGGCTGAAGGCAGAAAAAAAACATAAGGTCAATCAGTACATTGAATTTAAAGACTTGAGCAAGGCACTTCCCCAGGGCATCATTAGGACCTATTCATCGCTGGAAGGAAGTACTGTCTTGCTGGGTATTAATACTATATATCATACCCCAAAGAAAGAGAAGGTTTCCTTGAAGATCGGAAAGAACTTTGATCTGTTAGTTAAAGAAAGTACTTTGTCTAAAAATGAGACAAAGACACATTATGAGGCTGAGGTTAAATATACCTTGACAAACCGCTCAAACAAGGCAATAACATTGGAACTTTTGGTTCCTTTTGTGCAGTACTCAGCTCTGGAATCCGTTATAAAATCAGATGTTAAATATGAGTTTAAAGATGGGAATACAGTGAAGTTTTCGATCTATCTTAAAGCTGACAGTGTTCAAGAGTTTAATGTAAAATATAGAAACCGGCGTTAATAAGTATTAATACAGCATTAAAGAGATAAAATTGCAACAATTATATTTAAAGGAATAACCATGGGTATGCCTAGTGGAATGGAACTATTATTAATTTTTGGAATTGTTGTACTTCTTTTTGGTGCTAAAAAGATCCCTGATCTTGCTAAAGGTATCGGTAAAGGTATTAAAGATTTTAAATCTGAGATGAAAGATGATGAGCCTACAACAGTAGCCTCTGATGAAGCAAAAAAAGTTGAAAAAACAGAATCAACTGAAAACTCAGAAACACCTTCTGAAACTACAAAACAAGCATAGTCTTGAAGCAGCGCGTCCTCGCACTGCTTAACAGCAGCATACAACGTGATATTGTTCTAGAAAAACCTCGTGACCGTTCTTTTGGTCATTTTGCTACGCCTATTGCTTTTGCTATGGCAAAAGAACTTAAAAAGTCCCCAATGATTATTGCTTCCGAACTTGTTGATATGTTCTCAAAAGATGAAATGTTTGCCAATGTTGAAGCCGTTAAGGGATATCTGAACTTTAAGCTTAGTGAAGACTTTTTAGATGAGTATGCTACTTGGGCGCTTGATAACCAAGAAGACTTTGGTAAAGGCACAGGCTCCAGTAAGATATTATTAGAGTTTGTTTCAGCTAATCCTACAGGTCCGCTTCATATTGGTCACGCAAGAGGAGCAGTCTACGGAGATACACTTCTTCGTTTAGGCCGCCACCTGGGTCATGATATCACGGCTGAATATTATGTTAATGATGCTGGAAATCAGATCGATCTTTTAGGGACGTCTTTGATTTTAGAAGGCCAGGCAAATATTCTTGGTAACAAGGTTGAATATCCTGAAAACTATTACCGCGGAGAATATCTTACGGAGCTTGCTAAAATAGCTGCTGACACGTATGGAAATGAAGTCTTTAATGATGAAGAAAAGATAAAAGAGGTCGCTTTGTGGGCTAAGGATGAGGTCATGAAGATGATCCTTTCTGATCTGGATGCAATTAATGTACATTTTGATACCTTTGTTTCAGAAGCGGGCCTTTATTCAGACTGGGACCGGGTTATGGATAAGTTGACTGCTAGTGGCGGAACAGAAGTTATTGACGGTAAGACATGGTTGAAGTCATCTGAAAAAGGTGATGAAAAAGACCGTGTTATTGTCAGAGAAGATGGACGTCCGACATATTTGGCTGGTGATATTATTTACCATAACCAAAAGTTCGAAAGAAACTATGATGAGTGTATTAATATCTGGGGTGCTGACCATCATGGTTATATGGCCAGAGTTCGTGCATCTTTAGCTTTCTTAGGACATGATGAGAGAAAACTTGATATTCAGCTAGCGCAAATGGTTTCGCTTCTTAAAGAGGGTGAACCTTTTAAGATGAGTAAGCGCGCGGGTACAGTTATCGGCATGAATGATATAGTTGAAGAGATAGGTTCAGATGCCCTTCGTTTTATGTTTGCTTCAAAAAAGTCAGATACACCTTTGGAATTTGACCTTGTTGATCTACAAAAAAAAGACAGCTCAAACCCTATTTTTTATATTAATTATGCCCATGCACGTATTCAAACTTTACTCTCAAAGTCTGAGAAAACACATGAAGAGATTATGTCTTCTTCTGTGAAGGGTCTGGGTGATGATGCAGACAATTTACTTTTTGAAGCGATGCTTTTAAATGAAGTTGTAGAAGATGCCTTTAATTCCCGTCAAGTACAGAAATTGACAGATTATCTTAAGGGGCTTGCTTCGACTTATCACAAGTTCTATTATGATCATAAGGTCATTGGAACTGAGAATGAAGCGAAACTGCTAAAACTCTTTCTGGTAGTTGCTTTGTCAATAAAGACAGGTCTGTCATTATTAGGGATCACAGCTAAAGATAAGATGTAGACTTTCTACGAAATGTTCTTTCTTTAAGGGTTATGACCCTTAAATGTACTAAATAGTCCTTACTTTTTTTCCTCTCATCGTAAATAAATATTTCTTGATAAAAGACGCTAATAACATTAATCTGTTCTTTTGCTCTTTCATGTCTCAAGATTACTTTCTCAAGAGTATTTATACTGCTGATTCTAACTTTGTCCTTAAGAGGTAATACGTTCTTATATCTCCTTTTCCTAACGCTGATCTAGTGCTTTGAGCATGAGAATATAATTCTTACTGTCTCTTATAACACTAACATGGACACAGGTTCAAATAGGGAAGACATTTTCGTTTTTATGTAAAGAAGATTACATATAGGTTACATGAATAATATATTAACTAGAGGTTTACTTAAAAATATTATTATTCGTTATTCTAAGCACATTTATACAATGAAGCAAGAGTGAAATTCTATAGTGTGATCTTAAAAGGGAGAATGGGATGAAAAATGGTATTCAATGGAGTGTCTTTACTCTTATATTTACTTCACTGCTCATATTTAGTGGTTGCGGGGGAAGTGACTTTAGTGATGCGAGTAGGCGACTTAGCGTTCAAACAGTAAATGATGGTAGTGCCTGTATAGAGACATATTACCAACAAAATATAGAGCTTGAGCTAAGTAAATGTGTAGCTTGTCATACGGCAGGGGGGCAAGCACAATCAACGGCTTTAGTTTTTTCTGAATTGACGCCAAACAACTCTAATGCAAACTTTCTTACATTAAAGAACTATATAACGGCTACAGGAACAAATATCATTCAAAAAAATGATGGTACCTTGTCTCACGCAGGCGGTGCTCTTTTTGCACAAACAGATGTGATTAAATATAATACCTTTATTAATTATATACAAAACCCATCTACCTGTATCGACTTTTCTGTTAATGCGGAACCGATCGCTTTATCAAGTGTCGGTTTGGTGTCACCAGCAACGACGGCAAGAAATGCTGCCTTGACTTTAACCGGAGAATCCCCAACAAATGCAGAGTTGCAACTGGCTTCTACACCAACGGGACTAGACAATTATTTAGACCAACTTCTGCAAGAAGATGCTTTTTATGAGTGGCTAAAACTGCGTTTTAATGATATCTTATTAACGGATCGTTATAACAGAAATACAGATGGTATTAATCTGATGGATTCAACGGATTATCCGCAGCGAGTTTGGTATTACGGTACAACGGATAATAGAAATATGCTAGGTGAATCTAATATTACAGTGCGTGATGCAAAATATAATAGAGTGAGATCTAAAACCAACTATGGCGTAGCTAAAGCACCTTTGGAATTGATTGCACATGTGGTAAAAGAAGAGAAAAACTTTGGCGAGATCTTAACGGCTGATTATATGATGATGAATCCATACTCATCCCGAACATATGGCGTAGATGTCAACGGTTTTTCTATGCAAGATGCAGATGATGATGAATTGAGCCAATTTTCAAAAGACAACTTTAGAGAATTACGTATACCTGGTTTTCCTCACGCGGGTATATTGACAGACATTACTTTTTTAAACAGGTTTCCAACGACGGCTACAAATAGAAATCGTCACAGATCTGCAAAGATTCAGCTTTTCTTCTTGGATACGGATATCCTATCTATAGCAGACAGGCCAATTAATTCAACCTCTGATGACAAAGGTACGCACAATCCAACAAGTAACAATCCAAATTGTACAGTCTGTCACTTTGTAATGGACCCTATAGCTGGAGCGATGCAGAACTGGGATTCTAGAGGCCGTTACAGACCAATGGAAAATGGATGGTATCCAGAAATGATGCCTCCAGGGTTTAGTTTAAGCGAAAGAATTTCTGCCTCTGATTCTGCAACATCAGCGCAATGGCTTGCTAAAAAGATTGTAGCTGACCCTAGGTTTGCTAGAGCAAGTGTCAAGCTGTTTTATAAGGCACTGACGGGTAAGGATGCCTTGTCCAAACCAGCTTATGGCGCTATTTATGCTGTCCAAAGTCAACAAGCCTATGATTTTCAAGATAAAGTCTTCGAAAATATTGAGTCAAAATTTTTAGCATCAAATATGAATGCCAAAGTTATTATAAAAGAGTTGCTGAAATCTGTATTTTTTAGTGGTAAATCTATGACAGAGGGCTTGGAAAATGATGCGTTTACCAATACTATCGGTCTTGCCCATTTAATAGAACCAGAAAATTTAGATAAAAAAATATATAACACCATGGGTTACTATTGGGCTTCGTCTTATTATCAAGACAATACTGATAGACATTATTTAATGAATGAGAGTGAGTATAAGACCTTATACGGAGGGATTAACTCTAATTCGATCACGGCTAGGGTCAGTGACCTTAATGGGGTAATGGCTAATGTCCAGATGCGAATGGCAACAGAGATGTCGTGTTATCCTGTTTCATTAGACTTCTATAAGGATACAAGTGTACGAAAGCTTTTTCCATTGGTAGATAAAGAACTCGAACCGCTTGACGCAGCAAGTATTCAAAAGATAAAAGAAAATATCGTTCATCTTTATAAGCAAATATTGGGCGAGACACAAACCATTGATAATGCAGAAGTTGAAAGAGCCTATCAGCTTTTTTATCAAAGTTATGTGGATGGAAAAGCGAGAGTAGATGCGGGAGACGCTCCTAATAGATTAAACTATGGATGTGCTGTTCTTCGTGATCCTGTAACAAATCAAAATCTATCGGATGCAGATGGACGGGTTTATTATGATAGAGCTTATGTTATTCGTGCATGGAGTGCTGTCATCACTTATATGTTAAGTGATTTTAAATTTTTATATGCAAATACAGCGGAATAAGGAGCTTAAGATGTTAAGAAGAGACTTTTTAAAATATATTAGTGTAGTGGGTGCATCTGTGCTTTTACCACAAATGGCTTTTGGTGCTTCTGGCACTCCCTATACCGGTCCTTTATGGGTTTTTGTTCATGCCAGCGGGGGTTGGGACCCTACTTCTTTGTGTGATCCAAAAGGCTATGCAGAAGAAATGGATAACCAAAATCAACTTGTCATGGAATCAAATCCAATGAATAAATCTTACCGAACAGCTGACATAGCAACATCTGCCAGTGGCTCAAACATTAAATTTGCACCACTTATGGAAAGTGAAGATGATATTGCTAACAATCGTTATGCCTTTCGTACATTTTTTGATAAGTACGGCAAAGACCTGCTTGTAATAAATGGAATAGATATGCAAACCAATGGACATGATTCAGGTACGCGCTTTACCTGGAGTGGACGACTGCCTGCTGGTTACCCATCTTTTTCTGCACTATTGGCAGGTATAGAACTTCCTTCCAGTCCTATGTCTTTTATTACAAGCGGTGGGTATGACTTTACGGATGGAGTGGTTGCAGGAACGCGACTTGGAAATATTAATGCAATTGAGCGGATATCTTATGTGAATAGATATTCTTATGACAGTAACACCAATGTAGAAACTCCCTTTCATGATCAAGCGACGTATGCGAGAATATTGGAAGCAAAAGATGAAAGGTATACGGCCCTTTATAATAAACAATCTTTGCGATCTGTTAAGGACTTAATGGCTAAATTTAAGTTGGCACATTCAGGATCTAATGAATTAAAAAAATTGATTGAGTTTCTTCCCGATGATATTAATTCACATCCTGATAGAAATAATAGTGTTTTTGCACAAGGGCGTTTTGCAATGGCTGGATATAAAGCTGGTTTAACGGTCAGTGTAAATATCTCGACAGGTGGGTTTGATACGCATGGAAATCATGATGCAAACCATATTCCACGACTTTCAGGACTTTTAAAAGGTCTTGATCTTCTTCAACAAGAAGCCGTTAACCAGGGTATATCTGATAGAGTTATCTTCGTTGTCGGTTCTGATTTTGGTAGAACACCGAGATACAATAATGGAAACGGTAAAGATCATTGGCCAATTACAAGCATGATGCTGATGGGTGCGGGAATAACAGGAAATAGAGTGATCGGTGCATCAAGTTTTGAACATGATGCTTTGAAAGTTAATCCAACAACGCTTGCCCCTGATACAAACGGTATTAACATTACACCGGCACACATTCATCAAGCACTTCGTAAGTTGGCTGGAATACATAATGAACAGTTGATTACGCAATATTATCCTCTTGGCAGTGTTGAAGACTTGCCAATTTTTACATAAGGAATAAAATGAAATATTTTTTATCTTTTATTATGGCTCTTATTTTTCTTGGTTGTGGAGAAGACAGTGATGATCCTATAAGCGGTGTGCATTTTCAAGGAAGAGACTGTTTATCATGTCATAATGTGGACTTAGGACTTTCTTCACATTTAAGTATAGGTGGTACGCTATACCGTAGTGCACTTAGCAATCCTGATGATTTATTTGAGATGTGTAATTCACGTGTTTACCTTCAAATACTTGATGGAAATACGGTTGTGTATGATACAAAAACAGCAAACAATGAATATTCTGCTGGATATAACGGAAAATCAAACCTATTTGCTTTGATTAATACTATGCCTATAGGCACCGGTGCTTATACGATGAGAATAGTTTCAAGTGCAGGGACAACGCTTGCTCAAAGTTTGACTTTGCATAATCTAACTACAGGTTTTGATCCACTTAACCCGACTGATCTTAATAATAGATATTCGTGTAACAGTTGTCATCAAGCCCCTCCCAATAACAAAAATGGTACTTCAGGTGCACTGTTTGTCCAAAATAATATAGCCGACTGTGTCGCGCAATAAAAAGGTTGTTTCAATGCGAAAATGTTTTTTAATGAGTAGTTTGTTGTTAATGCTTCTCACTTCTGCATCGGTGTTTGCTGATGTTAAAATAGGCCAAAAGGCGATTGATTTTTCTTTGCCTAGTTTGAGTTCACCAGATCAGACTGTTAAGATGAAGTCTTACAAGCAAAAGACAGTGTTGTTGAATTTTTGGGCGAGTTGGTGTAAGGGATGTAAGAAAGAGATGCCTTTTTTGAATAAACTTGCGAGTGATAATGAAGGAAAACTGACTGTAATCGCTGTTAATATTGATAATAAAAAGAAAAAAGCAAATGATTATATTGATAAGTTTATAGCTAAAATGGGTGGAACTAGCAAAATAAAGTTTGTGTATAACAAAGACAAGTCTTTACCCAAAGCTTATGAATTAGATGCGGTTCCCTGCTCACTGTTGATCAAAAATGGAAAGATTATTAAATATTACCTTGGTTCATTTGACGAAGACAATGAAAAGGTTTTACTTAACGATGTCAAAAAGGCGTTGAAGTGAAGAAATTGATGCTTCAACAGCTTTGTCTGCTAGGCACTTTGTTTTTTGCCGGCTGTACCCATGTTTCACCTTATGAAAAAGAAGTGTTGGCCTCACAAAATATGCTCAGTAACCCAATGCCGGAACAAGCAGCCTTTGCATCGCATGTTTATCAGATCAGAGAAGGCACATCCGGAGCTGAAAATGGTTTTCAAGGTGGTTGTGGATGCAAATAGTGTTAAGAGTCTTATTGATTTCCCTGTCTTTTGTTATTTTACCTTTTAAGTTGATGGCAGAGGGTATTAAGGATCAAATGACGGTAAGTTTTGATTATTATTCAGATAATGTTGATGTAGAAGTCTATTCTCCTTTGGTTGCGCTTACTAAACGTTTAAGTGAACATTGGGGTATCAATGCCAGTTTTCGTGCAGATGCAATTTCAGCAGCGAGTATGCGAAATGGTAATGGAAAAGTAAAAGACGGTGTTATTGTTGATGCAGTCAGTGGTGCATCCGGGCGCTATGGATTTGATGACTTTAGAGTCGCCCCGACGGTTTCTTTAATGTATGAAGAGGGAGACTTTAGCGCAAACTTTGGTAGTTATTATTCAAATGAAGTTGATTATGATGCTCTGGCTGGTTTTGGTTCATTGACCTACGGTTTTAACGATGCGAATACGATTATCTCCATAGGAGGTTCATATGAGAAAGCCAAATGGTCTCCGACAACGAACAGAGTCTTGTATCCTACCGATGAAAAAACACAGACGCAGGGTAATGCTTCGGTAATGCAGTTAATTAATCCTACGTCTTATGTTCAGCTTAGATTCTCATATACGTATCAAGATGGCTTCTTGGCTTCACCCTATCACTATTTGGTCAATGACACTATTGCACAATTTGATAGATACCCTGAGTCAAGAAAAGCATATGCAACGGCACTTCAATATGTAAGTCAGGTAGCTGAAGATGTGTCTATTAATCTTGAGTATAGATATTATGATGATGATTGGGATATGCAGTCACATACAGTTACGGGAAAAGTCTTTTATAATGTTATGGATAATTTAATGCTTGGCGCAAGTGCAAGGTGGTACAATCAATCTAAGGCAAGTTTTGTTAAAAACTTAAATGAGTATAATTATGATGATGCTTATATTGTCAGTGATTATCGTTTAACTGATTTGGAAACACGAGGTGCTGGATTGAGCTTATCTTACCGACCCGGTTTTATAGAGGATGAAAATATTCTAATTAAAATGAGTTATGATTGGTATGAGACAGATGATAATGCCTATATAGAAAATTGGTATGGAAAGTCTAAGATTGAAGCCAATATGGCAACTATCGCATTAATTTATGATTTTTAACTTTTTTGAAAAACTTCGCCAATATGAAACAAAGGTCATGTCCACTCATCTTCTGATCAAGGCGAAGGCAAGTGAGCAGCTTCTTTTCAAGGCGGCTCAGATTGCCCATGATATAGAAGAAAAACTTTCCGCATATAGAAACAGCTCCGAAATCTCACGAATCAACAAGAATGCAGGTATTAGAAGTGTTAAGTGTTCTGATCTAACCCGAGACATTTTGAATATCTCTATAGAAATATCTGAAGCCACCAAGGGAAAGTTTGATCCGACTATTGGTGCCTTGAGTCAAAATGGCTATGGATTTGGAACAGGTAAAGAAAGGCTTTTGAGCAAGGCAGAAAAAAAAAACCTTCAATCTTTTGTGAATTACAAAGACATAGAGATAGACGGCGAGAATGTTTTTTTAAAAAGAGAAGGGATGGCTTTGGACCTTGGGGGTATAGGCAAGGGCTACGCGGCAGATAAGATCATTGAATTTTTAAAAACTAATGGGGTCAAAGCTGCTTTGGTCAGTGTTGGTGGTGAGATCTATACCTACGGCAAGGTTTGGCATGTTGGCATTCAACACCCCCGAGAAAATCGTCTTCTCGCACAAATAACGACGAGTAAAAGAAAAACTTTGATCACCAGCAGCGGCGATTACGAACGTTATATTAAAGATCCATCCCATCATCATATCCTTCAGCCTGACAATGCAGAAAGTGCTAACCACTTTAGTAGCCTGAGTTTAGTCTCGAACTCGCTTGATGCGGGACGTATGGACGCGCTAAATACAGCACTTTTTCAGATGGATGAGACAGAGATGGCTGAGATGATACAAAAATATGATTTGGCCACGTTAAAAGTGGACAAGGAAGGAAGTGTTGTACCTTCGGCGCTTTTGGCACAGAAGGTACAGTCTTTGTCTATACTCTAATCTATTTTATTAGAAGAGAGTTCACCAAGGAATTCTTCCATATTATATTTTATACGGTATTCAGGTGTCATGATGTGAATCAGAATATCACCTAGATCAGCGACAATCCATTCATCACTGATATCCACACCTAAAAATTGCTCTGCAGGTTTGAGCTCAGTTTTTAGGTAGTTTAACAAAGCTTCAGTATGACGTGAATTTAATGAGGTGGCAATAACAACCTGATCGACAAAATAATCTTTGTCTCTTAGGTCAAAGACCTCAATGTTTTCTGCCTTATTTTTATCTAATACAGCAGATATGCTTTCTATACGTTTGTCCATAATGGTAGTATCCTTATTTCTGGTAGTAATCTAAGATTTCTTTAGCAATGCTCTTATCAAGGTAAGCTTCTTCGATTTGCTTTCTTAACTGCGTAGCAGAGATGTCTTGATTCACGTTGAGGCTTATATACTTCTGCGGAATCTCTATATTGTCTCGTGTTGCCACAACCCATGTAACCATCGCATCTAACGCCTCAAAGTCTTTCCATTGTGAAAGCTTTTCAAGGTTGTCTGCACCGATGATTAAATAAATCTCGTCATCATCTTTAAAATGACGGACTGTTTCTATACTCGCAACGGATCTGTTCTGATCAATCTCATACGAGCTGACGCTAACAGAGGGCATTTCTTTTGTCATGGCTTTTAACCACTTCAGACGAAGCTCCGCGGGTGCATAGGATTTAGATTTAAACGGGTTTAAAAAGGCGGGAACGACAATCAGTTTATCTATATTAAGAGATATTATTGTTTGTTGTATTACTTCTAAATGCCCTAAATGAGGGGGATCAAAGCTTCCGCCAAAGATTGCTTTTTTCATCTTCACCAAATTTTATACGAATTATAACTAAAAATTGGTATAATTGCGTCATATTTTCTGCGTTAAAAGCAGAGAGCTTAAATTAGGAAATTTTATGGCATTAAAAATTGCAATTAACGGATTGGGACGTATTGGCCGTTGTGTGGCACGCATTATCGCCGATAGAGATGATATTGAATTAGTGGCAGTTAATGCTAGCGGTACACACGACATGATCGCATACAATTTAAAGTACGATTCAGTGCATGGTACACGCAATGATGTAAAAGTAGAAGACGGCTACCTTTGCATTGGAAATGACCGCGCTAAAATTTTATCTGAACGTGATCCTGCTAAAATAAACTTCTGTGATGCAGGTGCCGAAATGGTACTTGAATGTACCGGTGCGTTCTTAACACAAGAGAGTGTTCAGGTCTATTTAGACAATGGTATAAAAAAGGTGCTTTTTTCTGCACCGGCTAAAGATGATACACCTACCTTTGTATTAGGTGCAAATGAAGAATCGTATGCCGGTCAGGCTATTGTTTCTAATGCTTCATGTACGACGAACGGTTTAGCTCCTGTAGCCAAAGTACTTGACGATGCTTTTGGCATTAAAAATGGCCTTATGACAACGATTCATTCGTATACGTCATCACAGCCAATTTTAGATGGTAAGCATAAAAAAGAGCCTCGCAAAGGACGATCAGGTGCAACAAACTTAGTTCCGACAACAACGGGTGCGGCTAAGGCTATTTCAAAAGTATTGCCTAATCTTGCAGGAAAACTTAATGGCCAAGCCATTAGGGTACCTACAGCAGACGTATCTATGGTAGATCTAACGGTCACATTAAACAAAGATGTAACCGTTGAAATGATACAAGCAGCTTTTAAAACAGCAAGCGAAGGCTCCCACAAAGGTATTTTGGGTGTTGATGAAGAATACCGTGTGTCGCAAGACTTTGTAGGTGAAAGTTTAAGTACGGTAGTTGCGATGGATACGATTCAAGTTATTGACAATAACCTTGTAAAAGTACTTTCATGGTATGACAATGAATGGGGTTATTCTTCCCGTCTGGTTGATATGGCTCTGCATATTTCTAAATAGAAAGTATGCTAATGATATAGCTACTTTACGCTTTAGTAATAGTGGCGTTTTCGAACATAAATTGGTATAAAAACAACTATCGGACTCTAGCCTGAAAATGCTGGAAATAATTTATAAATCTTCAAAATAAGGAATCTAATGCAACTTCACTCTATCAAAGACTTGGACTTCAAGGGTAAAAAAGTTTTTATCCGTTGTGACTTTAATGTACCTATGGATGAATACGGTAATATTACCGATGACAGGCGTATACGTTCAGCTATCGCAACGATTAATTACTGTCTAGATCAAGATTGCGCGATTATCTTGGCTTCGCATTTGGGGCGTCCTAAGGGTGAGTTTTCAGACAAGTACTCTTTAGCCCCTGTTCAAAGAAGACTACATCAGTTACTGCACCGTGAGGTAACCCTGGCCAAAGATGTTGTGGGTAAAGATGCTCTTGAACAAGTAAAGAATATGAAATGTTGTGATGTCCTTCTTTTAGAAAACCTTCGTTTTGAAAAAGGCGAGACTAAAAATGATGATAGTTTGTCTAAAAAGCTGGCAGATATGGCAGACATTTATATTAATGATGCCTTTGGTGTAAGTCATAGAGCGCATGCTTCTGTAGAAGGTATTACACACTACTTTGGTGAAGGAAAGAAAGCAGCCGGCTTTTTACTTCAAAAAGAGATCAAGTTCTTTGGGGAGCTTGTCAAGCGTCCGGTACGTCCATTTATCTCAGTAGTGGGCGGATCGAAGGTGTCAGGTAAACTTGAGGCTTTGATCAACTTGCTTCCTAAGGTCGATAAGATGATTATTGGCGGGGGGATGGCTTTTACTTTTTTAAAGGCGCAAGGTTATGATGTAGGAAATTCTCTAGTTGAAGATGACCTTATAGAGGATGCGCTTCATATCATGGATGAGGCAAAGAAACGCGGGGTAAAACTTTATCTTCCCGTAGACGTGGTAGCTGCTCAAACTTTTTCAGCAGATTCTGTTACGAAGATCACAACAGCACAAGAAATCCCTCAAGGCTGGATGGGATTAGACATCGGCCCCGCAACGGTTAAACTCTTTCGCGAGGCTTTGGCAGACGCGCAAACCGTTCTTTGGAATGGACCGATGGGCGTATATGAAATGGATAGGTTTGCACGGGGTTCAATTAAGATGGCCCATACGATAGCAGATACATATTCTACAAGTGTCGTTGGCGGTGGTGATACGGCTGATCTGGTACAGCGTGTCGGCCTGGATGAAGAGATGACATTTATCTCAACAGGAGGAGGGGCTTCTTTAGAGCTTCTTGAAGGTAAGATCTTACCAGGTGTCGCTCCTTTGATCGCTCCGGAGCAAGATTAATGATAGTCGCGGCGAACTTCAAGACAAATAAGACACGTGCCCAGACACGTGATTATATGGATGAGGTGAATCACTTTATGCGAAGTGAAAATATTCAATCAGAAGTGATGGTTTTTCCTCCCTTTACTGCCTTTGACAACTTTGGCAAAGGTGCTGTCTTGGGTGCTCAAAATGCTTATGCTGTAGATAACGGTGCTTTTACGGGTGAGATCGGTGTTGAACAGCTAAAAGAGTTTGGCGTTAGGACTGTTCTTGTGGGACATTCAGAACGCCGCCATGTCTTAGGCGAGACGCAAGAAGAGATTTCAAATAAATTCAAATATTTTCAAGCACTAGGATATACCATCGTTTATTGTATCGGTGAGAAACTTGAGACAAGAGAGGCCGGAGAGAGTGCTCTGATGGCGTATATTGAAACACAGCTTGTTGGTATTGATCTTGAGTATGAGAATCTTGTAATCGCATATGAGCCGGTATGGGCAATTGGTACAGGGCTTGTACCTAGTAATGATGATATTAGTAAGATCCATACAGACCTTAGAGCAAAAAGTTCACGTCCACTCTTATATGGTGGGAGTGTTAAGGTGACAAATATGCAAGAGATCGTCAGTATTGATAATGTTGACGGTGTTTTAGTTGGTGGTGCATCTTTGTATGCCCAAAGTTTTTGTCAAATGATTAAAATAGCAGAAGGTGAGGCCCGTTAAGAAAAAGAGAACTTTTTCTCATTTTTAGGGTTGGAACCAGAGGTGATACACGCTTGCGTACCACCGACGGAGTCAAATTTAACAATTATTTTAAATAAAAATTTAAGGAGAATATGAATGATAATGAAGGGTAAAAAAGGTCTGATTGTAGGTCTTGCAAATAACAAGTCTATTGCATACGGCATCGCAAAAGCATGTGCTGATCAAGGTGCCGAGATGGGATTTACCTATCTTAATGATGCACTTAAAAAACGGGTAGAACCGATTGCAGCTGAATTTGGTTCAGACAAGGTCTATAAGCTTGATGTTGGCGATGAGGCTGATATGGACGCAATTGCGGGTCTGATTGAAAAAGACTTCGGTAAGATTGATTTTTTAGTGCATTCAGTAGCCTTTGCTCCCAAAGAAGCACTCTCAGAACCGTTTATGAAAACAACGAAGACAGCTTTTCAAATCGCAATGGATGTTTCTGTTTACTCTTTGATCGACTTAACAAATCGCTTGACACCTGTTTTAACAGAAGATGCTTCTATTCTTACACTTTCATACCTTGGTGGCCCGAAGTATGTTGCTAACTATAATGTTATGGGTGTTGCAAAAGCGGCACTTGAAGCAACGGTACGTTATATGGCGGTTGATATGGGAGCAGTCGGTCGCCGTGTGAATGCAATCTCTGCTGGTCCAATCCGCACACTTGCTGCGGCCGGTATTGGTGACTTTAAACAGATACTTACTTGGAATGAGTTAAACGCACCTCTTAAAAAGAATGTCACTATAGAACAGGTTGGAAACTCTTCTATGTATCTTCTTTCAGATCTTGCTTCTGGCGTTACTGGAGAAGTTCATTATGTTGATTCGGGTTATAATGTAATGGGTATGGCTGCAGTTGAAAAAGACGAAGATGGAAAGACTGTTCTTTGTTGGGATGCAAAATAGGCGGTAGCCTACTCTATTTTATCATTTACCTATAACAGGTAATTTATTCATCTTCTCATAATTGGCAGGCTCTTTAGGTTTGCCTGCTTCTTGCAACTCTTTTTTATTCATGTAGTTTTCAATCTTGTCTACGTAATGCTGTAAGGTAAAATGTTTATTTGCTTCTTTGTCAGCTTTTGTCTGATTAGCATCACCTTTAAATTTTGGTTCCCACTCTTCTTTCGTCCACGTATCAAGACTCTTTTGTGCTGCACCTTGTCCTTTTGTCTTTTCGTCTCGTTTATACGTGCTTGACCAAACGATGGAAGCACCGGCTCCTGTTTTTAATGAAGCATTTGTCTTTGTATTATCTATATGACTTGAACTGGTTGTTACAACATCTTTTTCTTGGAGCTTGTCGGAGGCTTTGTTCTTAGACGCTATATTCATATCCTGTTCTGTTTTAGGCTCTTCATCAAAATTATGTTGGCCCTTAGGTTCAATAAGGTCTATCTCTTTTTCCTGTTCTTTGTCTACCTGTATCTCTTGTGCTGTTTGTGGATGCTTGTCATTAAACCACTTGTCTGCATAAGATTGCATACTAAATGATTTTTCACTGCATCCAATGAAGATAAAGGCACTCATTAATATGACCAATAACTTATAATTCTCTTTCACGATAAACCTTTAATATTTGTTTAGTAAGATTATAGCAAACTTGACTTTAAAACTGAAATTTAGTTTAATCTAAATACATCAAATGAGGTGATGATAATGTAATTTAAAAGTTATACGTGGGATTTTTAAAATCTTGTAAGCCCTATATTTAGGGAATTATACGGATAATTATAAAATTATAATTGTTATAAAATTATAGAAATATTTAAGAAAACTGTGCTAAAATTGTTACAAGCAAAATTTGATTGGATAAAATTTTTAATCAAGTTTTAATTAAGGAGAATAAATGAAATTAGCAAAAATGAGTTTAGCTGCAGCCCTTTTGTTAGGTGCCAATCTTTATGCGATCGATAACGTTAAAGTTAATGGTGATGCAAAGTTGTATTATGGTACATCTGATAATGATGTTACAAATAAAACTCCGGGTTTAGAAGTTCCTGATATGTTTGATAAAGATGTTAGTTATGCAGATGCTGGAATTGATCTAGGCATTACTGCTGATCTAACTGAAGGTGTTTCAGCGGGTGTTAGTATGCAAGCTGTTTCTACTCTTGGTCTTGAAAACAACCTAGTGTCTGGTGTTTGGTCAGGTGCTCATGATGTGACAACTGGTAACGGTGCGTCATTTGATCCTTTAAATACAAACGGTGTTCAAGTTGATGATGCTGCATGGGTTTCAGAAGCTTGGATCGCTGGTACAGCGTATGATACTACTGCTAAAATTGGTCGTATGACACTTGATACGCCTTTAGCATTTACAGAAACATGGTCAATCTCAACGAATACATTTGAAGGTGCAGTACTTTTAAACCAAAGTATTGAAGACACTACATTGGTCGGTGCATGGATTGGTAAATCAAATGGTATCGGTGATGATACTGCTGCTCTTAACCTAGGAAATGTTGTTTCTGTAGAAGGTAAGTTTAATACTTTTGCAAAAAACGGTGCTTATGCAGTTGGTGCGATCAATAACTCTTGGAAGCCATTAACAGCGCAAGCTTGGTATTATAACCTTGAAGGTTTGGCGAATGCATATTGGGTACAAGCTGATCTAGACATGGAAGGTATCCTTGCGGGTGCTCAAGTTGTAGGTATTGATGCAAATGATAATGTTTCTCCAGTAGATAATGCTGATAAAGATGCTGCATTTGGTTTAATGCTTGGTTATGCAATGAAAGATGTTGTAACAGTTAAAGTTGCATATTCTAAAGTTGATGATGATGGTACATTAGGTGTAGGTAATGTGGCAACTCGTGGTGCTGGTTCAGGCTCACAGTCTAAACTATATACAGAAATGTGGTGGTGGTATGGAACTGTTTCTCAAACCGGTGCAGAGTCATGGGCTGTTACGGCTGAAGCAACACCATTTTGGGATGTTGATCTTTTCTTAGGATATTATTATTCTGAAATCGATGCAAATCAAATTGCAGGTGTTCCAGTTGTTGGCAATGATACAAATGAAGTATCAGAAATCGCCTTTACAGCAAGCCGTTCTTTTGGTCCATTAGACGCATCTGTTGCTATTCTTTATGATGATTTCGACCAAGATGCTCCTAAAGGCGCGAACTACCTAGAGTCTCAAACTAACTTACAGGTATATTTAACATATAACTTCTAAGAAGTTTAAATCTTTACCTTGCCACTTGGCAAGGTATTTCTCTCTCCCCCGTGAAAAGAATCAACAATATATAAACTCTTTTATTCCTCTTTTTTTCTTGCTGAGCATTATCATGCAAAATATTTAGGCGAAGAAGGTTTATAGAATAGGCAATGCGATGGCTTAAAGAAGATGCCCCATCTGGTCTTTTTTTACTTGTAGGTAATCCACATTATGTTTATTTGTTGCAACGATAATAGGAAGGCGTTCAACGATTTCTATAGCTTGAAGCGATTTTATTTTCTCGGGGTTATTGGTGAGTAAACGGATGCGCCCTATTTGATAATATTTTAGAATGTCATGCACAATCTCATAAGAGCGTGCATCTGCAGGAAAGCCAAGTTGATGATTGGCGGCTACGGTGTCAAAACCTTTGTCTTGTAAAGCGTAAGCATTAACCTTGTTAAGCAGACCGATGTTTCGGCCTTCTTGTCTAAGGTATAATACCAACCCCCCTTCTTTTGCAATATTTGTGAGTGCTATCGCCAGTTGATCTCCACAGTCACATTTTAATGAGCCTAAGGCATCTCCTGTTAAACATTCAGAATGAACCCTGACAATGGGTGTATCAGATAGCTTATCTGTAAATATTACCAAATGTTCTTTATGGTGCTCTTTGAAGGTCTGAATCTTAAAAGTTCCGTATTTTGTGGGTAGATTAGCAACTTCTGATATCTCTAAATTCATGTTTAACTGCTTTTTGTAAATTGATTGGTTAGAATGTATAATTATTTTTATATTAGTAAGATTATATCATTTTTTTATCAAGGCCCACCATGTTTCATCGTTTCCGTCGCTTACGTACCAATACTCATCTTCAAAATCTTGTTAGAGAAAATTCAGTGAGTGTCAATGATTTTATTTATCCACTTTTTGTGCGTTCAGGTGAAGGCATAAAGACAGAAGTGTCCTCGATGCCGGGTGTATTTCAGATGAGCATAGATGAGGCGGTGAAAGAGTGTGAGACACTCAAAAGCCTGGGCTTGTATTCTATTATTTTGTTCGGTATTCCTGATGTTAAGGATTCGGTTGGTTCTGACGCCCTTTGTGAGCATGGGATCATTGCGCAAGCAGTGAGGGCTATTAAGTCTGCACATCCGGATATGTTTGTCGTAACGGATCTGTGCTTTTGTGAGTATACGGACCATGGACATTGTGGGATCATTGACATGGAGCGTGAGACAGTTGATAATGATTCAACATTAGAATTATCTGCTGCACAGGCCCTTGTTCATGCTAAGGCCGGAGTCGATATGATTGCACCCAGTGGTATGATGGATGGGATTATTGAGACGCTTAGAAAAGCTTTAGATGAGGGGGGGTATAAAGAGCTTCCTATTATGGCCTATTCAACTAAGTTCTCAAGCGGGTATTATGGTCCCTTTAGAGATGTAGCCGAATCGGTTCCAAGTTTTGGAAATCGCTCTACGTATCAGATGGACCCGGCAAATCGCTTTGAAGCGATTGCCGAAAGTATAGAAGACGAGGCGCAAGGGGCAGATATCTTAATGGTAAAACCCGCGCTTGCTTATCTTGATATTATTCGTGATATCAAAGAGAACACTACAAGGCCATTAGCAGTTTATAATGTAAGTGGTGAGTATGCCATGTTAAAGTTCGCAGGCCGCGAAGGACTGATTGATTATGACAGGGTGTTAATGGAAACGATGATAGCGTTTAAACGTGCGGGGGCAAGCATCATCATATCTTATCATGCTAAGGAAGTAGCTAAACTTTTAGGGAAGTAAATGATTCAAGTTATTCTGTATTTTCTAAGCCGCTTTAGTGTCAAAATCAAAGTGGCTTTTCTTATTATATTTTTAATCTCTGGGGTGCTCTTTTGGAATATTTCTTATCTCAATGATGCATTAACTAAAAATGCCAAGACGCAAAAGGTTCTTTTTGCCTTTGAAACAGCGCAAAAGCTCAACACCATCCTCTTCAGTCTGCAAAAAGAACGTGCTTATTCTATTGCTTACGTTGAACATGGTCAAGATAGAAAAATTTTAGATGAGGTACGTTTAAACACGGATGCATTGCTATCAAAGTTTAGCTCCTGTCAAAAGAACTTAGAGACTTTTCCAAGTGACAAAATAAACAATAAGATCATGCTTCTTACCAAAGAGATATCAACGCTCAAGAAGACACGTCATGAAGTGGATATGGTAAAGATAGAAGGTGATGAGGTTGTAAGGTATTACACAGACTCATTAATTAAGCATTTTATTGACCTGATGGCATTGATGACGGCAAGGATTGAATCAAATGATTTTAATGCGTACTTTAACCTTATTTCCGCTATTGAGTATACCGCCTTACAGCAGTCTTTAGTCCAGGTTGCTGTAGGTAGAGAAGAAGACTTTGATCAATTATGGTATGACATTATTATTACGCAGGATGCAAAATCTCAGACATATTTGGACCGCTTCAAGACATTTGCGGAACCTTCGGTGATTAAATCATATTATAAGCTTTATTCGACCTCTTCGTTTATCCATCTTAATC